>Ga0214192_1001258_pt1 | contig 14376 bp, 3 predicted proteins | sample TroBogEpilimnion_44_FD_153030 | JGI IMG/M metagenome (GOLD analysis project Ga0214192, IMG submission 153030) | Freshwater microbial communities from Trout Bog Lake, WI - 29JUL2008 epilimnion | ecosystem: Environmental > Aquatic > Freshwater > Lake > Epilimnion/Euphotic zone | place: Trout Bog... | reverse complement strand
CATTGAGTGGCAATGTGCCTGGTGGTGCGCCTTCAATAGTGGTATACGGAACTGACACCAACGTATCAATGACGTTAGTAACACAAGGCACAGGTAATATAACCACAGCCAATCCGGTTGTAATAACTAATGCCAATGTTTCAGTATCGGCCAGTACCGGTGCACTACAAGTGGCTGGTGGTGCGGGCATTGCAGGTAATGTCAACATTGGTGGAATAACAGTACATACTGGTAACGTTGGTATTGCAACATCAACGCCTGCCAGACCGTTAGAAGTATACAACAGTGCTCAAGCCCCCAGTTTGCGATTATCCAATTCGGGTGGTAATCAAGGTATTGAATTGGTCAGCAATGGTGGTTATGTAAACTGGTTATTGGGATCACAATACCATACTGGAAATGCTTTTGAAATTACGCCAAGTTCGGCCATAAATAATACAACATACACCACGCCAGTAGTAACAGTACTAGCAAGTGGCGCAGTGGGAATCAACACAACCAGTCCAGGGCAGGCACTCACAGTAAACGGCGCGGCCAATTTCCAAGGCATTGTAAACAGTTATTCAGGATCATTATCAATTCCCAGTACCGGAACATATTATATTCCCAACAGTTGGGGATTTAAAAGTGCCATGTTGAGTTGCTGGATGGATGAAATTGGTAACGGTGTTTGGCAATCTACAGCAATAGTGAACCAAGGCGGCGCAGGAAATAGACGTCCGTTTGTTGGCAGTATACAAAAATGGCAATACAGTGGCAATCAAATTTCGGCCGACCTGCAACCCGATCAAGGAAGCAACACCTACGCCTATATTAGCGGCGGCAACGCAAATTTAGCACAGGTGGTTGTAGGCGGATTAGGATCTGGCACCACCTTGCACTGGAATTTATTAATATTGGCATAAGGATAAACAATGAGTTTCCCAACATCACCCTCAAATGGACAATTAGCAACAGTAAACGGGATAACCTATGTTTACAACAGTGCCTATACTGCTTGGTATCGTACTGGCAACGTTGTCACATTGAGCAATCTAACCATTACCAGCACCACTCTGCCCAATGCGTTGGCTGTTGCTGGCAATGTGGGAATTGGTGGTTCGTTACAGGTAGCGGGCAATTTGGCACTGTCAGGTAATTTGGTTGTTGCCGGCAACATCACAACAATCAATTACGAAACCGTTACTTATACCGAGACTGCAAACGTAATAACAGCCAATACGTTAACAGTTACAGGTAACGTTGTGCTTGGTAGCAATGCTAACCCTACCATGGGAAGCAATATTACCCTGCAAGGGCAGTTACAACCTTATACTTTGACTAGTTTGAATGGCGCCAGTCCAACATATAATAGCGTTATTTTAACAGTTCCAATGAATACGTGGAACATTGTTGAGACCGACGGAACGTCTAGTAGGTACGCATTTAACCGTGAAGCTGGCGGCAATTTAAACATTGGGCAAGCAACTGGCTTTCATGCAAACTTAAACTTGTGGTCTGGTACAACACCAAATAGTTCAGTAACATTTAATACAGGTACCACTGATCAATATAGGTCTAGTTTTGACTATTATGGTAACTTAAACGTAGCAGGAAACACCATTGTCAATGGTGGTATACTGACCTTGGCCAATGTAGTGGGCAGCAATACTGCGGCAGCGATCACCACAACAGGAACTACAGGTAATACCGCACTGGTGTTACAACCACAAGGCAATATTGATTTGTCCGCTGGCACGGTTAATTTGAGTAACGGTACTGGTGTTACGGCATTGACTGTTACTACTGGCGGTGGTTTATATACATCTATTCCAACACCAACAATTACTGCGCCTACAACATCTGGTGGCGTACAAGCTACGGCTTCTTGTAATATGTTATTGGCGAATACCCCAACTGTGACAAACGGTGGAACAGGCTATTCAGTCAATGACGTTTTGACAATTTCAGGTGGCACTTTTTCTGTTGCTGGTCAATTAACCGTTACTGCTGTTTCTGGTGGTGTAATCACTGCGGCTACTATTTCTGCCTACGGAACTTACACAGCACTTCCAAGCAACCCAGTTTCTGTGACAGGCGGCACAGGTACAAGCGCAACATTTACTGTAACTTGGGGTGTTCGTTCTTTAAACATTACAACAGCAGGCTCTGGTTATGTAGAACAACCAACAGTAACAATATCCGGTGGAGGTGGTGGCTCGGGTGCGGCTGCTTATGCCACAGTGGGGTCTGGTACTGTTGTTAAGAGTATTGGCTCTACGATGTCTTTTGTGACCGATGCCAACGAAATATTGAGAATCAACGGCGCAAGCAGAAACAATGTCAATTACATTAACGTTTTCGGACAAGCAGCAGGAAGCGCACCTAGTTTCTCCGTAGCTGGTGCAGATACAAACGTTACATTTGATCTGTTTTCTAAAGGCACAGGCTCTATTAGAGCAAGAACTGGTACAGGCGGTGCAACTCAATTTCAAATAAGCGACACAGTAAATGCAGTTAACTATGTAAACGTAACTGGCGCAGCCACTAGTGGATCGCCAACTATATCAGCACAGGGCACTGATGCCAACGTTGATATTAGCTTGACCACCAAGGGCATTGGTAACGTAAATGTGTCAGGTCCGGTAATTATCAATAGCACACTGGACTATAATTACACGGCCAGTCCCGGCACCATGTCGTTTTACTCTCGAGGCGGCGGGTACTTTAACAAGAGCGTAGCATCGGGCACTCAGTTCATAACCACCACTGAAAACAATCCTGCTTATTTGCTTAACACGCCAAGTCCGGGCTGGGGTGCTATAGGTAATTGGTATCCCAATGGTGTGGCTGGTGGTACATGGGCCTTGGGCTACAGTGGCGGCACAACCTGGAGCAGCCAAGTTCTGACTTGGAGCGCCAACAATGTGGCCACAATTACTGCACCATCAGTATTGACCACAGGTGGGCAGTATTGGAATGGCGGCACTGGCAATATACAGGCCAATGGTTCAATCAGTGTTGCTGGATCAACAACTTCGCAGACAGTTTACTTGGCAGGTGGAAACAATCTATTTACACAATCAAATCTTGCACTTTGGCAATATGGTGGCAACACCACTATTGCCGCAACCGGTGTTACCGCACCTGACGGTACACCCACAGCTGCAACTTTTACCACAGTGGGAGCAGGCGGTAGCGAGTACATTTATTGGAATGTGGGATCAGTTGCCAACACAACTTATACCATCTCTGTTTATGCAAAGCCAGTTAGTTTCACTACATTTTATATTCAAGCGTTCCAACAAGGCGGGCAAGTAGGATTTAGTTTATCTGGTGCAGGTAGTGTTTCTAGTGCCCCAACAGGTACATTCAGCAATCCCAACATTGTTGCAGTTGGCAATGGATGGTACCGATGCTCGATAAACTTCACTGCCACTGCCACTGCCACTGGCAATTTTGGTTTTTCTACCAATCAGAACAACCTAACTCAAACTGATTATTATCTTTGGGGTGCACAATTTGAACCTGGAAATATAGCCAGTCCCTATACTGCAACAAGCGGAAGTGCAATCACAAACTACAATAACTTATACATCCCGCAAGGCAATTTAGCAGTCAGTGGTAGCATTAATTTGGCCAGCACTGGTAACAATAATTCGTTAATACTGCAATCACAAAGCAATGTAGATATATCGGCAAACAGTGTGGTATTGAGCAATGGTGGTACTGTTACTGCCTTCACAAAAACCGCAACTGGCACCAGTTACACCAGTGTACCAACAGTCACAATAAGTGCGCCTACAACCAATACCGGTACTACAGCAACTGCTAACGTCACTATGTTGTTGGCCAGTGCCACTGTGGCCAACGTGGGTGCTGGGTATAGCGTAGGCGATGTGCTCACAATAACGGGTGCTACTGGACCTAACCCCAACGCTCAAGTCACTGTGACTGGCAATACAGCTACTACTTATGGTGCGGGCGGTATTAGCAGTATCAGCGTGTCCAGCAACGGTGTGCTATACAGTTTGCCCACCAATCCGATTACAGTAACTGGTGGAACTGGTACTGGGGCAACTATAAATGGTAACTTTGGGGTCAATTACTTGACCGTAGTTGCCGCAGGAAGTGGCTATGTAGAACAACCCACAATCTCATTCTCGGGCGGTGGTGGTTCAGGTGCAACCGCTTATGCTACTGTGGGGTCTGGTACAACAGTTAAAAGTATTGGAAACACAATTCAATTTGCTACGCCTGCGGGAGTACAAGCGCAAATTTCTGATTCGTCCGGCTCAACTCCAACATCCATAGTTAACTTAAACGGCTCTACTTTTGGTATTGCTTATGTAACTGCTGCTGGTTCTGCTGGGTCAAGCATATTGTTGCTTTCATCAAAAGGAACTTCTGCTGTTGATGTTTATACAAACACAACTGGATCAAGGGCTGCATCTTTTTCTCACACAGCCAGTGCAGTTAACTATGTGCAAGTAACGGGGTCTACTACAGGTACATTCCCCGTTATTTCAGCACAAGGTAGCGATGCTACGCTTGGTTTAAACCTTTATTCCAAGGGTGCAGCAAGAATTAACTTTTTTAACAACAACGGCACTAACCGTCAAGTTTCTATTGGCGGCGCTGGACAACCCGCTGTCAACTACATTGGTCTTGATGGTTCGACATCTGGTTCTGCACCGTCTATTTCTGTTGCTGGATCAGACACAAACATAGACCTGTCTTTGGTATCAAAAGGAATTGGTAATGTAACTACTACTAGTCCCGTGGTAGTGACAAACGCCAACGTATCTACGTCAACCGGTACTGGCGCACTAATTGTCACGGGTGGCGCTGGTATTGGGGGTAACTTGTACGTTGGTGGTAACACTACAGTCAGCGGTGGACAATTAACGGTTCAAAACACACTGGGTAACATACAGTTTACAGTGGCAAATACTGCAAATGCGGTAAATTATTTCCAAATGCAAGGATCAACAACGGGTTCGTTTTTATATCAACTCGCACAAGGCTCAGATACAAACGTGTCTTTGGGAATTACAACTAAAGGCAGTGGGTTAATTAGTCTTGGAACAAATACTGGAGTTGATCAACTTCGTGTCACTCACACAGCCAGTGCAGTTAACTATTTACAAATCACTGGCGGCGCATCTGGTACTGCACCCAGTATAACATCCACTGGCAGTGACAGTAGTGTTGGCATGACGTTTGCAACAAAGAATACATTACCATTTGTATTTGGTGGTGCTGGTGGCACACACTTTATTGTTAGTCCAACTTATAATACAGTTGGCGCTGCGCCGGTAATAAATCAGCTTCAAGTACAGGGCGGATTTGCCGGCAACGTGGCAACACTGAGTGCACAGGGCAATGACGCCAACGTGTCAATTCTACTACAACCCAAAGGCATCACAAGCAATTTGAATATAGTGGCCAATGGTGCTGTCAATATCAGCAGCGGCGGTACTGTTACTGCTTTGACTCGTACAAGTGGTGGTACAGGATATACGTCATCTCCAACTATTACAATTACTGCTCCAACTACAACGGGAGGAGTGCAGGCTACTGCTAATTGTGTAATCTATACAAGCGGTATTTCATCAATTAACAGTGGTGGAACAGGTTATACATTAAATGATGTGCTGACTGTTTCGGGCGGAACATTTACTTCAGCAACTCAAATTACTGTAACTGCGGTTAGTAGTGGTGTTATTACTGCTGCATCTGTAACAGGGTTAGGCAGTTATACAGTAGCTCCTTCTAATCCTGTTTCGGTCACAGGTGGTACAGGTTCTGGAGCAACTTTTACATTGTCTGCTTATGGTGTAAGTACAAACTCTTTAACCATCACCAACGCCGGTAGCGGTTATGTAGAACAACCAACAGTAACAATATCCGGTGGTGGTGGTAGTGGCGCAACTGCTTATGCCACAGTTGGTTCAGGTACAACAGTTAAAAGTATTGGCAATCAATTAAACCTTGCAACATCATCTGGTACAGGATTTGCAGTAGCTGATGCTGGTACAAACACATCATACTACTGGCAAGCCATTGGTGGTGCTTTTACTGGAATTTTGCGGTCTTCTGGTTCTACACAGGATGGTTTAATACAAACAAGTGGAACTGGCGGTATTTCGCTTCAAACAAACAATGGAGCACAAACTCAATTTAAAGCCACCCACACAGCAAGTGCAGTTAACTATGTACAGATCACTGGTGCAGCCACTGGTTACGTTCCAGCAATTTCGTCACAAGGTAGTGATACCAATATCAATCTGCAACTGACACCCAAGGGCACGGGCATAATAACAAGTTCGGCAGCATTGCAAATAAATTCCTATGGTTCTTCACAAATAGCCCTGAATGCATCGGGAAATTACTATGGTGTAATAGGAACTCCAACTGGGACCGGTCAAGTTTGGGGATTGGGTTGGGGCAATAGTGGATATTTTGGCGGTCAAGCATTGACCTGGGGCAACACAGGCAACGTTAAATTACCTGCAGGTATTCCCAGCACCAGCACCAGCACTGGAGCATTGACCATACCTTATGCAGGTGGTATAGGAGTCACTGGCAATGTCAACATTGGCGGAACCACTTCAATAGCAGCCAACTTGAACGTAAACGGCAGTTTTTTAATGAACGGCACTGCCAATTATGCTACAATACCTTATTCCACTACAAACTTTGATTGGTTTACCGCCAGCGTGGACTACACATTGGAATGTTGGATCTATCCCTTGTCTTATACAGGTTGGTCCAACCCCAGTGGTATTCCGACCTCGCTGGGTTCCATGCTACCCAATGGTGGCAATAACAACTGGAGTTTTGGTATCAACACCACGGGCGTGGTTACATTTTACTACTATAATGGCAGCACAACTTATATAAATGGCACAGGGGTAGCACCCTTGAACTCTTGGAGTCATGTTGCCATGACCAAGACCAACAGTGGTGTTACATTGTTTATCAATGGTGTTTTACAAACCAACAGTGCCAACACTGCCATTGTGGGCAGTCCACAAACAGGCACCCCTATCTCGATTGGTGCTTACGCTGGTTATTATCCCAATGGATTTATCACTGGCATCAGAATCGTTAAAGGCACAGCAGTGTATTATGGCAATTACTCGATACCCACTAGTCCGCTTACTGCTACACAAAGCTCCAGCGCCAACGTTCTTGCCATCTCGTCAGGAACAACACTATTACTGACGGCAGCATCCCCGGCCAATCTATTGGTTGATTCAAGCTCAATAAACAATACTGTTACCAACAACGGATTAAACTATAGTGGCAACAGTCCGTTTTATACCGGTATTGTTCCCAGTACCAGCACAACAACAGGTGCATTGACAGTGGCAGGTGGTGCAGGCATTGCGGGTAACTTGTATGTTGGTGGCAATATCGTTTCAACAGGAACATCTTATCTTATTGGTAACGTTGGTATCAATACTCCTCCAAGCACTTATATACTTGATATACTAGATACGAGTAACAATGGTACTGGTATGCGTGTCATTGGGGGCAATACTGGTGGCGCACTGGCAACATTTACTCGATACGGTACAGCCGACTCTGTAGTAATTGGAGCAAGTAATAGTGATGCCGCCATAACATTCCAACATGGCACTAACAATTACATGAGTATTGGTACTGATGGTAGCTATTTTCGATTGGCCAATTACGGCTTTATTGGCAGTGGCGGTGACTTATTATTAGTAAGTCAAGCCAATGGTAATGTAGTTATAACCAGCACAACAACTAGCACCAATACCTCAACTGGCGCACTAACTGTGGCAGGTGGTGCAGGCATTGCGGGTAACTTGTATGTTGGTGGTAATTTAGTTGTAACTGGTAATATAACCACAGTTAACTACGAGACTGTTCTTTACACAGAAACTGCCAATGTATTGACGGCAAATACATTGACTGTTAGTGGTAACGTGGTGCTTGGTAGCAATGCTAGTCCTTTGGCTGCAGGTGGCGCAAATACCATATCACTTCAAGGTGTGCTACAACCGTATACAGTAGTTGGTGCAAGCGAAACCGACACCAATACTGTGTTGACTATGCCTAGCGGCGCTTGGAGAATTTCTTCACTAATTAGTGGCAATGATAATAGACAAGTTTTAGGTAAAGACAGTAGCAACAATCTTTATTTTGGCGAAGGTTACACAAATGCCTGGGGCAATACTATTATCTATGCGGCCAATCAATTAACAAGCGGTATTAACTTAGTTACAGGCCCAACAGGTTCTACATTGGCAGGTAGATTTGACTACTATGGTAACTTGACTGTGGCCGGTAACACCCTGGTCAATGGCGGTATACTAACACTAGCCAACACAGTGGGCAGTAATACCGCGGCAGTGATAAACACTTCGGGTATTACAGGTAATACTGCCCTAGTGCTACAACCACAAGGCAATATTGACTTGTCCACTAACACAGTTAACCTGAGCAACGGCACTGGTGTTACTGCATTGACAAGGACTAGCCCCGGTAACGGAACTTATACATCTATTCCTTCTGTGGTTATTTCAGCCCCTACAACTGCTGGCGGTGTGCAAGCAACCGCTACTGTTTCAATGGGAGCTGCCGCAGCAACAATAGGTTCTGGCGGTACTGGTTATGCTGTAAACGATGTGTTAACTTTGGTCGGCGGTACGCTTGCTACTGGTTTTGCAACGGGTGCAACATTTACGGTAACTTCTGTATCAGGCGGTGTTGTTACTGCGGTATCCGCAACAAACTTTAACCAATATATCACTTTACCAACCAACCCCGTTTCAACAACAGGCGGCACAGGTTCTGGTTGCACATTAAACGTGCTTTATGCTTTGGGTTCTGTATGGAACATTACCAACGCAGGCTCGGGCTACATAGAACAACCAACAGTCGCATTTAGTGGAGGTGGTGGCTCGGGTGCGGCAGCTTATGCCACAGTTGGTGGAACTACAACTGTTAAGAGCACTGGTTCTACATCGTATTTTTCTGTCGATAACGGTATTGGGTTTAGTGTAACTACGTCACTTCAGCCATCTTCATACTATTGGCAAGCTCTTGGACACAACAGCGTGGCCATTTTGCGTTCTTCTGGGTCAACTCAATCTAGTCAAATTCACACCGCTGGAACTGGTGGGGTATACCTTGGAACATTGGGAGGTATTTCTCAATTTGCTGTAACGCACACAGCATCAGCAGTTAACTTTGCACAAGCAACTGGTGCTGCTACTGGTGGATCGCCAACTATATCGGCACAGGGTAGCGACAGTTACATTGCACTATCTTTACAATCAAAGTCAGCACCATTAATTCTAAGCACACGACCAACAGGTACTAGTTTTGCTGTAATTGATGCTGGCGGAACATCAACAAACTATTTAACAGTAACGGGCCCAAGAGTCTCGGGCACGGCTCCAGTATTGGGTGCATCGGGATCAGATGCAAACGTAGCCATTGTAATACAACCAAAGAACTATGCCAACATTGATCTTAACTCAAATAGCGTTGTGCTCACTAACGGTATAGGATCAATTACTGCAATTACACAGACTGCGACCGGTAACTTGTACTTGTCAGCGCCAACGGTTAATATCAGTGCTCCGCAGACACAACTTACTTACGGTCAAAATAATGCTATCCAAGCCACCGCTAACGCCAACATTGGAGTGGTTGCAGTTGGTAACATTACTTCACAAGGTACCAACTATACCCCAGGCACTATATTGACCATGGTGGGTAACGCCAGCGCTTTCTCTAATGCAACTTTTGTGGTTACCACTGTAGGTAACGGTGTTGGTGGTACTGGTAACGTTACTAGTATCTCGTTGTTGACTGCCGGTAGCTACACGATTGCCAATACAAACCCTGTGACATTTACTAGTTCAAGTGGTTCTGGTCTACAAGCCAACTTGTATTACGGGGTCAACACTCCAGTTATAACAAATGCTGGATCTGGCTATGTTGAACAACCCACAATCACATTCTCGGGCGGAGGTGGCTCGGGTGCTGGTGCTTACGCAACTGTGGGTTCACCAAACACGATCACAGCAACTGGCGCTAACCTAAGCATAGTGTTGCCACAAGGCGAAGTGGTGAAGTTCGTTACCAGTCCGGTGATTACAGGGGTGGTAAACGGCAACATCAATGGTAACATTGGGCAGTATGCCAATACTGCTTTAACCGCAACGGCATTGACTGGCAATGCTATAGCCGCAGGTGGTATGGGCGTTGTGGGCAACATATATGGAACCAGTAGAATTGGATTTACAAATGTGGCTAACAGTTCAAGTGTTGCCTACACCGTGTATAACTCAGTTTACAACAGTGTTGATTTAATCTTTGGAGCATAATACATGGCCAACGTAACAGTTCGCACAACTGGGGTAGGCACATTGACCACTGTTGGTCAATTTGACGAGGTCACATTCTCCAATACCAATCCTGTAATTAAAAATTTAATTAATTACAGTCAACAATTTACACAATTAGCATATTGGCCTAATAACGGTATAAATCTAACTACAGCAACTATTCCAGCACCTGACGGTACAATGACTGCTACACTGGCTAAACCTATACCAACATCGGGTGGATTTCATTATCTTGATCCCAGTACCACATTGGTTGGTGTGGGTACTTTGAGTATCTATGTAAAATCTGCGGGCTATACATACTTTGGCTTGAGCAACCAACCCAACGGCACTACATTTTTTAATATGAATACTGGCACTATACAACTGGGAGGTTCTTGGGCTAGTGCATCAATGACGCCATTGCCAAACGGTTGGTGGAGGATATCAGTTACACAGACCACTAACAGAGCCTGGCAAAATCTGTACATTGAAGTAATGAATAATAGTGATTTAGAAATATATCCACCTGACGGGGTATCGGGCACTTATATTTGGGGGGCTCAACTTGAAGCATCGCCCACTCTCACTAGTTATCAGCCCACAGGCGCTCCGGGTACTATACTTGCCCCAATTTGGGCACAAAAATACGCACCTGATGCTGTTTACACCACCGGCGACTTGGATGAAGTAACTTACAATCCGCTAGGATATCAAAAGAATTTGCTTTCTTACACTACGGACTTAACTAATTCGTATTGGGTAAACTATAACGATGTTTCGTTGGCGACATCGGTATTGGCACCAGACGGCACACCAACAGCATTTTTAATGATAAGTAACGCATCATATCCCAATAATCGGCCAAGTGGTACTATTGCGGTGTTGCCCAATACCTATTACACTCTGAGTGGATATGTACGGTACGGCAATACTGCACAATGTACCATTGGTAATGAAATTGGCTCCGGCGCCATTGCATCATTTGATCTCACCAATGGAACCAATACCAATCTAGCATACAATGCGTCAAATCCCGTAATACAAAGTGTTGGTAATGGGTGGTGGAGAATATCGATCACGATCTACACAACTTCATTTAATTATATTGATCCTGAACCATTTAGGATTGGCTCATATAGCGGCCAAAATCCTGGCGAATACATGTACTGCTGGGGTCCGCAATTTGAACTAGGCACAGCACCAACACCATATCAACCCATTGCAGCAACTACAATAGCCACACCCAAATTTGCTCGACGCGATGCGGCCACTGGCAACATCTTTGTTGCGGGCAGTTTTGATGAATTTACTGGTGGCATGCAGTCGGTGACTTCGGGTTTGATTTACAACATTGACCCGGCCAAACCCGAAAGTTATCCTGGCACAGGTACCAGTATAAAGGATTTATCGGGCACCTATCCTGCAAGCACATTGGTTGGTGGATTTGCTTACACTACGGACTATGGCGGAGTTTGGCGAATGAATGGGGCAGGTTCTAGCGCCATTAATTCGGGTACAGGCTATATCAACACAAATATACCGTCCGCAAGCCCTACTTTTTATACCAGCAACAGTTGGACACTGAGCGCATGGTGTAGATTTGAAAAGGGCGCACTGAACTACACTGCCGGTGGTTACAATCCCGTGGGTGGTGTAATTGAAGCGGGATATTTTGAGGGATTTGGTATAGAATGGCAAGCCGACACCACTGGTAATTTGTATGCTTCGGGTGGCGGTATTACGGCCTTTATACGCACAACATCTGAAACGTTTGGCGGTACTTATTCGCCCATTGTACAGAATCAGTGGTACAACGTGGTGTTTGTGAACTATGGATCGCCCACAGTGCCATCAACATATTCGTTTTATGTCAACAACGCCTTGATACTTTCTGGATCAAGTCCGGGACAGACTGGTTCGTACAATCAAAATCTTCCGGCCACGATTGGAATTGGTCGTGCCGATGTTGAGGGCAGCGGTGGCCCGGGACCAGAGCGACAGACTTTTCCCGGCTCAATTGGGCAGTGCTTGATTTATAACCGAGCCCTGAGCTTGGCTGAAATCACACAGAATTTTCAAGACACCCGAGGAAGATACGGAGTCTAACCTCGCAATAAATACACTACTATGGCAAAACTATTAACAGGTACAAGAGTATACGGCAACGCCACAATAGATGGCAATCTATTGATGAGCGGTATTTCGGGCAATACTCGACTGGATCTTGCTGGAAATTTGTATATCAGCAATACCGGCACAATAACCACAATCACTCAAACTGCAACCGGTAACTTATATACCAGTGCACCCACAGTAACTATAAGCGCACCCACTGGAGCGAACGGTATTACGGCTACTGCCAATGCCAATATTGGTGTTGTCTATGTGGGCAATATACAATCTGCTGGTACTGGGTATTCTCCGGGCCAGGTAATTACGATGGTGGGTAATGCCAGCACCTTTACCAACGCTACGTTTACAGTTACCGCAGTGGGTAATTCGGTTGGTGGCACAGGTAACGTGACCGGGATAACAATTGCCACATCAGGTAGTTATAATATTGCTAATGCCAATCCCATAACATTCACTGGTACCAGTGGATCTGGACTACAAGTTAACGTATATTACGGGGTCAATCAACCCACAATCACAAACGCCGGTGCAGGTTATGTAGAACCTCCTGCTATCACATTCTCGAGTGGTGGTGGTAACGGAGCTGCTGCCTATGCCACAGTAGGTACACCAACAAGTATTACTAGTACAGGTGCCAATTTAAGTATTGTATTGCCACAAGGCGAAGTTATAAAAGTTGTCACAAGTCCAGCAATACTGGGAGTAACAAACGGCAACATCACAGGGGGTAACTTGGGTGTAGGTCAATATGCTAATATTGCATTGACTGCAACTGCATTGACTGGCAGTGCAATTGCTGCGGGTGGTGTGGGCATAGTGGGTAACGTATACGGCACTAGTAGAATTGGATTCACTTGGGTCAGCAATAGCTCCAGTGCGGCCTATACCTTGTTTAATCCGGCTACTGGTAGTATAGATACTTACTTTAACTAATTATGACACAACCTGTAGCCAAGCTAATCAACAATGGCAACTTCTACGTGCAGGGCCAATTTGATGAAGCCTCACTGGATTTAGCTTCGGGGTATCAAAAGAATTTAATACCATACAGTCAACAATTTAATAATCCTGCTAGTCCTTGGTATTATGGTTCTGGAGTGTTATTTCCCAGTGTAGTGGGTGCTGCCCCCGACGGGTCAAACACTGCAACACTAATGACTGAAGATACCAAAATCAATACTTCACATTGGTATGCTATTACAGTTTCAAGCTATTGTGTTCCCTATACACCTTATACTCTTTCTTGTTATTTTAAGCCAGCCAGTGGAGATAGGAATTTCTTTTTACAATTTTATGATGGTATTGGTTACGCCCAAATACAATCAAATACCACTGGGGGTATTTATTCAGCACCGTCTGTGTCTGGGTACTATACCAATCCCACCGGTGGAATAGTGGCAGTGGGCAATGGTTGGTTTAGAATGAGTATAACCTGTACCGTTGGGCCAAATCCAATTGTTTCAGCAAGAATCGCATTGTTCAATAATGGCGCTCAATACTATAACGGCAACGGTACCAGTTGTATGTGGATTTGGGGACCACAAGCCGAAGCCGGTTCACGGGCCACTGAATACGAGCCCACTGGCTCAACTGGGTTTGTTGCAGTGCCGCCAGGATTTACTACCAGAACCGATCCCACAGGATTCTACACAATAGGCAGTTTAGATGAAGTTAGTATCAATCCCACGGCCAGCACCAAAACAAATTTAATTGCCTCTTCAGTATTTTTAGCCAACGCTAAAGTCACCGATTCTAGTTATTGGAATTTGGGTTACTCGGCATTAGCACCAGAGCTGGACACAATTGCACCCGATGGTACTAATACTGCGCTAACTCTATTAGAAACCAATACTGCTTCCAACTACCCTGTGATACAAACTGGCACCAG
>Ga0214192_1001255_pt1 | contig 14407 bp, 11 predicted proteins | sample TroBogEpilimnion_44_FD_153030 | JGI IMG/M metagenome (GOLD analysis project Ga0214192, IMG submission 153030) | Freshwater microbial communities from Trout Bog Lake, WI - 29JUL2008 epilimnion | ecosystem: Environmental > Aquatic > Freshwater > Lake > Epilimnion/Euphotic zone | place: Trout Bog... | reverse complement strand
GGTTAATAAAACTTCTAATAATTCTTCCATTTTATGTAACGGCCAAGAATTTGGACCATCACTTTTGGCCTCAGCAGGATTTGGATGTGTTTCCATAAATAATCCAGCAATACCAACCGCAACCGCAGCTCTCGCTAAAACAGGTACAAATTCGCGTTGGCCACCGGAGCAACTGCCCTGCCCACCGGGTAACTGCACAGAATGAGTTGCATCAAAGACCACTGGACAATCGGTATCACGCATAACAGCTAGAGAACGCATATCGGATACTAAATTATTGTAGCCAAAGGACACTCCACGCTCACAAACCATGATTTGCTGATTACCCGTTGCCTTTGCTTTATTAGCAACATTTGCCATATCCCAAGGCGCTAAGAATTGACCTTTTTTAATGTTAACCGGAATACCCAAAGCGGCGACACTTTGAATAAAATTAGTTTGACGACATAAAAAAGCGGGGGTTTGCATGACATCGACCACTGAAGCGACTTCATTCAATGGTGTATCTTCATGAACATCGGTTAATACCGGTACGCCGATTTGTTGTTTAACTTTTTCAAGAATCGCTAAACCGGCTTCGATACCTAAACCACGAAAACTTTCATGCGAAGAGCGATTTGCCTTGTCAAAAGAAGATTTATAAATAAAAGCAATGCCCATACGGGTGGTCAATTCTTTTAAAAATCCTGCCGTTTGTATCGCCAATTCCTCACTTTCTATAACACAAGGACCCGCAATTAAAAACAGGGGTTTATCTAGCCCAACTTCAAAACCACATAAATTCATTAGATTATTTCCTTTTTAAAATGTGCAGCTGCCTTTACGAAACCTGAAAACAACGGATGCCCCTTTCTGGGAGTCGATGTAAACTCTGGATGAAACTGACAAGCCAAAAACCAAGGATGATCAACAATTTCAATAACTTCGACCAGACGACCATCCAGTGATTTGCCTGAAAAACGCATACCCGCCTGTTCCAGACGTTCAAGATATTGGTTATTGAATTCATAACGATGTCGATGACGCTCAGAAATAACATCTTTTTGATATAACTGAAAGGCTAATGAATTTGATTGCAAGCGACATTGCTGAGCTCCCAGTCGCATACTACCGCCTAAATCAGACTGTTCGCTGCGCTTTTCCAATTGCCCACCATCGTTCATCCACTCGGTAATCAAACCAATCACCGGATGCATTGCTTTAGGAACAAATTCTGTACTGTGCGCACCTTCTAGTCCAGCTACATCACGAGCAAATTCTATCACTGCTGCTTGCATACCCAAGCAAATACCCAGATAAGGAATTTTGTTTTCCCTTGCATAGCGAACAGTGGCAATCTTGCCTTCAACACCCCGTTCACCAAATCCACCCGGGACTAAAATAGCATCAACCTCTTTTAAGCGACCAATACCTTCATCTTCAATTAATTCGGAATCGAAATAATTAATATTAACTTTGATAGATGTGCGAATACCCGCGTGAATCAACGCTTCATTTAGCGATTTATAGGCATCTGAATGATCGACATATTTACCGACAATCGCAATATTAACTTCTTGATCAGAATGTTTCATTGCCTCCAGAACATTACGCCACTCAGTTAAATCAGCTGGTGGAACATCAAGACGCAACCGTTTAACAACAATATCATCTAAACCTTGTTCATGTAACAATAGTGGTATGCGATAAATGGAATCTGCATCAATGGCAGAAATAACAGCTTTTTCTTCAACATTAGTAAACAAGGCTATCTTGCGTCGCTCGCTGACGGGAATAGTCTGTTCTGAACGACAAATTAAAATATCTGGTTGAATACCAATGCTACGGAGTTCTTTTACAGAATGCTGAGTAGGTTTAGTTTTAATCTCGCCCGCTGAACGGATATAAGGTACTAGCGTCAGATGAATAAACAGTGAATGATCAATACCTAATTCAAAACGCATTTGTCGAATGGCTTCCAGAAACGGTAATGATTCAATATCACCCACTGTACCGCCCACTTCAATCAGAGCGACATCCATCCCCTCTGCACTTTGATAAACACGGGATTTAATTTCATCGGTAATATGAGGAATAACTTGAACAGTCGCTCCCAAATACTCACCTCTACGTTCTCTACGCAAGACACTATCGTAAATTTGACCGGTGGTGAAATTATTCTTTTTGGTCATGGTGGTTTTTAAAAACCGTTCATAGTGACCTAAATCCAAATCTGTTTCTGCACCATCTTCTGTAACAAAAACTTCACCGTGCTGAAAAGGACTCATTGTCCCTGGATCAAGATTAATATAAGGATCAAGCTTAGTCATGGTCACTTTGAGACCACGAGCCTCAAGAATAGCAGCCAAAGAAGAAGCAGCAATACCTTTACCTAACGACGAAACAACACCGCCGGTAATAAAAATAAATTTAGTCATGGATTTTATGGCGTGATCAAAACAAGGAAGGAACGCATTCAAAATCGCTCCATTTTAATCGACAATACCCTATCCTTCCTAGTTTTAATTAACACTAAGCAAGATAAAACGAGAGTCTGATAATTTTCTAGATTTTAGCGACACGCCTGTCGCCTCTGAACAAGTAGGTATGGATATGGGAAACTCGTTAGATATAGTATCCAACACCAGAGCGATTGAATAAAGTAGTTAGCTTGGTTTAAATTTTCAAAAACCGGCTAAGTTATTCATCACAAAATTAGCCGGTTTTAAAATCGGTTTACTTCTTTTGTAAACGAGACTTTACTGCATGAATGACTGTTTCTGCCAATTCATTGATAAATGAAGGACTATCACCATGAGGCTCGGTTTCGCCAAATGGCTTTGAATTATTTTGCTGGAACTTGTAAATAAAATAGCCTAATGGCAAAAATGCCAGTGTGGCAATGATTAACATAATAACAAACAGCTCGGTTACTTCACCCATATTACCTCCTCGTGTTTTAATTTTATTATTTTAAGTACGTGAATTTTGATAATACACTTTTATAGGGTAAAAAACATCCTATTCTGACTAAAAAAGTAGTTACTGCTTTGATATATAATTAAAAACTAGCTTTCTTCACCGCTCAAAAGTCGCTGAATATTACTTTTATGGCGCCAAAGCAAGACCACCGTCATAACACCAGTAGCCATGATAATCGTGCTATCACCTAATATAAACCAGGCATAAACAGACGAGAGTACCGAGGAAATTAACGCGGCTAACGATGAAATTTTACCGAATTTATAAATCAGCGTCCAAGTCAGCATCACAGCTCCTCCTAATATCCAAGAAAAACCAAGCAAAACACCAACTGAGGTTGCCACACCTTTGCCACCTTTAAATTTAAAAAATATCGGGTAGATATGTCCAAAGAAAGCAGCCAAACCGGTTAAAGCTAATAATTCAACAGGCAGTTGCAACAAATTAGCCACGTAAACAGGAATAAGACCTTTCAACAAATCCCCTAACAAAGTAATTGCTGCTGCTTTTTTGCCACCAATTCTTAACACATTGGTAGCACCCGGATTGCCTGATCCCTGTTCACGTGGATCGGGTAAACCCATTAATCGACACACAATAATGGCACTGGAAAATGAACCTATTAAATAGGCAAACGGAATAAACAACCATTCAATCATTATAAAACCTTAATTATTCAAATATTATTCAAGACTTGTCAGCACTACCGGTTTACCGGATACTTACGGTTTAAAAAACTGACATCATAACCGGAAATATAGCATGGACATGATTTTTTTAAGTGGCTTGGAAATAGACACTATTATTGGTATTTACGACTGGGAAAGACAACAAAAGCAAACCATTATTATTGACATTGAAATGGCTTTTGATATCACTCAAGCGGCTGAAACCGACGATATTCAATATGCTCTAGATTATAAAACGGTCTCTGATCGAGTGATTGCTTTCGTCCAGAATAGTCAGTTTTTTTTGGTTGAACGCTTAATTTCTGAACTTGCTGAATTGATTCGCACTGAGTTTAATGTACCCTGGGTAAAAATAGTCTTGAATAAAAAAGGTGCTATCGGCAAAGGTATTGATGTGGGAGTTATGATTGAACGAGGAGATAAACAACATGTTCAGAGGCTATATTAGTCTCGGTAGTAATATTGACCGAGAAAAACATATTAAAGCAGGATTACAGGCAATCGCTGCTCGCTGGGGTAATCTGGTTATTTCCAATATTTATGAATCGACCTCAATTGGTTTCTCGGGTAATCCTTTTTACAACTTAGTCGTCGGCTTTGATACGATAGATGATGTTTATAGTGTTAGCCAACAATTAAGAGAAATAGAAATTGCTAATGGACGACCTAAAGACAGTAAAAAATTTTCTAGTCGTACGCTCGATCTGGATTTAATACTTTATGGTGAGCTAATCGTTAATGAAAGTCGATTACAATTGCCGCGTACAGATATTACTCAATATGCTTTTGTACTTCAGCCGTTAGCAGAAATTGCACCGTTATTAATACACCCAATACTAAAAATCAATTATCAACAGTTATGGCAACAAATGCCTAAAGACCAAAGCATTCAGCAATGCTCTCATCTGCTCAGACAACAATGTCTGGAAACGAGTATTTAATACGTACGACATTTGTAAGCGCGAGTTCATTCGCACAACAGATAAATTATATTTTAGGCTGATTTCTTATTCAGTTAAGCACAGTAATATTGTACTTGCTTCCCAGCAAACTTAGCGTAAATTGTAGACAATAGTTGAGTGTTTAACTGGGTAAATCCTCAATTGACAATTTTTAATAACCCAAGCGACCAGGCTCAGGTAACATGATTATGCCAAATAAACTATTAATCAGAAATTATGGTAAACGTGAGTTTAAATCATTACCTAAAATACTCAATCGCAAACACCATTTCTACCTGATGACCAAATGAACAAAAGCCTAATCAAGCCATTAACCGTTGCTATTATTGGCGGCGGTGTTGCAGCAATGTCCTGCGCTTTATGGCTAAAAAATTTAGGTTTTACCCCCGTTATTATCGAAAAAGAGACCCAACTCGGTGGACAATTACTAGGCATCCAACGCCTTAATCGCTGGGTATTGGGATGGCAAAATAAAACCAGTGCAGAACTAGCCGCGCTTTATGCTGAACATATAAAGCTTGAAGAAATTACCGTTATTTATCAGGCTCAACCGGTAGAAATTTCTAATAACCCTTACGGTTATGAAGTCGTTATTTCAGTCGAAAATCATGAGCAACAAACTTTTCAGGTGTGTGCATTGATTATTGCCACCGGCGTACGAGTTTTAGGCACTCAAGCTTTCGAGACTATCAGCGGTTTTCAATCGCTCTATCAAGCCGGCTTAATCGGCTGTTTGCCACTGGATCATTTAGACAAATTAACTCGCTTGCAAGGTCAGACTGTCGCCATTATTGGTGGTGGAGATAATGCCCACTATACCGCAAAAGATTTAGCTTTGGCTGGCATCAAAAGTCATTTAATCATGCGTTCACAACCTAAAGCACGTCAGAGCATTCGCCATGAAATAGAAGATTTCGTTAGCAATGGCAGCATCATTGAACACCCAAAAGCAGAAGTTAAAGCATTCCAGCAAAATCAAGGTCAAATTACCATTGACCTGATAAACACCAAGCAATTAATCAGTCAAATTCATGTCGATGCTGTGTTTGTTCGTATTGGTTATGTAGCTAACACAGAATTTATCGATACGTTTGAGGTTTTTTCAACGCTTGCCAAACAAGCTGGGTATATAACAACCGACGCATCAAAACGAACTTCGATTCCCCTGCTTTATGCGATTGGTGATGTCGCGAATCGTCAGCATCAATCAGTGGTAGGTGCAATAGCTGAAGGTGCTATTGTTGCCCAAGACATCAGTGAACGTATGGGTAGAGATGATCAATAGCCAGCCAAATCATAGAAATCAAAACCTGAAGCTAGACCCTTTAGTATGGGTGGTTGACAGTGCTTATACCGGCGAATTGCATGCCCGAATAGGACTGGCTAAACGATTAGGCTACGGTTACGACATTATTCCGATACCACCCATTGATGATACAAGCGATTATGCTCAGGAATTATTCGCACGGTATCAAGCAGCCAGTCATGGGCAAAAGTTGATATTATTTATTATTAGTGGGACAGGTGAAGAAACCACTGCCCCCATCGCTGACCTGAAAAAAATATTTGCCGAGCGTCTATTTAATATCTATCTAGCCTCTATATTACCTACTGAACAACACCCCCGCCTTTGTGAATATGATTTAATTGCCTCGCCGCAATTATCAGGGGAAAACATCGTTTCGATGGTAGGTGTACCCCATCAAATGACCCATGAAAGCCTTGCTATGGCTTATCATGAACATCAGCAATATTTCAATAGCTTACCGAAACCGATTATTGGTTTGCTGGTAGGCGGCAATACCCGTTACTGCGATGGTTTTAACGAACACCATGCTGAACAACTCGCTAAACGCGTCGCTAAAATTAATAGCCTGCTGTCCGGCTGTATTGTCATCACTAACAGCCGCCGAACACCCCATGCGGCAATCAAGGCATTACTTAATGAGCTGAAAACGGTCAATCATCATTTTTTTGATTGGCAACAAATCGACAATAGCTTCTATCAAGCACTCCTTGCTCATGCTGATCTATTCATTGTCACCGGTGATTCTTTATCAATGTGTTCAGAAGCGGCATTTACCGGCAAACCTTTGTTAGTCGATATGAGTGACACCGCAACGGAATATTATCATAGGGAAATTGTCGGTAAACTGATTGCTTACGGCGCAGCCAAACTACTGACAGACAGTTATGAACCCTGGTATTACCAGCCACCTGATCCCACCGGCATGGTGGTAAAAGCTATACATACCCGTTTTCAGGATATTTTATAATCCACTATTTTTAATCAGCCTGTCGAAAGTCTAATGATCAAATGAAACCGGACAGTTCTTTAGAGAGATTGCTCGTTCAAATTCTAAAGGGGTTTGATAGCCAATGATGTGTAGGTGCAGATTATGCACAGGGCGAATGAATTCGCCCCTACCCGTTAATCGAGAACAATATCACTTCTTATTAGGTCGTCTAACTTCAAATAATAATACGACCAAACCATAAGCCAGCATTAATGCAGACGAATAAAGCCAAGGTTGCCAGTCAGGCATTGGCTGATATTGCTTAAGTAAATATACGCTTATCCCTAAGCTGATATAGCCTACAACACGTTTAATATCATAAGCGACTGGATAGTATTTTTGTCCTAGTCCATAAGAAACGATGACCATACTCGCATAACAGATGAGCGTTGCCCACGCCGAGCCGATATAACCATACAGTGGAATCCACCAAATATTAAGCACGATGGTCAATACAGCACCTAATAAAGAGACTACTGCACCCATTAATGTTCGGTCGGTTAGCTTATACCAAATGGATAAATTGACATACATTCCTAAACATAAATTAGCCATCAATAAAATAGGCACTACCGATAAACCTTCGCGGAATTCACTGCCCAAAAAATATTGAAAAATATCTAAGTAGAGTGTGACCAGCAAAAAGATGAAAACACAGAAAATGACAAAATAGTTAAGCACTTTTGCATAAACTACCCGCGCGTCATTTTTATCTGCATAGGCAAAAAAGAAGGGTTCTGCCGCATAGCGAAAAGCCTGAATAAATAATGACATCAACACAGATAATTTATAACAGGCGCCATAAATACCCAGCATTTTTAAATTGGTTTGCTGATCATAAGGCAGCCAGTATTTGAGTAATGCCCGATCCAGCATTTCATTAATTGCGCCAGCAAAACCAATAATGACCATCGGGCTACTATAAGCCAGCATCTTTAACAATAATTTGCCATCTATTCCCCATATAAAACCAGCCAGTTGAGGGCTTAGTAATAACAATTTGATGACACTGGCAATTAAATTAGCGATAAAAATGTAACCAACGCCGATGTTAGGTTGATAAATATCTGCTACCCATGAGTTGGGATTATGTTCATAAAATTGTGGGCAATAAACAATAAAGAATAAACTCAATAAAACCGTAATCAGCATTTCAAACAATTTGATTGCCGCAAAACGAAATGCCTTATTTTCAGCCCGTAAACGAGCAAACGGAAGTGCCGCCAGTGCATCAAGCGTTAAAATAATTGCAAACCACTGGATATATTCAGGATGGTGAGCATAATTTAAGATACTCGCCAATGCTTGCTGATTGAACAAAATAGCGCACAAAAAGCTTACATTAATCATCAGAACTAAATTAAGCGCTGTTGAATATGTAACATCTCGTTTTGATGATAAATTTTTCTCTGTTTTTTGTCGAAAACGAAAATAGCCAGTCTCTAAACCAAACAGCAGCAACACAGCAAAAAAACCTGCATAAGCATAAAATTCAGAAACAACGCCGTACTCTGTCGCTGAAAAGTAATAGGTATACAGGGGAACCAGCAAATAATTGAGAAATCGCCCCAAGATACTGCTTAATCCGTAAACGGCTGTTTGTGAAGCGAGTTTTTTTAAAATACTCATGGATAAAAAGTCAGTGTGTCAATAAGGTTTGATAGGTTAATGGGGATTAATAGGCTATGGGAGATTTATAAATCAGTTAATTAACAAATCGGTTAAACAGCTTTTCAGTGAATCGAAGTTTGGGTGCAAAAAATCAAAAGGATATTTTGGATAGGCGAGATTATAAATTTTATTAAGGATTACCTTATGAAGGTGTTTAGATTCAAATTGTGAACACTCTAAAAAAGCGTCTATACAGCTTTTTTGGTCGGCAGGAATTGTTGATAAGATGAAAGATTCTAAATAACCCGTCTTTGTAGCTGGGTCGCACATAATATAGGTACGACTAATATTTTTTATGTCCAACTGATTAATAATTTGATCTAATGCTATTTGCGTATTTGGAAAACCGCCATGAATCCGGTCACTATTTGTGTCATCGGCATCAACAACAAATAAAACCTTATCAATTTGATCGCTTGCAATTTGAGGCATTAATTCGTTGTATAACTTATAGCTCAAATCGAAGAAATTAGATTTTCCACTAAAAAGATAGAAAACTGCTTTTTTTGAATCAAAACCGAGATGATTAATCAAGTTTTCTAGAAACTCACGGTCATTCTTTCCCTCAACTAATATAGCAACTTTCACCACCCTCTTACTTCCCGTTCTTGCTCAATGCTATCCAAGAGCATCTCATAATCACGCGTGATGGCTTTAATTTCCTGTTGTTTGTTTTTTACCAGCGTAATACAGCTAACATCCTGATCATCTAGTTTTTTAGCAACTCTAGCAAACGCTTCCAGCATTTCTTTAGAATGAGTCACCGCAAACACCTGACAATGAGTTTCTTTAGACAGGGTTAGTATAAGTTCCCATAATCGCTCTAACTGGGAGTAATGCACACCGTTATCAATTTCATCAACAAATAAATAACCATTACTAAAAGTATAAAGCGCACAGATAATGGAAATATAATGCCTTAACCCATCACCAAATTCGACAATATCCCGATATTCACCCTTTGTTTTACATTGAGGCTTATTGCCAATGACTTTGAATCCTTCAATGGTATCGTCAAATGCCCCAATAAAATCATTGAGATTATTTTCTTGATCATTTTTTTGGATTGCTTGGTAAGCACAAGCTAGCTCAAGATCAGACCAACCAAAGTTGTCTATAAAGCAATAATTTTCTATAGGAACGATACTTAATTCATTGGCATTTATTTTTGTACTTTTACCATCAATCTCAAAATTATAAGTTTTAATTGCGTCTATTTCTTGAATATAAAATTTACTTTCTCGCAGATTTGATTTAGCTGCATAGCTTCGTGTGCTATCTAAAAATGCTATATATTTGAAAGAATTACCTATCAAGTTTAAATTTTCACGAGCAACTTTAATACTACAAATAGCCGTTATCATTACATTTATATTGCTGGAATACACATTGATAAGACAAGCTTCCATAAAAGCTGTTTTACCAATATTATTTTTTCCGCCTATCAAATTTACTCGCTTTAAACCCGACGCTTTAAAATTGCTAAAACATTTAAACTGTCTTATTTCAATGTCTGTTAAAAAGTGTTCATTCATTTTATGAGTCCTAAGCTAATCATCAAGCACTATTATTCTTTACAATTCATTGTCAGAAACGGTTGAAATTGATGACCGTTTTGCTTAAATTTAAGCTAATGTCACCGTATGCCCACTGAAACCAGCATGAGTTTCATTCAGCACACCGACTAACTGTACCAGCGTATCACCAGTCGTGTAAGCACTACCTTGAGCATTCGCCTGTTCAATCAGATAAGTATTACCATTGAAGTTGAACCAGTCGATATTATGGCTGGCTTCGTTAGCACCTTTAGCACTTAAAGCTCCAGCTACCCAACCCGCTAGATTAGCGACACTGCCACCAGCGGCTAATACATTACTAGCCGTCACGACATTAGCAGTAAAGCGGGTAGCATCAGCAAAACTAATCGTATCGCCGCTATGGACCGTATTAAATACAGTGGGATTGTTAATGCTGTTATTGGGGTTAACCGTCAGATGCTGGGCGGTTTCGGTAACCGTAATTTGGGTAGACTGGTAAGTGACGCTTTGGGAGAGTTTGGAAGACGAAAATTCTTTGAGGTTAGAATTATTACCAACCCAAAGATTACCCTGACTATCGAAAACTAGACTCGTTGGGCTATCAATACCGTCACTCAACGTTTGCATTAATACTCCATTCGTCGAGAATTCATAGACACGGCTGCTGGTATCACCCCACTTATCAGCACTCGTTCCTGCTTCCCACAGATGTCCTTGTGAATCAAACACTAGGTCAGTAGGATTATTAATATTGCTACTTAACATTTGCATTAATACGCCACTGACTGTGAATTCTTCTACATTGCCGTCGTTTGAAGAAAAAGTACCTTCATTCGCTACCCAGAGATGCCCCTGAGGATCAAACACCAAGGAGTTAGGATTATTAATTTGGCTACTCAGGGTTTGCATTAATACACCACTGGTCGAGAATTCTTCGATAGTGTTGTAATTTGCCACCCACAGATGCCCCTGACTATCGAATATCAGCTTTTGAGGTTGATTAACCCCGTTAGTCAGGGTTTGCATTAATACACCAGTGGTTGAAAATTCTTCAATATTACTTTTTTTGATAATACTACCTGAACTATCATAAGTATCCTGATTCGCCATCCACAAATGTCCTTGAGAATCAAATATCAAACTTTGAGGCAAACTAACCCCGTTAGTCAAAGTTTGCATCAATGCACCACTGGCTGAAAATTCTTCTACATTATTTTTGTTGATAACACTACCTGAACTATAATTAATATCCTGATTCGCCACCCACAAATGTCCTTGTGAATCGAATATCAAACTTTGAGGCGAACTAATCCCGTTAGTCAGGGTTTGCATTAATAAACCGTTAGCCGAAAATTCTTCTACCGTACTCTTACCATCATTCACAACCCACAGATGTCCTTGTAAATCAACTACCATACTATCAGGATAATAAATGCCTCCACTGAGAGTTTGCATTAATGCACCACTACCAGAGAATTCTTCTATAGTGCTTTCAGTGGAGAAGCTATTTGCGACCCACAGATGCCCCTGACTGTCGAACAGCAAACCACCAGGACTTTTAATCCCATTACTCAGGATCTGCATTAATATACCGCTGGCGGAGAATTCTTCGACGGTACTGTTAATAAGACTACCAAAACTATCATAAGTCTCATAATTAGCCACCCACAGATGCCCCTGACTATCGAACGACAAGAGAGGGGTACTTATCCCGTTGACCAAGGTTTGTATTAACGTGCCACTGGCTGAGAATTCTTCGATATTTTTTTCATTAGCTACCCACAGATGTCCCTGACTATCGAACGACAAACTGGGGTAACTAATATTGTTGCTCAAGGTTTGCAGTAATACACCACTGGCTGAAAATTCTTCGACGTTCTTTTCATTAGCCACCCACAGATGCCCCTGAATATCAAACACAAAGCCAATAGGATTATTAATACCGTTGCACAAAGTTTTTATTAGTACACCACTAGCCGAGAATTCCTCAATGCTACTATTGATATAACTGCTAGAAGCGCTATCATAAATACCTTGATTCATCACCCACAAATGCCCAAGACTATCGAACATCAAAATGTTGAAACCATTAATTCCGTTGTTCAAAGTTTGCATTAATACGCCGCTAGCCGAGAATTCTTCGACGTTGTTATCAATAAGATTATACGATTTATCATAACTACCCGAATTCGTCACCCACAAATGTCCTTGATTATCAAACACCAAGCTCGTAGGACTATCAATACCGTTACTCAGGGTTTGCATTAATATTCCACTGGTCGAGAACTCTTCCACGCTACCATTGATGTAGCTGTCATTACCCCAAATACCAAAATTAGTCACCCACAAATGACCCTGAGAATCAAACACCAGGCTTTCAGGATTATTAATCCCATTACTCAGCGTTTGTATTAACACACCACTAGCCGAAAATTCCTCTACCGTACTAGTGTAACCATCACTATTCACTACCCACAGATGCCCTTGTGAATCAAATTGCATAGAAGGATTGCATATACCCTGCACCGTAGACAACGGCTGATTCTGATAATTGATCGTAAGAGTCAATGGCGTAGTATAACTTTGCCCTGCTGCCCCCTGATGCGCTGTCGGAGTAAAAGTTAAGCCTTGCAAGGCTTGTTGTAAGCTAGCGGCATTGATGGCAGTGAGTGTATAAGTAGCGATACCGTTATTGATGGATTCACCCGATAAACCTGTACCACTGAGAGTACCGTTGGCGGCAGTGTAGCTAATAGTCGCGGTTTCATTGATGTCATTGAATGGCGTATCCGTTACGATAACGGTGCTGAACGGCTGAATGGTAGCGGTATCCAACAATTTAGACGGCACTGTAAAGTTACTGAGAGTCAGGCTACCGGCACCACTGACTGTCACCATTTCACTCGTGGGTAAACCATAGCCGTGATCCCAGCCATTGCTGGCGATCAATGTGTACGGTGTGCTACCGTTGCCATTGCTGTTAAAGAAGGCGTTCACAGCACTTTGTTCGGTGCTGTTTAAGTTCACGTTGAAACCACTAGCCGTTAAATTACTAATACTGTCGTTGGCATTTAAGGTCAGGCTTTGTTTACCGGCACTGAGGGTTAAATCGTTTAATAGTAATCCGCTGGTCAGTGCGTTACCGCTCACGGTCAATTGACCGTTGCTGGCGTTATAACTGACCGAATTTAAGGTTGGCAATGCAGTTTCGGTAACCGTCAGCTGGGTGCTATTGTTGCTTAGATTATTCAATACGGTGTTGGCAACCTGATCGGCAATAGTTAAGGTTAAAACCGTATTGATGGTGCTACCAACTGCCCCTTGATGAGCCGTCGGCATAAAGACTAAACCTTGCAAAATCTGTTGTAAATCAGCCGCTGTCGTTGCCCATACCGTATAAGTAGCTATGCCATTATTGATGACTGCGCCAGATAAGCCGATACCACTGAGACTGCCATTGGCTGCCGAGAAGCTAACAGTAGCCGTATCACTAGCAAGCGTGTTGCTATCAGTCAGGGTAACAGTACTAAATGGATGCAGGGTGCTGGTATCGTTCAGATTGGTTTGAGTGGTTAAATGACCTAAAGCGATGGTTTGATAGCCAGTGACACTCACTGCCTGATTACTGATAGCAACTCCGGTATTGTTATCCCAGCCTGCAGTGGCATTTAAAGTATAAGCATGATGAGCTAAATCAGTCAGACCGTTCATGGTAAACAGATTATTCAGGGCGGTTTTGTGGGCTCTACTCAAGGTAACGGTAAAACCGGTACTAATGATTGTTCCTATAGTATCTGCATTGCTCAACGCAACACTATTGCCATTGACTTGCCAGTTGAGTTTGTTTAGCTGAATACCACTGCTAAAATTAAAACCGCTAAAGGTCAATACACCAGTGGCAGCATTGTAGCTGGCAGCGGTTAGTACAGGATTATTCATGATGTTGGCTCAATGGGTAAGTTAAGACAATAACCTATTAAAGCCGACTTATAATTATGCATCGGCTCCGATTTTAAAAATTTAAGGGTTAAATTACCCATGAAATTTTACCTAAGTCTGGAAAAAATAATTCGCTCTGCTTGATCGTTAAGCCAATGTCAGCGTATGCCCACTAAAAATAGCATGATTTTCATTAAGCACACCCACTAACTGTACCAGCGTATCGCCAGTCGTGTAAGCACTACCTTGAGCATTCGCCTGTTCAATCAGATAAGTATTACCATTGAAGTTGAACCAGTCGATATTATGGCTGGCTTCGTTAGCACCTTTAGCATTTAAAGCTCCAGCTA
>Ga0214192_1001254_pt1 | contig 14412 bp, 9 predicted proteins | sample TroBogEpilimnion_44_FD_153030 | JGI IMG/M metagenome (GOLD analysis project Ga0214192, IMG submission 153030) | Freshwater microbial communities from Trout Bog Lake, WI - 29JUL2008 epilimnion | ecosystem: Environmental > Aquatic > Freshwater > Lake > Epilimnion/Euphotic zone | place: Trout Bog... | reverse complement strand
ATAAAAATATCCAATTATAAAAAACATAAATAAAAATAATTAAAAATATCTCATTAAAAATTAACGCAAAAAAATAAATTAAATTAAGAGCAATTATGAACTTTTTATCCTTATGTGTGGAGCATTGCTTTATGAAAGCTAAGTTAATAAATAGTTTTTATAAATGTGTATTTAAAATTGTAAAATATTTAAGATGATAAACTATCTAACTTTCCTTATTTCTCAGGGATTAATTTTTATATTAAAAGTATTTAAAATTTTAAAAATATAACATTTTTATACTATTTTTTTTATCTACATGAATAAAAGTTGATTTTTAATAATAAATTACTTAAATCATTAATAATTTATTATACATAATACCAAATGCAAAATTCTATATTTAAGGACATAATAAATCCTACATGGATTGAAATATTTGAAGGAATAGATCCAACCATTCGACAAATTACAGAAGAAGAATATTTAAAGGTAAAGGATAAAGTCAATGTTTTCCCTTATTTTAAAGATATATTTAATTTTACTAAATATTGTGACTTTAAAGACGCTAAAGTTCTTATTATTGCACAGGATCCATATCATCAACTCTTCTTCAATTCCAAAGATAAATCATATTATACACAGGCGACGGGCTTGGCATTTTCCGTTCCAAAAGGGTGTCCAATTCCTCCTTCTTTAGTAAACGTATACGACAATATGAGCCGTTTCGGACACCAAGTATTAAAACCCACACATGGAAATTTAGAATATTGGGCCTATCAAGGCGTTGTACTAATGAATACCAGCTTAACGGTAGAAAAATCAAAACCAAATTCACATCAATCAATTTGGTCTATGTTTACGGATGAACTTATTCAGGAAATCACAAAAAAACATCCCGGACTAATAATTGTGTTATGGGGAGGCAGTGCGTTAGCTAAAATGAATATTATAAATAATAAAAATAAACATAGCTTTATTATTTCTTCTCATCCATCTCCTCTAGGCTTTAAAAATAAAATTAAAGGATATGATTCATTTTATGAAAAAGATCATTTTAGGGAAATTAATAATATATTAAAATCAAAAGGTGAAAAAGAAATAGATTGGCAAATTTATTAATTATTCACCTTACATTAAATTAAAAATTTCTGCTATACCTTCGTCTAATCTCGTTTTTTTATTTTTTTTACTTTTAGTTTTACTTTTAGTTTTACTTTTAGTTTTACTTTTAGTTTTACTTTTAGTTTTTACTTTTGTTTTTTTTATTTTTGTAGACTTATTTTTCTCTTTTTTTACTTCTTTACTTTTTTTCTCAAATGAAACTGGCTCGGGTGAAGATTTAGACAATACAGTATTTGATAAAGAACTACAAGATAATGAGTCGGATAGTAAAGAATCAGACAAAAATGAATCAGAAGATGTATTATTTAAACTTTGTGGTGGATTTATTTTATTTTTTGAATTATTCAGGTTATTATTTTTAACAGATTCTGTCAACATAGATTTATTTTCTTTTGTGTCGTTTAAATTTGCATAAATATTAGACTTATTACTTTTAATAGAATCCGCTACTTTTAATGAATCGTTCGTTCTTGTTAAACTGTCTGGTTTAGTCAAATTTTGACTAAATTTAAAATTTTGAGATTTTGGTGATGAGGCGATATTTGTGGAATCTACACTGTCGATTAAAATTAGTGGTTCTGGTGAATTAGAACTAGTGGAAAATAGATCAATGTATTTTTTGGAAGATAATAAAATCATACTGTTGATAATGGAAAGAAAATAATATAACATTATTAAGACAAGTTTGCAACACAAAAAACTAATATTTAAACAAGTTTCAATACTATAATTTAATAATTTAGCTGGACGTTTTTTTGATTTTATAACGCTCTCAATTCCCAAATTCAAAATAATAAAATGTTTAATGGACTTTTTTATGTTTTCAAGATATTCTTCATTCAAACAATTAAAAATATTTTTGAATTTTAGAAATGACTTTGTTTTTCTTTCCGATGACTTTATTAAAATTTCATCAATGGATTTATTTTTATTTGTTTTTTCGTTTTTTTTTGATTTTTTAAATAGTTGTTCAAAATTTCTGTTCGTAGAACAATTATCACCTGCTATTTTATTATTTTCTGTATTAGTTTTTGTTTTACTATTCATATAAAATATTCTTATATCTTAGTGTGAGAAAGTTTTTATTAAAAAAAATTACTATAAAAGATATATTATATAAATAATAATATATGTTTGATATTCTTTTTCAAATTTTAACTTTTTTTAAAACATTTATTACTTTTTGTGTACTCAGTTATATCTATAAAAATTTGTACACAAGCTGTAGTGAAAAAAAAATTATTAGAACAAAAGATGATAAGCCGAAAAAGGTAATAAAGACAAAAATAGGATTATCTTTTGTTTATCTTTTTTTACTAACAATACTTTATTTTTCGTTAACATGGTACGTAATGTCTGTGCTAATTTTATTGGCTTCTACATGTTTGATATTATTAACGCATAAATTTGAACCATCTGCACTGGATATATTAAAAAAATATGATTCGCATCCAATAGTAAAAAAAATATGGTACGTTTATTCGTTGGTCGTAAATCTTGTTTTTAAAATAATGGGACCATTTCATTCATTTTTGGAAAATAGAATAAATAAAAACAAACAATTGATTTATGAAAAGTTTTTTGAACGATTGACAAAAAAAGATTTCAATCCTTTTGATTCACTACTCAATGGAGGAATTATGAAAAGTTTATCCCTTTTTGATAATTTAGACAATGCTCAACTTACTGAAAATAATGTCGGAGATTTTTCCAAAATGAATAATTTTTTTACAAAACAAACAGAAAATGAAAAACTTATTGTATTGAATTCTGGCAATGACAAAAATACCACACAAACCAACGATAAAACTACAACTACGGCTAGTACCAAAAAAACAGAAACAAATACAGATACAAGTATAGAAGATTTCTTAAATGATGTGGAACTCAAAATAAATAAAGTTGCAAATATGTCAACTACAAATTCTAATAATGCTAATGACGCTAACGATGACACAGATTTTACTACTTTTATTAATAAAGGTAATATATTTAATCCAAATGTCGTTAAGAAGGATTTAGACGAAAATGCTTCTGATGCTTCATCAGAATTATAATAATATTAACAATATGTGTTAATGAAGCTCAATATATCAAATTTATATACTTTTCAGGTATGGTAATACAATATTATAGTATAAAGTCTATATTAAAAATAAATTGATATAAGGGATATTATATAAGGTATAGCGTTTATTATAATAAATCCTATAATAAACCAAAATATGTGTTTTTTCTATATAAAAAAAATTTTTTATATAAATGTATAAAAAAATTGATTTTTATTTAAATGTTTAATTATTATATATAAATTAAAGACTTATGGCTTTAGTAATGACAGATAATTTAACCTATGACAAAATATTCGACTTGATGGACTGCAGATTTGCAAGAAAAAATGTCTTATATGAGCATTTACACAATTCATATAATGACATGGTGAATCAAATCATAAATTATCTCGAAAAAAATAAGAACGTATTTGAAGAAAATAGGGTCGGTGACAAAATTTATAGATACAGATTCAAATACGATAATATATATGTGAGACCCCCACTAAACGAAAATGGTGATTCATTGTTGTATCCGATGGATGCCAGAGATAGAAATAGCACATACAGCATTAAATTTATTGCAAAAATATCTCAAATACAAGAAATATATGATTTAACAAAAAAAGAAATAATATCTGAAAAAGTATTGGGTACACCGTATGAAAAAGAAACTGCGGTAATTATTCCTAATATGGTTAGATCTAAATTTTGCTCTTTGGAAATTAATAAAGACTATAACCAACGAGAATGTAGTTTGGATCCTGGTGGTTATTTTATTGTTAATGGTTCTGAAAAAATAGTATTGAGTATTGAAAAAATGGTTGAAAACAAACCTTTAGTATTTGTTAAAAAAGATGCCGGAGTGAATAATTATGAAGTAAAAATTAATTCGCGTTCAAATGATCCAAATGTAATTCCTCAAGGAATACAAATAAAACTTAAGAAAGATTACGACATATCAATCAAAGTTCCTATTTTGAATGAAGTGTCTGTATTCGTTTTAATGAGAGCATTGGGATTAGAAACGGATAAAGAAATAATTAAATATATTGTATATAACGAAGACGATATTGATATGCTCAACATTTTAAAAATATCTGTCGATTTATCCAAGAAAGATGGTAAAAAATTAATTCTAACAAAAGAGGATGCGTATTACAGTTTAACGAACAAACTTCGTGTTGTTAAAAAATATATTGATAAAGATAGAAAACTACAATATGAAGAAAAAAAGGAACATTTGGAATCTCTTTTTAGAAGTGCATTCATGCCTCACATTAACTCTGATAAATTCGATGATCCTTTGAAGGTCAAGGCTATATTTTTGGGTTATATGATAAACAAATTATTAAATTGTTATTTAGGAAGAACTAAACCGGACGATCGTGATTCATTTGTCAATAAACGTATTGATATGCCGGGAGATTTGATTTTTGATTTGTTCAAGCAGTACTATAAAAAAATGTTAAACGAATGTAATAAATTCTTCAAAAAGCGTTCTGGAGGAAATCACGAAACACCTCTCGTCATTATTAACCAAATTAAACCTTCGATTATCGAACAAGGAATTAAATCCGCCATGTTAACCGGCAACTGGGGAAAAAAGAAAGGTGTTGCGCAAATGTATCCTCGTCTTACTTATTTACAATCTTCATCATTCTTGAGACGTGTAGATGCTCCAAGTGCCGATGCAACAGCAAGTAAACTTACAGGACCTCGTCATTATCATCCATCACAAGCGGGATTTTTATGTTTAGTCGGAGATACAGAAATTTTAATGAGCGACGGAACTGTAAAATTAATAAAAGATGTAAGAAATGGAGATTCTGTTGTTTCTATTGATAAAGAAACTTTGACAGAAGTATCAACTCCAATAAAAAATTGGTTCAAAAAAGATTGTGATAAATTATTAAAGTTAACTACTATAACGGGAAGAGAAATTAAATGTACACCAGAACATAAGATGCTAACAAAAATTGGTGATAGATATGATTTTGTTGAGGTTCAAAATATGAAAGAGGGTGATTATTTAATTAGTCGTCATGCAGTAAAATATATTAAACAAGACAAAGAAATCGAAGTCACTATTAAAAGTTCAAGTGTTGCTGAACAATATAAACAGGAATTATTTGAGCAATGTTATTTAGATAAAATAATACCTCAATGGAAATTGGAGATGTTAGCAAGATTGATTGGATTAAATATTACTGACGGACATATTGGTATTCGTGAAAATAAAAAATATTATGATTGTCATTTTTCGGTTGGTGAAGAAAAAGATGCATTCGATTTACTCGATGATATTATGAAATTGGGTTTTGGAACACCTGCCATTGTAAAATCGAATACGACACATAAAAATTCACAAAATGGAAAAGCAACAATTTATAATACATTTTGTGTTCAAAAAGGGGGTGCATTTGCATATTTGATGTGTAAATTGGGTGCATTTGCAGGAAATAAAACGGAACAAATAAGAAAAGTTCCGAATTGGATTATGAATGCAAACAATCGTATTCAAAGAGAATTTATTAGCGGTTTTATTGCAGGTGATGGATGTAGATTATCAATGCATAAAAATGGAGAAACATTTAAACCTGCTTGTAGTGACATTTGTCAAGTAACCGTGAAAGAACACCTTGACAATCATAAAAAATATTTAGAACAAGTGTTGTCTTTAATGAATAAATTTAATATAACGGGAAAAATATATGAAAAAAAGACTCCTCAAGACAATGGTAAAATTGCATGTTATATCATTTTAGATCAACATTACGAAAATTTAAATAATTATTCGGATATAATAAATTTCAGATACTGCAATGAAAAGCGAAGAAAATCCGCATTGGCAATTGAATATATTAAGCATAAAAATCATTATGCTGATATTAAAACCATAATGTATGAAGATATCATAACATTATATGATTCTAATATTGGGTGTGCTGAAATATGCAAAACTAAAGGTTATCCTGAAAATATAGTCAAACGAATTATAACAAATCACAGAAAAGGTATTTTACCTAAAGCAAGACAATTAGGCAATGATTTTTGCTTGTCGTATGAAGACTTTAGTAAAGATATTAATATTAACGGAGAAAATTTATTGGTCAAAATCAAATCTATTGAAGAAATTCCGCCTGAACCAGTTTATGATTTTGAGACCATATATTTTACTCATAGTTTCGTTGCAGACGGGTTATGGTCTAAAAATTGTGTCGTGGAATCACCAGAACATAGTAATATTGGTCTTGTTAAGCACTTATCTATGTTAGGTTCGATAACAATTGGTTCTCATGATCAGGCAAATATATTATACAATACGATAACGACTAATAAAAATTTTGTGCACATGAATAACCATTCTGGACTAGAGTTGGCAGATTCAACAAAAATATTCTTAAATGGTGAATGGATAGGTTTCACTCAAAATCCGATTGAATTATACAAAGAACTGCGCGTATTGAAAACTAATAGTATAATCAGTAGAACAAATAGTATTGTACACGATTTAGTGAAAGGAGAAATTAAAGTTTATACAGATTCCGGAAGATTATTTAGACCTGTTCTCAATGTTAAAAATGGAAATATCGTTTTAAATAACAAATTAATAGAAGAATTTGTCAAAGATAAAAAAATATCAAATAATCTTAACAAATGGGATATGTTAATGATGAAATACCCAGAAGCCATAGATATCTTAGATTCAGAGGAACAATATTATTCGCTGGTGGCAAGAAGTTTACAAGAAGTTCGTGAAATGAAATTAAGAGAAAAAATAGTGATTCCTGATAATAATGAACCAATTGTCAATCGTTATGATGATTCGATGATATTGCATTATACTCATTGTGAGTTTCATCCTTCAATGATTTTAGGCATCATTGCTGCAAATATTCCTTTTGCTAACCATAATCAAGGTCCAAGAAATATTTTCAGTTTCGCTCAAATGAAACAGGCTATGGGTTGGTACACGACAAATTATAGAGACCGCGCAGATATCAGTTATATTTTGTATCATACACAAAAACCATTAGTCAACACAAGATTATCTAAATATATTCATACTGATATTCTTCCTTGTGGTGAAAATGCTGTTGTTATGGCTGGTTGTTATACCGGTCACAATCAAGATGATTCTATTGTATTCAATCAAACTTCTATTGACAGAGGTCTTTTCCGTTCTGCTTCTCTCAAAAAATGGAGTTCTAAAATTGAAAAGAACCAATCTACTTCACAAGACGATATTTTCATGAGACCAGACCAATCTAAATTAGCAGGAACGAGACATGCGGTTTATGATAAATTAAATGATAGAGGTTTTGTTCCAGAAGAAACTGTAGTTGTTAACGGCGATGTAATTATAGGTAAAGTCACACCAATTCAACCTGCTCCTGGTTCTAATAAATGTTATAAAGATTCATCCGAAATTTATAAATCTGGAGAACCAGCCATCATTGATAGAGTATTCACTGGTATCACGGATTCTGAAGGTTCTGATATGATTAAGATGAGAACAAGATCTATTCGTATACCTAAGATAGGTGATAAATTTTGTATGAGAACTGATCTTTTTGAAGTATTGACAAGTGATGGTTGGTTGAAATTAAAAAATATAACTTTAAATCATAAAATTGCTACACTCGTAGATAATTCTAAATTAGAGTATGTACACCCAGTCGGTATTTATAAATTTAATTATAATGGTCCCATGTATAAAACGCGTTCTGAACATGTGGATTTAGATGTCACAATGGATCACCTGTTATACATCAAATTTGAGGGTTCGGAAAAATATGAATTTGTAGAGGCAAAAAATGCAATTGGTAAAAAGTACAGATTTAAGAAAAATTGTGATGATTATGAAGGCGCTATGATAAATGATAAGAATTTAGAATATTGTAATAAAGGATTTTTCGATATTCCAAATCATAATGATAATAATGAAAAATGGAGTGATTTATCGGAGGAGTTAGATTATTATGTTAAAAATTTAAATAAAATACAATCGCTCGAATTATTAAAACAAAGTAAAATTACTAATAATTATTATTATGATGAACAATCTGCAAATGATTTAATGACTCTTGCTATACATTGTGGTAAAAGTGCAACTGTTAATTACGATGGCAAATATTATAATTTAAAAGTTAATAATGATAATAATGAACCATTAGTAGAAAGTGAAGAGTTATATGATTTTGACGGTGAAGTTGGTTGTCTTGAAGTCCCTTCACATGTTTTCATGATAAGACAAAATAATAAGAACGTTTGGATAGGAAACTGTTCGAGACATGGGCTAACTTTAACCCATAACAGGAGGCTGTGGAATTGTGAGGTTCCAAAACCAATACTGAATTAACAGTATACAGTGTTACCTTCTAGTCGGCAAAGTCATCGAACTAGATAATTTAATTATCAAAGTGGTGATTTTGTGGTAGGTTGGAGACATCCGACACCTAAAAACAAAAATAATTTGTTTGAACAGGCGAAATAAGTGAAAACGGTCAATATCTACAATATATCAAAATTAAATAATAAGACAAGACCGTCGGTGTAGTTAAGCTGTGAAGCTTAATGATATCGCGAACGACTGGGTCACTTATTGGTTGAGTTATTAATGACTTGGCTTAATGTACAGTCTACCCCCGTAGTGATACGGTGCCATAGTGATCATTTAATACTGAAAAGGTATTTGTGGGAAACTATGGGTTGCAATCGTTAAATAAAATAATGATTGTAATGATAAGTGAAAAAGGAACAATTGGATTAACAATGAATCAATCAGACATGCCTTTTACAGAAGAAGGTATTAGTCCAGATTTGATTATTAATCCTCACTGTATACCAAAACGTATGACAGTAGGACAATTAGTTGAATGTTTGGTGGGTAAAGTCGCGGCATTGAAAGGTGTTGAAGCAGACGGAACCCCATTCAACGAAATCGATATAGAAAAAGTAAAAGACGAATTGGAAAAATTAGGTTATGAACGCAATGCTACAGAATATGTATACTGCGGTCTAACTGGTCAAAGATTAAAAATTCCAATTTTCATTGGTCCAACATATTACCAAAGATTAAAACATTTAGTAATGGATAAAATGCACAGTCGTGCAAAAGGACCAATTAACATGCTAACACGTCAGGCATCTGAAGGAAGATCAATGTAGGTCTTTGTTAAATTAAAAGATTTAGCAAGTCCCATAGCAGGGGCAACATTCTTAAATTGCGGGAACAACTTGTAAATGACAAAAAATAAAATATTAAATCTTTAGTACCAAGTTAGTATAGTAATATGCTAATGGCAACAGAGAAATCTAGTTGAGGTAATAAGTTAAAGATTAGAGTTTATCCGCAGCCGAGATTCCCAATTGATATAAATTAAATATTTGGAATAAGGTTCAACGACTAAACAGGAATGGGCTATCCTATTAAAAATGGATGGCTTAAGATATAGTCTACGCCCACTGGTAACAGTGTTGTAAACAAGTGTTGTTGATTTGCTACAGGGTTCAGCAACACGAATTTATAAGCATAATGATTTTCGAAGGAAATTTCGAAATGAATGTGGTATAACGGCAAAAGATGGAGGATTGAAATGTGGTGAGATTAATTCTAGTCTCAGTCGTATTAAAAGTACGGCTAGTCGGCACTAATAGTGTCAGGCAACATCTTCAAATTGCGGGGATATCTCGACGCTGGTTATGTAAATAATCGGTGACACATGGTAATTAATAATAATTATTGAGTGCACACAACAAAATAATCTTTTGTTAAGGTGACACATGGTAATTAATAATAATTATCCAGATGTGAAATAAATAATACGTTTATGATACCAAGTCATTATAGAAATATAATATAAATATAATGATGGCTCATGTTAACTACATGGGGTATGGTAAAAAGTCATAAAATAGAGACGATCCGCAGCCAAGCTTGTAATTACATTTGTAGTTACTTGAAGGTTCAACGACTAAACGGAGATGGGCTTTTACATAAAATATAAATAAAATATAAATTAAATATTAATGTGAAAGGCTTAAGATATAGTCTAGTCCCACAAGAAATTGTGTTTGTAGGTAGAACTACAAAAGATAATGATCTTGAATGGAAATATTCAAGTGAATCTGGTATGAACGGGAACGCGATTCAATCATTTCGCACGGTATGAGTAAATTCTTGCAAGAACGTATGATGTATACTTCAGATGCATATTCAACTTATGTTTGTGATATTTGTGGTTTGTTTGCTCAGAGAGTAATCAAAAAAGAAAACCGCAATTATCCATTACCATCTGATGTATATCATTGTCCAGCTTGTAAGAACAAGACAAAGATTTCAAGAATTATTATTCCTTATGCATTTAAACTGCTTATCCAGGAATTAATGTCTATGAATGTTGCACCAAGAATTAGAACTGTGCAATATACTTTGTAAAATTAATTAAAGTTTTTAAATACAAAAAATTGACTTTTTATATAATAATAGTATATAATAATACATTACATACTATTCTATGAAACGCAACGTTAAATATGTTAGGGGCAGACAGCGAACCAAACAAGCAAATAAAATAAGATATTTGTCGTCCGATGCCGTAAGACCACATTTTAATATGGGCAATTCTGCAAAAATTATATCAATCGAACATCAGTGGGCGAGCAAAGTATTTAACAGTAGATTCAGATATGCAGATAAAACGTTTTCTAGAAGTCAACGGGTCAAAGACAAAAAATATAATTTAGAAGTTGAATGTAAAAATGTTGGACTTTTGATTTAGAGTTATTTATAATTTACTATTGAATCCTATTACAAAGTCTACATTAATATTGACTTTATTAACATATTAGAAATACTGTTTTTCAATTTTAATAATTACCCAACAAAAATTGAATTTTTAAACTAATGAACAACTATTAATTATAAACAATATATCAATAAAACGCTATAATGGAGGATATTACTGAAAAATTGTCAAAGCTTGATGTTACTAAAAAAACAGTAAAAGCTGATACAGGTAAGGGAAAAGTACTTTATTATTCGATTAGTTTTGATTATAAAGATGTTATGGATACAGTTCGCAAAATACTTTTTGACTCAAAAAATCCTGATGATGTATCAGATGTTTATACAAAAACTGTAGATTCTTATGTCCCATTTGATGGAACTATTACAGAAGACCTAAGAAAATCTCTTGATACTAAATATTCTACACACGTCGATAAAATGAAGGCATCCGAAAATTTTATTGTTTGTAGCGACACATTGTTTGCCGCAAATGGGGAATTTCATATTACAACGCTGTTCACAGGAGGAAAAACACATGAAAAGAGTGCAGATATGGAGTCAGAAGTAGGTAAGCAAGTATCCGTAAAAGTGAATAAACTGGGAGTTTCTGGAAGTTTTATTACTATGGGTGTTGAATCAATTAAGTTTCTGGATGGAACAGATATTTCATATTTTGGTAACGATATCAAACATATTACCATTGCTCTCAACAAAACTGGCAAAAAGGTATTTCCCAAAGATTCATATACAGCTCTGGCGGATGGAAAAATATATGATGTGGATTGCGTACTTAATGGAAAAACGAGCAAGGTAGTACAGTAATTGTATCATATTTTTATATATAATAAATTTTACTATATATTTTTTGTTTAATTCGTAATGTATTGGTAAAAAAATTGAAAATTTTATTGTCAGTCGTAATCAACATACTAAAACAATAAGCAATTAATAAACAATTAATAAACAATTAATAAAATGTTATCTGTTAAAGATATAGTTAAATCAATTACTGTCATTTCTGCAGACGCGGAAAAACCAAAGAGAATTACTTTTGTTGTTGATGAATCTGGTTCAACAGGAGCGGCATTTGCTGCTGGAATAAATGTATTGGAAAAAGAAACCAGTGTGGTGTATGAATATATATTGCAACATCCAAATAACAACTATAACATGTACTCATTTGAATCAGGATGCGTCGAACATGCAATTCATGTTATGAAGGAGGAAGGACTAGTTAATTTGCCTGATCTTTCGCCTAAAGGTGGTACATATACTCATCTTCCACTAGTTAAAATAAACGCAAATCCGCTTAAACCAGATATTGTTATATTGTTGACTGATGGCGAGACAAATAGTACAGAAGTTCAGCTCAAGACGGAAATTAATAAATTTCTGGAAAAAAAAATTCGATTTGAAATTATTGCAGTTTCTGCAAAAAATATTGACCTAAACACAATTTCTCAAGCAGAAGAGCGTAGAATTCCCGGTATGGATTTAATTAACTATTTGTCAAATTCTGTTGATAAACTATTGGTCTACAACCAATTTCATAAAGACGTCGCATATGAAGGCGCCACTAGTTCTACTGTAAACAAAAAATTCCTTACATTTATGGGATTTAAAGTAGACGGACATGTTCATTCTTATTTGAATCAATTACTTGCAAAACTTGATGAACATAAGGGTAATATTGCATGGGGTCCTTCAAATATGAGCTTTAAGCAGTTGCTCACTGAAATTGGTAAATTGCTATCAGTGTATTTTATTTCGTTTCCCACCGAACATTATTTTGTTAATTCAATTGTTACAAAATTACTTGAAACTTGCAATATTCATGATATGACGGCCGAACGTATTTATTCAATTATTAAATATGGTTTTGAATGTACAAAAAATGAAAAACCAATTTTGTACACCAATTTTGAAGAACATGTCAAAGAAAAAACAGTCAAGCAAGCTGAATTTAAAAATGCAATTGATAGTCTTAAAATTAACGGTACTACATTGAATTCTGAAAAGACTATCAGTATGCCTACTAATGGCGTATGTATTATTAACAATGGCGTGCTACCTTTTACTCAATACCTTGGTCCTTACCCCAAATCTAAAGATCAATGGGGCAATGTGTATTTTGGCTGTGATGAAAACGTAGATGGACAGGCAACTAGAATTGCTTTCCGGGAACTTTGTACAAGTCTTGGGTATCGCGACAGCAGAGGTCCGGAACCTGCCTTTTACGTTCTCAATGAAATGTCATTAATGTATATCAAGGGCACAGAATTGAACACAGAACACATGACGGAACTACGTAAATTGGCCATTATTCAAACGTCTATGGAAGCAATGATCGCAAAAGATAAATATGATGGCGTGGGACTATATAAACAATGGAAAGCAGGCAAAACACTTGCAACCCATTATTCAAAACCGACACAAACTCACAGTTCTCTTTACAAAGACGGAAAAATTAATCCGTTAAAATTGGAAGAACCTGTATGGTGGGCTCTAATGATGAGTATGCTCGGGTTATTTGAAGAACAAAAAAATACTTACAACACTGCGCTTTTAGCAAAGGGAATTAATAATGTTGGAGAATTTCTTGTTTGGGTACGCGATACTTACAAGGATACAGTCACTGGACAACTCAACCTTTTCACTTTGAAACCTCTACCAACTTCTGTATTTACTTTAGATCATTTTGAACCCACTGATGAAGTATACATACTTAAGAAACACGGAGTTTGTGACACTAAGACATGTTACGCTAAAGATGAAATTAACTCTTATGTATTGACTGGTGGCTGTGTCTGGTGTTATCATCGTCCAACTTGGGCAGAATTTGAGTTAACGACTGTCGATGGCGCAAATCAAATGGAACAATTGAGTAAAACGATGGCTAGTTCTTCTAAACTGTGTGTTCCTATTGATGCAGTTGACGCAGTTGGAGGTGCTGGTGCTTTTGCTGTAGCAGGAAACAAAAAGGTTCTGGTAAATATGATCGGCGTAACTGGTTCGGGAAAATCTACTGTGTCACAAAAAATTCATGATTTTGTTACCGCCAACGGAGGTTCTTGTTTGATTGTAAGTGCAGACAAATGGTCTAAAAAAGGTACAAAAGGTAAACAGCTACAATCATCCATTAATAAAGAAATTAGAGACTTTGATTCTGCAGATTCTGAATTTAAAGTTATTGTAGTAGATATTTGCAACGAAAATGGCCCTTTCACAAATTGTTTTGGCTTTGATACTTCAAGTTATAGCTCTTTTAACTTTTATCCAAATCTTGATAAAACCAAATTTGATGATTATCAATGTTGGTCTTTGAGAAATGTATTACAGAGACCAGCCTGCACTGCAACTAGTTTGTATTGGCTAAATCCAGAATCTGCTGGCGTTTCTACCTGTATCAAAGTACATAACTCGAAAATTTCAGGACTTAAAAAATTACTTGGAGTTACAAGT
>Ga0214192_1001251_pt1 | contig 14430 bp, 14 predicted proteins | sample TroBogEpilimnion_44_FD_153030 | JGI IMG/M metagenome (GOLD analysis project Ga0214192, IMG submission 153030) | Freshwater microbial communities from Trout Bog Lake, WI - 29JUL2008 epilimnion | ecosystem: Environmental > Aquatic > Freshwater > Lake > Epilimnion/Euphotic zone | place: Trout Bog... | reverse complement strand
AACGCTGGCGAGGGATTCTTACCCCGGGAAAAAACTTGCTAAATCAGAACTGACAGGGATAAAAAGCATCGGATACTGGAATATCCGGAAACTCCAGAACTGGGGACTTGAATGGCATACCAATGAGGGGATTGAGATTTGTTTTCTGGAGTCAGGCGATCTTACTTTTTTTCTGGGAGATGACAAATATGACCTGGCTCCTAACCAATTGACGATAACCAGACCATGGATCAGTCATAAATTGGGCAATCCCAATGTCGAACTTTGTAAACTCCATTGGCTCATCCTTGATGTCGGTGTGCGGCATCCGCATCAGGAATGGAGTTGGCCCAACTGGATAATTCTTAACCCTAAAGATCTGGAAAAACTGACGCTCTACTTTCGTCAGAATGAACAACCGGTTTGGAAAGCCACCAGCGAATTGAAAGATTGCTTTATCAGAATTGGAAAGGTTATCAGGGAGAGCGGGGATAAGGGTTACGAATCAAAACTCCGGGTTTTGATCAACTCTTTGTTAATTGCCTTACTCGAACACTTTCAGGAAGGAAAAATTTCATTGGATGAAGAATTGATTGAGTCTCGCCGGACAGTTAAGCTTTTTTTAAAATCATTGGAAGATCATTTTCAGGAACCCTGGACCTTACCGGATATGGCTGCATACTGCAAATTGGGAACCACCCGGTTTACACAATATTGTGTTGAAATAAGCAATTGTACACCAATGGTTTACATCAATAAAATCCGGCTTGGGGAGGCTGCAAAGCGACTTAAGTCCAATCCGGATTTCTCTGCAACAGAGATTGCATACCATTGCGGATTTTCAAGCGCCCAATATTTTACCTCGGTGTTTAAAAAACACTTTGGTAAAACACCTCAGGCCTATAGAAACACGAAAGTCAAAAATGAAATATGAAAAGGTAAAAGGGTTTACTTTACTATCAAAATTAGTGCCATTCCCTTGTTTATCTATGTTTTATATTTATTTTTTGTTCTTTGAGCCCTCCGCTGTTCTAATTTTCCACCGCATTGACCTTTGTTTGATTCTTGAGTCTGATAGTATTATCTTTGTACCTCAATTTTCGATACAACCATTCAAAATAGATTTCATTTAATGAAAAATTTTAAACGAACGCTGATCACCTCGGCTTTACCTTATGCCAACGGCCCCGTTCATATAGGTCATTTGGCAGGAGTGTATGTTCCGGCAGATATTTATGCCCGCTACCTGCGATTAAACAGGGAGGAGGTTGCCTTTATCGGCGGTTCGGACGAACATGGTGTTCCGATTACCTTAAAAGCTAAAAAAGAGGGAATTACGCCTCAGGATGTGGTCGATAAGTACCATGGAATGATCAAAGATTCATTCCGTAAATTCGGAATTTCATTCGATGTTTATTCACGTACAAGTTCGAAGATCCACCACGAAACGGCCTCTGAAATCTTTAAAACCCTTAATGATAAGGGGGCTTTTATCGAACAAACTTCTGAACAGTTTTACGACGAAGAGGCTAACCAATTCCTGGCTGACCGGTATATTACAGGGACCTGTCCAAAATGCAATTACGAAAAAGCATACGGCGATCAGTGCGAAAGTTGCGGAAGTACGCTCAATGCCACCGATCTGATTGACCCAAAATCAGTCCTGAGTGGAAATATGCCCGTTATGAAGCAGACTAAACACTGGTTTCTGCCACTTGACCAATATGAACCCTGGCTACGCGAATGGATTCTGGAGGGTCATAAAGAGTGGAAACCCAATGTCTACGGACAATGCAAATCATGGCTCGACGGAGGATTGAATCCCCGGGCAGTTACCCGCGATCTCGATTGGGGTATTCCCGTACCCGTTGAAGGGGCGGAGGGAAAAGTATTATACGTTTGGTTTGATGCTCCAATTGGCTATATATCAGCCACAAAGGAATTGACTCCGGATTGGGCCAAGTGGTGGAAAGAGCCCAATACTAAAATGATCCATTTTATCGGAAAAGATAACATTGTTTTTCACTGTATTATTTTTCCGGTAATACTTAAGGCAGAAGGATCGTACATTTTACCGGAAAATGTTCCTGCAAATGAATTCCTCAACCTTGAAGGGGATAAAATTTCAACTTCGAGAAACTGGGCAGTGTGGCTGCACGAATATCTGGAAGATTTCCCCGGGAAGGAAGATGTATTAAAATATACCCTTACTGCCAACGCCCCTGAAACCAAAGATAATGACTTCACCTGGAAGGACTTCCAGACCCGCAACAACAGCGAACTGGTGGCTATTTTCGGTAATTTTGTGAACAGGACCCTGGTACTGACCGATAAATACTATAACGGGGAAGTTCCTGAAGCAGGCGAACTTACCGATTATGACCGGATGACATTGAACGAAATAGCAATTCTTAAAACAGAAGTCGGAAAATCAATTGAGACATTTCACTTTCGCGATGCCTTGAAAAATGCGATGGAGATGGCCCGTCTCGGGAATAAATACCTCGCAGATATGGAACCCTGGAAAGTGGTGAAGATTGATCCGGAACGGGTAAAAACAATTTTAAACACGGCACTTCAGATAACAGCCAATTTGACGATTGTTTTTGAACCTTTTCTCCCCTTCTCAACCCAAAAGCTGCGCGGATTTATGAATCTTGACAAAATGGAATGGATTGATCTTGGACGAACAGACCTGATTGTTGCAGGTCACAGGATAAATACGCCTGAACTGCTATTCGAAAAAATAGAGGATGAAGCGATTCAGGCACAGGTTGATAAACTTTTGGCTACCAAAAAAGGGAATGAACTTGAGCAGGTTAAGATAAATCCGGCAAAAAACAACATTGAATACGAGGATTTTGCCAAATTGGATATCCGTATTGGAACAATCATTGCTGCCGAAAAAGTGGCTAAAACCAAAAAATTGCTGAAACTCACCATCGATACGGGGATCGATAAACGCACTGTTGTATCGGGGATTGCCGAACACTTTGAACCTGAAAGGATTATAGGACAGCAAGTCTCAATTCTGGTGAATCTGGCTCCCAAAATCTTAAAAGGGATTGAGTCGCAAGGGATGATTCTTATGGCAGAGAAAAAGGACGGATCTCTGATCTTCGTAACCCCTGCAACAAAAACGGAAGAGGGCTCAGAAGTCAGGTAAAAGGAAATTATTCTGTTATCTAAAACAGATTTTTTAAAAGAAAAAAACCGCAGAAATCAATCCGCGGTTTTTTAATGTAAGAGTAGTGTGCTGCAACTTATTTTGCAGGTGCCGTAGCGGCTACTTTTTTAGGAGCTTTCTTTGCTGGTTTAACTGCTTTTGCAGGAGCTTTCTTTGCTGGTTTTGCAGCAGGTTTTGCTACTTTCTCGGTCTTGGCAGGCGTTTTCTTAACCACTTTCTTAGGCGCATCCTGTGCATTTACAGAGATCAAACCAAGCGCAAAAACAAAACTTAAAAGGAGAATTAACTTTTTCATAATTGAATATTTATTTTAATGTTTATGAATCAAAGGTAGGTCTCCCCCCATGAAGGAATTGTGAAGAATTAACCGGCCGTAATAAAATTAACATTCTTTAACGGCAACTGGATTTTAAAGGTTGATCCCTCACCTTTTATCGAATGCACTTCAATCGTTCCATTATGAAAATTGACGATGCTGCTTACAATAGAGAGTCCCAATCCATATCCCTCGCCAGAGGTCGGATCAGCCCTTTTAAAACGATTAAAGATGTTCGATATCTGATCATGACTGATTCCTATACCATTGTCAATCACTTCAATGCAGAATTTATTTCCTGTTTCAAAACCGGCAACCCGGATCCATCCCCCCTCCCGGTTATATTTAATGGCATTCGAAACCAGATTAAATAACAGTATATATATCAGTGATTTATTAACGTGTGGCAATATATCATTAGGATGGATCAGATTATGGATAGTTATATTTTTCATCTCCGCGCGATCTTCAATATTGAGGATAATCTCATCAACCAGTTCCCTGACATTAATGGTCTCATTCTTTGAAAACTGATCATTTTCGATTCGCGCAATCAAAAGGAGAGCCTTGATAATTTGCTGTAACCGGTTCAAATGATTCTGCTGATCAATCACACTGGTAGCAAATTGCTCTGGTAAATTGCCAGAGGTCAACAGGTTCTCAAGCTTACTTTGCATGATCGATATTGGGGTAAATAATTCATGTGAAACATCAGCCGTAAATTTCTGCTGATTCTTTAGGATAGTAGTCACTTTATGCATCAACTCATTTAATGCATTATTGAGATATACAAAATCAGAAGTCGAACTGTGCAGTTCCGAATAATCGAAGGTCTCCGGATTGGTAATTGTTTTCAATTTCCTGATAATCATTTTATTAAGTGGGTTCAGTAGATATTTGTTTATACCCACATCAAATATTATGGTAATCATCAGAACGATCAGAATTATCGTAATGGAGATATTTTTCATCGTCTTGTTCAGCGAGTTGATCAACTGGATATTTTTGCCTATCTCCAACATATAGTGTTGATTATTAATCTCGAAACTATAATTAAGGATTCTGAAATCAAAATCTTCATCTTCAATCTCTCTGGCTTCATTCGAAAAAACGATCGCCCCGGCGACCTTTTGGGTATCTACATCGATGGTGATATATTCATCTTTAAGCATGTTGTAACTGGCATAAACACTATCTTTTGAAATATTCAGGAACGAATTGATCCCTATCTTGTCAACAATAGTCATGGTCTTATCCTTCATCTTAACCAGGTCGCGATCAGTCATCCGTAGTGCCTGTTTATCAATTACCTGCTGCATCAAAATAAATAATATAAAGAATATTACTATTTTGGAAAGAGCCCCAATCAGGGCCAGTTTAAGTTCAAGTCTCATCATAATAAAAGGTATCTAATTATCATTCCATAACTTGGGTAAATCTGTAATGAAAGAAAAGTGCTAATTGCCGAAATTAATCTTTCTGTATGGTCAAAAGTAGTCTTTTGCCAATGCAACCATAAAATTACGATAAGGATATTAAAAATATTGTGTGATCTCAATTTTTTCAAGTAGGTTTGATCCTTAAAATTTCCAATATATTTTGAATGATACATGTTTTGATTGTTGAGGATGAGATTCCCCTGGCCACTGAGGTGAGAAATTATCTCGAGAAAGAGGGATTTATATGTGACGAGGCGCATACAGGCATGATTGCATCCGATAAACTATTCTCTAACGATTACGATCTTCTCCTGTTGGATTTAGGATTGCCCGATTATGACGGAATCGATTTATTAAAAGAATCGATCAAAAACAACAGCAATACTGCTGTGATCATTTTATCAGCCAGAAGCGCACTGGAGGATCGGATCAAAGGACTCAACGTCGGAGCCGATGATTATCTGCCTAAACCTTTTTCGTTGCTGGAATTAAAATCCCGCATCATGGCCGTGATGAGACGAAAACACGGAATCAGGGCTAATGTGCTGCATATCAACAAACTGGAAATAGATCTCGACAAACGGCTCGTTTCATCTGGTGGAAATCTGATCACCTTAACCCGTAAGGAGTATGATATCCTGAGCTTTCTGATACTGAATAAAAACAGGGTGGTGACCCGTCTCCAGATTTCTGAACATATCTGGGGAGATATCATTGAAGAAAACTACAACTCCAACTATATCGATGTTCATATTAAAAATCTGCGCAAAAAACTTTCCGAGTTTATCGAAGGAGATTTTCTGGAAACTGTGCGTGGGATTGGTTTTCAATTCGTGGAACAGGAATAAATTACCCCTTTCCCGGCAATATTTATCCGGATCACTCCATCTCAATGGATTTCATCGCGGAGAAATTTTCCCGAGATATACTTGACTGGCAGCCAGGCAGCAAAGAAACCGATCAAAACGACGGAACAAAATATCAGCAGAATGTCCAGCGGGATAATATTCATGGGATAGGCATCAATAATAAACGATCCGCCACCCTGAAGTTTGACAAATCCATAGGTGATCTGGGCCTGGCATATGGCTATTCCAAGCACTGTTCCGAACAATGCACCCAGGAGAGAAATAGACCATCCTTCAAAGAGAAATATATTGCGAATCAGGATTTTACTTGCACCCATACTTTGCAGAATCGCGATATCTTCTTTTTTGTCAATAATTAGCATGGTCAGTGAACCCACAATATTGAATGATGCGATGATAAGAATCAGAATCAGAATCAGATAAACAGCGTACTTCTCCCCCTGCATAGTCTTATAAAGGTAATCATGTTGCTGATAGCGGGTTTTCACGATAAAGCGGCTGCCTAATTTTGCCGATATCGCCTCCCGGACTTGTTGCACATCAGCACCCTTCTTTAATTTTAATTCTATCGAATTTACCTTCCCTTTCATGTCAAAGATTTCCCGGGCAAAAGAGATGGGGACAATCATGTATTTCGAATCCAACTCCTGCTGTACAGAGAATACACCTGCCAGATAGACAAAACCCTGATTAAAACTCCCTTCGAGGGATGATCCCGATTTCCTCCCCTTCTGAGGGACATAAATATTGATCGGATTCTGTTGTTTGAGGCCTGCCGAGAGAAAATAGGAAACACCCTGTCCGATAACTGCAAATTGTTTATTTCCGTCTGTCAGCTTAAATTTCCCTTCGACAATCATGGTGTCGAGTCCGGTCATCTTCGTAAAATCGTCGCTTACCCCTTTAATCGTGGCCAGAACTTGCCGGTTTTCGTAACGCAATAACGCATTATCTTCAACAATATCAGCATAATACAGCACATCCTGTTGATTACGGATGCCACTCAAAACCGGATCTGCGGCATCAAAACTTTTCCCCTCAGCAAGGGTTATCTTCAGATCTGCATCGAAGGAAGAAAAAAGGGATTTGATCAAACTATCAAAACCGTTAAATCCTGACAATCCAATAATCAGACCAATGGTTCCTATCGTCATACCGGCCACCGAAATTGCCGAGATGATGTTAATCAGGTTAGTTCTCTTTTTTGAAAAGAGGTACCTTTTGGCAATGTAAAACGATAGGTTCAAAATTTGAATTGATTATGGATCACTTTTTGTAGGCTTTTACCAGTAAACCGGTGCCGGTTTCATGTTTTGAATGGAGATCAATCGCATTGAAAATGGCGCAAAAGGGGAAAGTAACCAGGTAATAAAAAGGTAAGAGGATAAAAAAAGCTTTCGATTTGCCCAAAATCAAAATTGGAAATTTCATCGATAACTTCCAGGATAAAGACCCAAACGTACCGTAAGTATAACGGGCCTCAATCTCCGAAAATCCGGCCCGGTGCAACTTTTCACTGATATCTCTGATTCCGTATCCGTCCCTGACATGTTCGTCAATAAACCCGTTTACCGAATCATGTTCATGTTCATGCGTGTCGGATCCCCCCTGATCGGAAGGTGTCGAAATCAGAAGCATCCCATTATTGCGGAGCGATTTATAAAAGTTTAGAAAAACCAGTTCGTCCTCTTCAATATGTTCCATCACATCGACCGAAAGGATCAAATCATAACCATAAGGCTCACTGAACTTTGTGAGATCGGCAATTTCAAAGGTAACTTTTTCATGGATTCCGATCGTCGTAAAAAACCGGTTGCAATCTTCAATCTGCTCCTCCTTGACATCAACCCCCTTAATATTCGAATTATTGAAAATCCGGCTTAAACGATAGGTGTACTGGCCAAATCCGGAACCGGCATCCAGTATTCGGGTATTCCTGGAAGAAATAGTTCGTTTAAGTTGTTTCAGTTCTTTATAAACATGCCACGCCCGAAGCAATAGCAGATCGAGCAGTGAGTAAAAAAGTTTTCGCAAAAATGGGGTGCGGTTGAACACAGTTCCAAGTCGCCTTTTAATCGGATCGTATTCCATAACGAACTATACTTATGCAATAACTTATCAGTTAGCTGGTTTAGTTTTAATGTAAAAGCTTATCAATCTTTTCAATATAATCAAGACTATCATCCAGAAAAAATTCGAGTTCAGGAACATGTCTCAATTGAAACCTGACTATATTTCCAAGTTCTCCCCTTAATTTACCCTTGTGCAGTTTAATATCATTGAGAACCCCTTCGGCCCCTTCAGATGGGAAAATACTCAGGTAACACCGTGCCAGTGATATGTCGCGTGTTACCCTGACAGTGGTCAGGGAGAGGATCCGTCCCTTGGCCAAAACCTGCGTATCGCGCCGTAAAAGTTCACTCAACTCTTTTTGAATCAACCTGCCTATTTTATTTTGTCTAGTCGAATATTGTTCCATTTTTTCCCGAATATGATGCAAATTTAAATAAAATAAGGAGGTTCTGCAGATTTTTATCATTATCTTTTCCAGCAAAACCGTATCTTTGGCCCTGGCTGATTGCTTCACAGGCATTTTCCGCAATAATTCAATGCAAGATTCTGAATTAAACAATTCACCTGTCTTTTCATTTCCTCCTGTCGCTGATTTGCAAAGTAAAGTGCTGATTTTAGGCACTATGCCGGGTAAAGAATCATTGAGGAGAAATGCCTATTACGCCCACCCTCAGAACGCTTTCTGGAAGATCCTCTTCACCTTATTTACTCATCCTTTTTCGACTAATGACGAGGTGAGAAAAGAGATGTTGCTTCAAAACAAGGTCGCTCTCTGGGACGTCCTAAAGAGCTGCACCAGACCTTCAAGCCTGGATACCGATATCCGAAAAGAGGAACCCAACGATCTTCATCAATTTCTTTTGCACCATCAAAACATTTCAGAAATCTTTTTCAACGGCAAAGGGGCTGCCGGATATTTCAGGAAATACTTCCCCGATATTAACCTGCCAAACCAGACCCTCCCCTCGACAAGTCCGGCGCATGCCGTGAGATGGGAATCGAAACTCGAAGCCTGGCAAACCATTATAAATAACGGTAATAAATAAGTACACCATTCGGTTCTTTTTAATATCTTTGACTGAACACAAAATTAAAACTCCATAACATGGAACCAGCATGTTCGGTTAACACAAATACGGATGAATATCTCACATGCGAGTTCCATCCGGCACTTAAAAACAAATTATAAACGAATGAAAAAAAACGAATTCAGAGTCAAAACCTCACAATTGAAAGAGATTGCCCTAAATCTCGAAGATAAAATTAACAACGGACTTAAGAATGACAACACCGAAGTCAAAAGTATCCCGACTTACATTCATCCGCTTTCATGTGGCGCAGAAGGTCAGGCCGTAGTTTTGGACTGGGGCGGAACAAATTACCGGGCTGCGGTAATTAGTTTTGTCGGCGGAATTGCTAATATAACACCCAAAAAAGCTGGCGGCACAGAACTTTCAGCTTCAACAACCAAAGGATTCTCTCTCAATGATCTTTTGGACAAACAATCTGAATTTGTCAATCAAATTGACCTCCCCGAAAAAGCCCCGATTGGATACTGCTTTTCATATCCTGCTGAATGTTTACCCAACGGTGATGCAGAACTGATCAAATGGACCAAAGGGCTTGACATTAAAGAGATGATCGGTAATCCGGTCGGAAAACCACTTCTGGATCAGCTGAATAAGACCGGAAAAGCCGAATTTACCGGAATAAAGGTGATCAACGACACCGTGGCCTCACTTTTTGCAGGTTTAACAGATCCTGATTTTGACGCCTATATCGGACTGATCGTCGGCACCGGGACCAATATGGCCGCATTTGTAAATGCTGACCGGATCCCTAAAATCAATCCGGAACTCAATTGGCAGGGTCTTACTCCGGTAAATCTTGAATCGGGAAATTTCAATCCTCCCCACCTGACCAAATATGATGACCTGGTTGATGAGAAATCTGATAATAAAGGTTCACAACGCTTTGAAAAAGCGGTTTCCGGAATGTACATCGGACAAATCCTCAGGGAGGTTTTCCCTGAAGACGGATTTGATGACCAAACTGATGGAAAAGCCCTTACAGATATCATTAACCAACCGGAGGAGCATAAGAAGAAACATGTAAAAGTTGCAAAGGCAATTTACAAAAGGTCTGCAAAATTAGTGGCAGCATCCCTTGCCGGTTTAATCGATCTTTTGGCCACTCACGACAAATCGATCCGGAAAGTGAGAATTACCGCAGAAGGAAGCCTCTTCTGGAGTGAGGTCGCTGGCAGTAAAGACTATAATAAGGTGGTAAAAAATACCCTGAAAGAGTTGCTCCGCGAAATGGGACACAAAAAAATAAAAGTGAATATAGCAGAGATTGAAAGTGCCAATATGATTGGCTCAGGAATTGCAGCTCTTTCATAATTTACTAATTGATAATCTATTAAAGGGAAGCAGATTTTAATGCTTCCCTTATTTTTTGGCAAAAATCGGTTAACTTTGTAGCCTTATGATCGATTTCTTCTTCCATTACGGATTATTCGGACTTTTCCTCGCCGCATTTCTTTCAGGTTCAGTATTCCCCTTTAATTCGGAGTCGGTACTCTCATTGCTGATTTATTCGGGATTCGACGTCTCCAGTTGCCTTGTGGCAGCCACAGCAGGAAATGCGATTGGCGGAATCTCCATCTATTACCTGGGGTACCTTGGTAAAATGGAATGGATCGAGAAATATGCCAAAGTGAAACCGGAGAAGATCCACGCAATACTTCCCAAATTGGAGCGATATGGACCTATTGCGGCCACACTTTCATTTGTCCCTATAATCGGTGATGTGGTAATCCTGGGATTGGGCTTCTTCCGGATCTCGCCTGTTCTTACCCTGATTTTCATGACGATCGGAAAATTTGCCCGTTACCTGGTGGTGGTGGAACTCATGAAAATTGTGATGTAACCAAGCCATCCTATAATTTGTTAAATTTGATTCCAAAACAGATTTATGAGAATTGTTATTCAACGTGTGTCGGAAGCTTCAGTGACCATTGATCAGGTTCTGAAATCATCTGTTCAGAAGGGGCTCCTTGTCCTTGCAGGTTTCGAAAGTGAAGACACCCCGGAAGATCTCAGCTGGATCATTAAAAAAATTATCCAGCTGCGCATCTTTGATGATCTTAACGGTGTGATGAATCTCTCAGTGAAAGATATTGACGGAGAGATACTTGCTGTAAGCCAGTTTACCCTTCACGCAAAAACTAAAAAGGGGAATCGTCCCTCCTATATCAATGCCGCGCCACCCGAAATAGCGATTCCGCTTTACCGGAACTTTGTCCAATTACTGTCGGAAAACCTGGGCAAGGAAGTTCAGACGGGTGAATTTGGAGCCATGATGATGGTGCATCTGATTAATGACGGACCGGTAACTATTATTATCGATTCTAAAAACAAAGAATTATGACAGAGGATATTACAATCAGGAAAGCACAGGCTGAAGTTCATAAATGGATTACAACCTATGGAGTCCGCTATTTCAGCGAATTAACCAACATGGCTATCCTCACGGAAGAGGTTGGCGAGGTTGCCAGGATCATCGCCAGGAAATATGGAGACCAATCCTCAAAAAAGGGGGAGACAGAAATCAATCTGGCTGACGAACTCGCGGATGTGCTTTGGGTCCTTATTTGTCTGGCCAATCAGACCGGGGTTGACCTGACTGAAGCCTTTACAAAAAATATGGAGAAAAAAACAGAACGTGACCAGTTCCGGCACTTGAATAATGAGAAGTTGAAAAGTTAAATTAAATTTATTGACATGGAAATGCTTTGGAAAACACTGATTCAGGATTTTGAGGATGGAGATGTAAAATTAGCTGTTGAAGAAATCATAAAAAAATCGAAAGATCTTGAAAGTCAGAAATACTATGAACTGGCACTTTCGTGCATCGATCTGACGACCCTCAATTCGACAGACACGCCGGCTCAGGGTGAAAAGTTCGCCGTTAAGGTTTCCCGTTTTTCTGAAAATTTTCCCGGATTACCCAATGTGGCAGCGATATGTGTCTATCCGACCCTGGTGGAACCGGTGAAAAAATCTCTTCTGGCGCCGGGGGTCACCATCGCTTCCGTATCGGCTGGATTCCCCTCATCTCAAACCTTTCTGGATGTCAAGGTATTGGAAACCATTATGGCAGTAGGTCAGGGAGCCAACGAAATTGATATTGTACTCAATTTAGGTCAGTTTTTGGCCGGAGACTACTCTTTGGCAATTCGGGAAATCTCAACGTTGAAGAAGTCGTGTGACAATGCCCGTTTGAAGGTAATCCTGGAGACCGGGGCATTAAAGAGCTATTCCGAAATCTGGAAAGCATCCATTCTGGCGATGGAGGGGGGTGCCGATTTTATCAAAACCTCAACCGGCAAGACAGAACCTGCCGCCACACCGGAAGCTGCCTGGGTGATGTGCCGTGCCATTAAAGCTTATCATGAAAAAACGAATCTCAAAGTTGGATTTAAGGCAGCCGGGGGAATTGTTGAAACATCAGATGCCCTGAAATATATCGCCATCGTAAAAGAAGTCCTGGGGGACGAATGGCTGAATAACAGGCTATTCCGAATCGGGGCGAGCCGTTTGGCCAATAACCTGCTCACTACAATTTCCGGGGAGAGTGTCGTCTATTTTTAAAATCAACTGACCCGTGAAGAGATGTAATTGACATAGCCAATCAGCGCAGCTTTAACCTCCGATTCGGGGTAGTTTGCCAATTGACCGATTGCCTTTTGAACGTAATCATGCATTACCTTTTCGGCATAGGTGAAGCCACCCTGCACTTCCACAAAATCACGGACTTCCCTAAGATCAGCCGCTGACTTGGTGCGCTTTCGTACGATTTTAAGGATACGCGATTTATCACTGCTTCCAACCTGATTCAGGGCATGAATCAAAGGAAGGGTTATTTTCTTTTCACGCAGATCATTCCCGGTTGGTTTCCCGATTACATTCGATTTTTGGTAATCAAAAAGATCATCCTTGATCTGAAAAGCCATTCCGGCATATTCACCGAAAAGTCTCATCCGCTCAATGACGTCAATATCTGCAGTTACTGAGCATGTTCCGACAGCTGCACTCGTAGCAAGCAAAGAGGCCGTTTTCTTCCGGATAATCTCAAAATAGACTGTCTCAGTAATATCAAGTTTCCGCGCCTTCTCAATCTGAAGGATCTCACCTTCACTCATATCTTTTACGGCCGTACTGATATGGCCAAGTATATCATAATCTTTATGATCGATTGACCAGAGCAACCCCTTGGCCAGAATAAAATCGCCGACAAGGACCGCGATCTTATTTTTCCAGACTGCATTTACCGAGAAAAAACCGCGCCGCTGATAGGAATCGTCAACCACATCATCATGAACAAGGGTGGCAGTGTGAAGTAACTCAATGGTCAAAGCAGCATGATAAGTCCGTTCATTGAAATCCCCGTTCAATTTAGCGGTAAGGAATACCAGCATCGGTCGCATCTGCTTCCCTTTACGACGCAGAATGTAATTGATAATATTACTTAAAAGTGGCAGATCACTATTAGTCGCTTTTTTAAAATACGGCTCAAAGTTAATCAGTTCCTCCCGAATTGGCGCTATAATCTGCTCTTTAGATGACATGCTCAAAATTTGTATCCTTCTCTTTTTTTAACCCGCCAAAGGTAAACAATAATTTACGTAGTTTTGATTCCGATTTAATCTCTTGTTGTTATGAACCGATTGTTTCTACTCGATGCTTATGCATTAATTTATCGCTCCTATTTCGCATTCATCAATGCGCCCCGCACCAACTCCAAAGGGCTCAATACCTCAACAATGCTGGGGTTTGTGAATACCCTGGAAGAGATCCTGAAAAAAGAAAAACCTACCCATATTGCGATCGCCTTCGATATGAAAGGGCCCACTTTCCGGCATGATATGTTCCCCGAATACAAGGCTCACCGTGACGAAATGCCGGAAGATATCCGGAAATCAATCCCTTACATCCGCGATATTATCAAAGGATATCAAATCCCCATCCTCGAAAAAGAGGGTTTCGAAGCTGATGACGTAATCGGAACATTGGCCAAAACCGCCGAAAAAGAAGGATTTCAGGTCTACATGGTAACTCCCGATAAGGATTATGCCCAGCTGGTATCAAAAAATATCTTCATGTACAAACCCAAACGGCTGGGGAATGAGATGGAGATCCTGGGGGTTGAGCAGGTGTGTGAGAATTTTCAGATCAGCAATCCATTGCAGGTCATCGACGTGCTGGGACTGATGGGCGACACCGCCGATAATATCCCGGGTTGTCCCGGAATAGGCCCCAAAACCGCAATGAAACTCGTAGGTGAATTTGGAAGTGTCGATGGAGTCTATCAGAATATTGACAAACTGAAGGGAAAACAGAAAGAGAGCCTGGAGCAATTCGAGGAACAGGTCCGGATGTCGCGCAAACTGGCGGAAATCATCCTGAATGTCCCCCTTGAATTCAATCAGGAGGAATTGATGCTCTCCACTCCCGACTATAGCCATTTAAGGGATATTTTCCTAGAACTTGAATTCAGAACACA
>Ga0214192_1001247_pt1 | contig 14468 bp, 15 predicted proteins | sample TroBogEpilimnion_44_FD_153030 | JGI IMG/M metagenome (GOLD analysis project Ga0214192, IMG submission 153030) | Freshwater microbial communities from Trout Bog Lake, WI - 29JUL2008 epilimnion | ecosystem: Environmental > Aquatic > Freshwater > Lake > Epilimnion/Euphotic zone | place: Trout Bog... | reverse complement strand
TGTCCTTAACCCTGCAATGAGACAAAAATTTTCGGAGGCTGCCGCAGAAATCGGCCGGCGGGAGGGCGGCGTTTTTGTGGGGAGGAAGGGGAAAGTGTGACACTTTTGTGTGACAGGGTCGGGACAAAATAAATTAATTTTTTTGGGGTGAACCCATGCCGTTCATCGTGTTGCGCAGTGCGCAGTGCGCAGTGCGCAGTGCGCAGTGCGCAGTGCGCAGTGCGCAGTGCGCAGTGCGCAGTGCGCAGTGCGCAGTGCGCAGTGCGTGAGCTACCCATTCCGTTCATCGTGACGCATCCCAAAAAAATTTTTTCAAAAAAAGTTTTCAAATTAATTTATTTTCGCTGGTTTTTGGCCGAAACCGTGGGCCCGGGACAACTCCCCAGCATTTCCCATGGCATCCCTCGGCCGCACGAAGGCGCTCGCCGCCGCCCGCGCCACTCCCCGCGGTCCCGACGCCGCCATGCCGCAGGCGCCGCTGGCCGACGAGGACGGCAACGTCGTGGACGGCCCGTGGGATCCCAAGTCGTACGGCGCGGATGCAGGGGACGACGCCGAGGACGACCAGCGGTCCGAGAAGGAGACGAAGGCCGTGGAGACCGCGAACGAGGCCGCCGTGGGCATCCTGGTGCGCGCCGTCGACGCCGCCGCCGAGATCGTCGCGCAGGAGGCACTCCCCGCCGACCTCGTGAAGCAAGTCGCCGGAACGATGCGGAAGCGCGCCTACGACCTGAGCGCGCAGCTCGGCGTGCACTTCGCGAAGATTGCCAAGAAGACGCACGTCACCGAGGAGGCACGGCTGCGCAAGGCCCGCGGGCGCGCCGCTGCGGCGGCCGCTGCGGCTGCGACGGGCGGTGGCGTGGACGCGATGGAGACGTAGACTCGGACGTTCCGGTCGACACAAGGGTTCGCGCGTTGGAAAACCGGACCCGGCACCTTGCGTTCGAGCTTTGAAAACGACTGTAAAAAAGCCTTCTTCAGCCGGCACATAATCAGCTCTCAGTAGGATTATCGACTGAGAGCTGATTATGTGCCGATCGCTCAAATGCTCAAACAGCGTGAAACCCCCTGCCGTGTCCGAAATTTTTTACAAATGTAGCGTCTCGAGAATGGCTGTGATTCTATCAGCGCCGTCAGCCGGAACCGTCACGGCGCGCATTGGAAGTTGCACGTTGAACCCGAGGCTCGACGTCACGCTCTCAAAAGTAGGGCGTTTTTATGTTGGGGCACGAGGGTTGAAAAACGCGAATTTTTCGCTCAAAACGTGGCCTTTTTCCACTAGGGCATTTGGGGCGTTTTGGGCGTGTACATTTGTAAGGCGTAGGTGGTGAAAAATATTTGATAAAAATTTACGAAAAGTTTTTGGGAAAATGAATCGAGAACCCCCGCCCCAAACGCCCCAAATGCCCCAAGGCTTTTTTACACTACTTTCTAAAACTTTTATATATTTATAAATTTTATATTTATAGTGTATATTACCTATATTACATAATATATACATATAATATATATATAAAATATAAGAAAGCACTGTAAAAAGTCTTGGGGCACAAGTGGGGCACAGCCCCTCCTCCCCGTGCCCCAAATGCCCCAACGTAAAAACGCCTTATTCCTCGATTTCACCGTCTCCCAGGATTCGGACGTATTTGTATCCACGTTTCGTACGGGATCCGTCACGCAAAATGTGTTTGTCGGCCTTGGCACCACGTTTTTCAATGAAGTCCACTAATTTGTCCCACGACATGTTAGCACCTGACACGCGGAGTAGCTCTTTCAACTCGACCGCCGTGGCGTCGTCGTTTCCACCGCCGAACACCAAGTGCTTCGCGATGACCTGCGAGTCGTCGTTGCTGCGACCGATGAACCGCTCGGTGTCCTCGCGTACGATGGCGCTCGGCTCGAGTGCGTGGTCCTTGAACGCATCGAACACGAGCCACGTGTACGCATCGATAACGTCGGGCTGTGCGGCGTACGCCTTGATCGTGTCGTCCCGTAGCAAGTAGAACGGGAGCGGTGCCTCCGCCATTTTGGGGGCGGCGACGAACTTGTGCGGGAAATTCAACGCCACCACATTCTCGAACGCATCCGTGGGCGACACTTGCGGCAGGTCGTTCACGTTCATGAAGAGCATGGCCTGGATGCGAAACGCGACCTCGTCCATGCGGTTCTTGCGCGCCAGCAGCATGTCGCCGCCCGACGCGATCTGCTTGATGAGGTTGCCGTCGATTTTGATGCTCCGGTCGTCCACGTCCCGCGTCACCTCCTGCGAGTACGCCATGCGCCGGTACTCGAGGTCGAGCATCCACGACTGTCCTTTCGCAGCGTCACCGCCCATTCCTCGTTGCATCATGAAACTCTTCGCGTTCACGGGCCACACGTACGGGCCAAACGCCTGCTCGTCCATGCGCGTCTTGCCACCCTTGCCACAGTCGCGGTCGCCTTTTTCGAGGACCCACGCTTTGTTTTCCTCGACGAGCCCCGAAATGGCCCGCGCCGTGATCTCGAGCGCCGTCCGGCACCGCTCGTCGTCGCCAAACCACGGCTTGATGAGCCGCTCGTATACCTCGGCCATTTTCGCTGGGTTGCGCTTCGGAAATTTGCGCGCGATTTTTAGAGTAGACATGACGTGCGGAGCCTCCTTGTATTTCAAGAAATTTCTGGCGCGAAAGTCCCAGATGCCGTCGTCGAAGCAGAGGAACCCCTGCGTGGACTTCCACAGCTGGTCCGCGAAGTTCGGCGAGTCCGGCATTTTGGCCATCGTGACCTCGATGATGTGCTTGGCGTTGGGCAGCTTAGAGCTGTACGCCACGAGGTCCCCATTTTTGTTGACGTTTTGGATGTTGGCTGAAATGCAGCGGCTGATGAGCGCGTCCTTGACGCATTTCTCGTTCTCGGTCCAGATGTCGTTTTGCAGGACGAACACGCGGCCGCCAGACTTGCGCACGTCGTTCTCGATCATTTTTAGAAATATGGGCCACGCCTCGTTCTCGTTGCATGCGACGTGCACCTTCCCGCTGGCGATGCTCGCGTGCGCGTCCGCGCGCTTGGCTCGGTTCTCCTCGTCGGCCTTGATGGCTCTGAACGTCTCCACGTTGTCATTTTTGGCGATCTTTTTGAGTGCGTCGAGCGAGTGCTTCGTCGGGTGCGGCTCCCCCCACTCGTCCCAACGTGCGCGAATGCCGTCCTCGTTGAACGCCGGCCCTTTTTGGCTCCACTCGAGGAACAGCGGCAGCGTAGTCGGCGCGATGCCTTTCAGAATCAAGCCGATATTCTTGTATTGCGCCGGCACTTCGATGCGTGACGTCGCCACGATGCCGAGGTACTGCTTGATGAACGGGTTGAGCATCGGCGCGGCCGGCGTCACGGCGGCCGGCGTCACGTCTGGTTCGGGGACGACGACAGGCGCGAGTGTCTCAGGAACGGCGTCGTCGGCGTTTTGCGCCGCAAGCTCCGCCGCCGCCTCGATTTCCTGACGCATGAGCCGGCCAAAATCGCGCTTGATTTCGGCGTAGCCCTCGGGGTTGTCTTCCTTCGCCCAGTTGCGAATATTTCCCAGATTGAAACCGTTGCGCTGGCCGAACGACGGCCAGCGCTTTTCACACACTCCCTCCTCGAATTTCGTCGAGCGCCGGCTCAACGCGATCCAGTCTGGCAGGAACGCGTCGGGGTCGCCAATTTCGTTACCCACGTGAAACGCCGCCATCCCGGGCTGCACCCATTCGTCGTTGGACGCATCGGCTCGCGCGACGCTCATGAGGCTAAAACACTTCGTCACGAGGCTGCGGAATGCGGGCGTGTCCTTGTACACATGGTACGCCGACGCCGCCGGCGTCGGCCGCGCCGGACGCATCAGGTCCGCGGCCCATTCCGGCACCGTCCACATGCGCACGTCGGGCTCGTCGCCGAACGTGCTGATGAGGTGATCGCGAACGTCGTTCGAACACACTTGGTCCTTCCACGTGACGACGATCCTGCCGTCGACCTTGGTTCCACCCATTCGGATTTTCCACGTGAACGGGGCGAACACGCGCGTGTCCTCGGGCTTGGTCTGCCCCAGCATACGCATGAGGTGCGGCACGTTGTACACGCTCTTGTCGACGATGGCGCCGGGAATTTTCGCCACCTCGGTGAGCCGAAACGCAAGCGCTGCCCCGAACGTGGGCAGGTCGCGCGGCAAGATGCGCACGTCCCCACGGCATACGATGTGGTAGCTCTCGAATGCCTTTCCGTTTTTCATTCCGGGGGACTGCATGACCTCGAACAGTTCGCGCCGGAAGCTGTAGCCGTTGTCCGCGATGGCGTCCACGCCCATGAGGTCGGCCATATAGCGGCAGACCTCGATTATGGTGTGCTGAACGTCGAGCGCATGCTCGGCCGGGTCCCACTCGACGTCGGCGAATCCCTTGACGGGGCGGTCGGCGCGGACGAGCTCGAAGGCGTTCACGTCCTCGGGAACGCCAGACGGCGGCGCCGCCATGACGTAGTACTTCGAGAACCCAGACGCGACGATGAACGAGCCGGGCGCGGACGCCGCGGGCGACGCGAGAGCCGCGGCACGGCAGCCATTGACGGGGGTGTACGCGGTCAGCGAGGCAAGGACGGCGCGGGTGAGCGAGACGGGGGCGCGAGGATCCATACCAGGGGCTCCGAGAATATTTTAGAGGCGCGGCGTCGGTTTAACCCTCCAACGCGCCCACAAAACCTCCAAAAAATTTTACTGTGGTGACGTCATTTCTTGTAGCATAGCGAGTAAGTTGCGCACCATCGCATCGTCTTTCACCTTCCTCAGCTTCGCGGCCTCAGCCGCTTCCTTCGCCTTCGCCATGCGCGCGTGGTAGTTCGCCATCACGTTCGAATTGTACGCCTCCGGGTCTTCAAGGTATTTTTTGCGGGCGTATTCGCGGTCTTGGATTGCTTTCTTCATCTTTGGCGTCAGCACATCCCCCGGCGCTGGGTTGTACTTGCGCGGGCGGCCGGCTTTGCGGCGTTCGACCGTAGGAGTTGCGACCTCTGCCATAGATGGTATTGTATCGCCTAACTTTAACACGAGATAATAATTTACGGCTCCTGTGTACCCACCATGTCACGCGCATACCTTAAGCGGGTAACGCCTGCATTGGAGCCGCCACCGCGAGCCGCTCCTGCCGGAGCCGCTGATAACGTTCTCGTTGATACCGCGTGTAGTACCCACGCGAGCGCGCATACTTGCTCCCGGGACGTCCGCCGGCCACGCAATGGTTCGCGCCATGAAGGTGGGTCCCGTGCGCCATGATGTGACGCTGCTCCTCGGCAAGGAGCTCCTCCTTTGTGTTGCACGGGAAAGCCGTCAGCAATTGCACCCGGACTTTGTCCGCCCCGCCGACGTGCTCGAACCAACGATAAACCAAGCGGTTCGGGAACCGCGTCGCGTAACATTTGTGCACGTCGAACCGGTAATGTATGTTCGCCGTCGTCGATCCAACGTAGAAAGGCACGCCGACCTCGTCCGTCAGCGCGTACACCGCCCCGTTTTGGTAGTTCGGCATCCACTGCCCTGCGCCCACATTTTAATTCTCGCGCCTACGTAATGGCCGCGACCCAGGCACCCGAGCCCGTTGCCTCCCCGCCCGCGTCGTTCACCGACCTCGGCGCGATCATCGTGGACCTTCAAGAAATGACGTTTCTCACTGACGTCGACGGCATTCCGTGGCACCTCATCGACCATCGCAAGAAGACGCCACGCGACTACTTGTACGAAAAACTCGCAGAACTTATCACCGACGAGAGCGTTCTAATGCCGTGCATTATGGCGCACGAATTAATTAATGGCGCACATATACTAACGGACGAGTGTCAGGATGTCCTACAACCTCAACACGCCCTACCCGTCGAGGCAAATCCACTGCAGTAGTGCGTACGGCCAGGCGTTGACGTCGACCATGGGCTCAGAACTCTATTTCGCGTTCTCGGAAATGCTGGTCGACGTGCCCGACACCGTAGATGTTTTGATCGGCGTCGTCAGCGCCACGATCCCCTACTCGTGGCCGAACATATCGGTATCCCAGATGAACAACGCGTTCGCATATATGGTCGCAGAGTCCCCCCTTCCCCGCCTCATCATCGTTCCCGATGGTTACTGGTCCATTAACGACGTTCTAACATTCCTGAACTCGTCGGCGGCATTCCAAAACGATAACCTCGTCGCCACGTATGAACGCCCGACAGGCTTGGTTTCGATTACGCGTTCGGCTATTGCTACAATTTCTATTTTCGGCCTTGCAATCGGTGCGACGCTACCGTGGGCCCCGCTAACGAACTGCTACCTCGCCGGCCTCCTCGGCTTCAACCTCGATACCTTCGTCCTGGCCTCACTTATCACTTCTTTCTTCACATCCCACGCCCAGACCGCGACGTGGGCGGGCAACACGCCCGTCGACCTGATGCCTACGCAATCCGTGTGGATCGAGAGCGACTTCATGACCGATTCCTTCGACAGCCGCCAGGGCGGCCGCACCCCCGTCCTCGCACGCGTTCCCGTGACCGGGATCCCGGGCACTTTCATTCAGTGGCAGAACATCACCGGCCAACGCGTGCGAATCCATCAAAAACAACTGGGTAGCCAAGTGATGCTGCGCCTCACGGACGACAACCGAAACCTCATCGATTTCCGCGGACGCCCGTGGTGCATCACGCTGCAAGTGGACTTCGTGCATGCGCTCGAAGCGCCCGACATGTCCCGCGACGCGCTCGGCCTCTCGGTCTTCGGGAACAACTGCCGCACCGGCTAAGGCCGGTAAAAGTCAGGCGCCCGACGCGCACGGGTCGACGGCGCCCGAGGCGGCAACTCCATGCGCGCCCGCATGCGAAGCGGCGCCGGTGGCGACGGCGTCTCGGACACATGCGTGAATGCCGGCGAATGCGAAGGCGTCGCGGACACGTGCGTGAATGACGCCGGCGGGACGTATGCAGGACCGTGCGGTGTGTGCTGCGCTCGTAGGGACGGCGTACGGTACACGTCCATATCGCCCGCATGCTGAGCGCGTAGGGAAGGCGCCCCGGCCGCGCCCGTAAACGCGAGCGGGTTCGGCCCCGCGTTGAGCCCGACCTCTGCCGGCTGCCTCGGCGCCGGAGGCTGCGCCGGACCCCCCCAATGGCGGACGCCCGTCGTGAACGCGCCGGCTGGGTCCACGCCATAAGCGTACGCAGCCCCCGCCCCAGCGAGGCCGGCGCCGATGGCCGCGCCCGCTGCGATGTACGCGACTTTGTTCTTTTTCAAGTGCTCTCGTAGCCCCATTTACACTTGCCCCACATTTTTAACGGCGGGCCAGCGCGTCACGCAGCACATGGCTCGCCCCTCCGTAGGCAGGAGGCCCCCACTTGCGCGTCATGTTTTCGGCCATCCCGTGGCCAAGTCCCAGCCCGTACGCCTCGTGCCGTATGCGGTCGACGCTGGCCGCATGGGCCTCGTTGGCGCGTGCGACCATGCGATTCCCACGCTCGAGCCCCCGGTGAAGCCCGTACACGCCCGCCGCCGCCGACGCCACCGTCCCGAGCGCCCCGAGGTAGGCGCCGCGGTTGTTGTAAAAGTGAGAGCGGACGCGTTCGCCGAGGCTCGGCTGCTTGCGATCCTTTTCGCCCAGCGCGACGACACTGGTGCGGTCCATACACTCCGTCCGCATTTTTAACGGTGGAGGAAGGGACGGAGCGTTTCCATCGTCTGCTGGGCGCCATGCTCCCGCCCACGCGCGTGGCCGGCCACGTAGCCAGCCACGGTGCCCTGCTGGGTTCCGCGCTCGAGGCCCGAGCGGTGCCCGATGGCGTGGCCCAGGTACGCCGCGCCCGCTGCCCCCGCACCGGCCGCGACGCCGCCGGCGATGCTGGAGTACAAGGCGCGGTTCTGCACGAAATGGTTCTTGATGCGTTCGCCGAGCGAGGGCTGATTCTTGGCCTTCGCGCCGAGCGCGACGATCGCGGGCTTCTCCATTTTACCTATGGCCATCACATTTTTATTCGTAAAGGGGTTCGAGCGTGAGGACGACGGTGTGGTCGAGCAGGTCCGTCGGAGGCAGGGACACGTTGTCCTGGAAAAAGCTCACGTGAAGCTGCGGCCCTTCGATGGGCGCGATGATGACGGGCTGCTGCGAGCGGCCATTTTGGTCGACGAATTTGCTGCTCGTGATGGGGAGGACGAACAGGGGGCGCTGATTAACGAACGAGGCCGACGTGTGCGGCGTCGAAAAACTGCCGATTTGCAGGTACAACATGCCCGTCGTCGTCGTGGTGAGGGCCGGGCCGCCCCAGAACCCGATGGTGGAGAGGTACACACGGTATCCCTTGGGCGATTCGGCCGACGCGAGCCAGGGCTGGCCGCCGAGGTCGATGGTGTAATTGTACTTGGTTCCGGACCCGCTGCCGCCCACCCGGTCGGTCGACGACCACATGAGCGTGAACACACGCTTCGCCGACATCCTTACTCCAACATTGGAGAAAATTTGAACGGCGACGTGCGATTCCGGGGGCGCGTGAAATTTTTTTGGGAGGGTAAACCAAAACACCCGACAGACATGTCCCTGCCGATCGAGCTCGCGCCCCACAACCTGTCGAACGCCGCGTCGGCCCGCGCCGTGCGCATCACGGCCCTGCCCACCAACGCCCAGACATTTCAGTCCGGCGGGCTCGTCCGCATCCAGATTCCGCGCCGCCCCCGGGCGTTTCTTATCCCAAGTGGCTCGTTTCTGCGTTTTGACGTGCAGATCAATAAGGTGGTGACGACCGACGTGTCGGGCAGCCCGAGCTACGCCGGCGTCACATTTGACGGTCACGCCAGTGCGGCTATCGCGCAGCTCGCGACGTACCACAACAGCACCCAGCTCGAGGTCATCCTTGGGTACAACCGCCTCTACAACATCTTCCTCGAGTCTCAGGTGACTCGCGAGAGCAAGTTCGGCCAGGGGCAGTTCTCGATCTCGGGCGGCGCGTGCGATACTCGCGTCTCCCCGGCCAACAACGGCAACCAGGTCATGTCCGGCTCCTCGGGCACTCCCGGCGTGTACGCGTTCTGCATCCCGCTGATCTCATCGTTGTTCGGCTCGGGCCAAAACGGGAACCGCTACATTCCCCTTGATCGACTGAACTCCGATTTAATTTTAGAATTGACGTTGGATGATTTCCGCAATGCGTTCAAGGTATGGTCGTCGTCCACGGGCGGCTCGGGCACGTGGAACGCGGTGTCGACGGCGAACGTCACCAACGCCGCGGACATTGCCTCCGCCATCTCGATCACGAACGTCCAGTTTGTCGGCCAGCTCGTCGAGCTCGACGACAGTGCGATCGCGCTATACAACAAGATCACGCCCAAGGAGGTCGAGCTTGCCGTCACGCAGTACCGCGGCTACGTGTCCTCGCTGACCGGCCCGCTGTCGTCCGCCTCCGTGCTCGTCCCCGCTCGCTTCCAGTCCACGACCGGCCTGATCTGGGGATTTTTCAACAATTCGTATTCTAACGACATGGCCAGCGGCACCATCTCGTGGCGCCAGCGTGCGAATCTGTCGACCGTCACCTACCGCATCGGCTCGCTGCAGTACCCGCCGCGCCCGATCTCGTGCGACACCACCTCGGCGGAGATCATGATGGAGGTCGAAAAGGCGCTGCGGTCGGTGAGCGCTGTGAATGGCAACGTCGGCTTCACCAAGGACGAGTACACGTTGGACACGGGCGCCGGCGCATTCTTTGGGATGCAGGAGCTCGCCGTGTTCCCGTTCGCGGAGGGAACTACCTTTGCTGGTGTCAACACTTTGGGCGCCAACGTTTTCGTGGACCTCGTTTTCAATTCCACTGGACTCCCCAGTAACACGTACAATTTTTGGGCCTGGGCGAAGTACGACGCCAAGATCTTGGTAGATGAAACTGGGAGTATGAGAGTCGTATATTGAAGGGATGCCGGACCTTGGTTTTTATTGGACATTCGCGGGAGTGACGGCGGCTGCGGAAAGGACCGCATCACGCTCAGCCTTTTTGCGTAAGTAATACTGATGCCTTTTAGCCTTGAACGCGGGGTCGTCCTTCATACGTAAATTATACTCTTTTGATAAACGTTTCGCACGTTCTTTGTATTCCGTGTCATCTTTGTGGTTTTGTCTCCACGTGTTTGAACTTTCTCTGAACTCTGTTTTGTGTTCAAGGTAGTAGTTATGACGGTGTTCTTTTGTTTCTTGCTTTTGAAGGTAATCATGCATGTATTCGGACAAGCTCCTACCTGCGATGTTGCTATTCAAAAGTTCATCTTTATGCAGACGAATGTGCCTGCCCTCCTCTGCGTGCAGTTGCTCTTTGCGATCGCATGGGAAATCCGTTAGCAGCTCGATGTAAAAGTGATCCACTCCTACGTCACGCATATGATTGTGGATTTTGCTTTTTGGTCGTGTTATTGTGCACCGCCGGTGCTCAGCCATGCGCTCGCTTAACGTCCGCGTCGTGCTCCCTATGTATACGATGCGGTCGTTGTCATTGCTCTGCCTGAGGCAGTACACCTTCGAGTTCGCGTAGTTGGGCGCCATGCGGTTTTCTATGGTACCCCCGCGCCCGTTTAAGCCCAAAAAATACCCCACCCTTCATCAATGGACACGTTCATCCGCACCTACCCCACGTTCGCGGCGCTGAAGCAGGACCCCATCATCACGCTCCTCGAGACCATGGGCAGCAACGTGCTCGTCCGCGTCGAAGGCAAGTTGAGCGAGCGCCTCGCGAACTCGTCGAACCAGCACTTCAAAATCGTGGAAATCGCGCCCAACTACAACGTGCAAAATCCCCCGACTCCGCTGACATACATTTTCACGTACGTTTAAAACCCATTCCTTGGTATGGCACGACGTCGAGAGGCCTCTCCGAAAAAGAAGCTACGCCAAAAGCAGCGCCAGGAACAGCACGTCAACGTCCGCGTAGGCGGAGGCGGCGGCGGCGGCGGCGGCGGCGGCTACGAACGCCCGCAGGTCGTGCAAGTTCAAGACCGATACGAACCCATCGGCGGCAGTTACGCACCCCGTGACGCCAATGACATGATTGCCGCACGCGTGGCCGAAACGCGTGCGGCCATCGAGCACCGCCAAAAACTGAACGACCGTGCCTTCGTGCAAAACCTCGCCATGTCGGGCGTGCGCTCGGCCATCGCGGCCGCCCCGATCGCGATCTCCCTGTGGAACGGGTTCACGCGTGCCAGGGGTGCGGCCCCTGCCCCTCCCCCGGCAGCCCTGGGCAACCCGGGCCCACGCCTCGGGAGTGCCCCCGCCGGCATCAGCAGCGGCCCGTCCGCGCCTGCGCCTGCGAATGCTGCCAACACGGGCGTCGGCGGCCTTCCTCGCGGAGAGGCGGCGCCGCTCGGCACCCCGGCCCGCCCGGAAGTGCGAGGAGGCGGACTGACGCCCTACCAGCGCCAAGTGTTGGAAGCCAACGAGCGGAAAAAGGCGAACGACCGTGCTCGCCGTGCGGTCGCGAGACAGTCCAAGTCCGAGGGCGGCGGACCCAGTGGATGGCCCTCGGACTCGTAGGATAAAAACCTTATCATTTTTGTAGTGGAATGAGTGCACCTTTTGATGGAACGGCGGAGACGCTCGAGACGCCGTTCGATGGCGTGACCAGCGTGGAAAATGCCATGACGACCGTGGTCGCCTCGATCCCGCCGCAGCGTACCCAGTGGGATACCAGCAACATCGTGAGCGGCACCTCCCTCACGCCTGCGAACGTGGGCGGGGGCTTCCCGCAGACGTTTCGCAGCGACCAAATCCCGTGGTCGGACGGCGCGGGCCCGATGTGGCCGAACCTGCTTCCACTCCTCAACAGCGGGACGACGCGCATCGAGGCCAGCAACGTGTACGGGGAACTTGTGAATGCCAATATCGACGTGGGGAACCTCGTGGGCGGAGTCATCGCGACGTCACACCTGCCCACGGCCCCGACGTACTCCGCCGTCACCGTGACGGGCACACTCACAAGCAGCAACGTGTCCGCACAATTCCTCCACGGCGCGCTCTCCTACGCATCCCTCACTGGCGCGCCCACGTCGTTGACAGCCTTCGCGAACGACGGCTCCGACCGGTACGCGCATATGACCGACCTCACGAGTGCCATCGCCCCAGGCTCCATTCCGTGGGTCGACGTGCTGGTGAGCTCGAACGTGGAAATCCAGGCTTTGAACATTAATCAACCTTTTTACAGCTACTCCAATTTCGTCAACGTCAACTGGTACCAGCACGGCCTTCTCAATGGACTTCCCCCATCGTCGTCACCACTATATTATCCCACCGGGTCCATAACTATAAACACCACGTCATCGGTGGGAAACCCCAATTTATCACAAAACTACGTGACGAGCTACGTAAAACTGCTCACCGACACCGGCGTCCTCGCCCAGAACCTGGCGGGCCAGATATTGCTTTCTGCACTCCCTAATTTTCTGCAGCCCACGATCACGTACGACGTGACGAATTACTTTAAAGACGCAACACCTCTCAACCAACGCACACTCACCTCAACCTCGGACATTTCTGCGTATTTTCATGCGGAGTTCCCGAGCACGACGGACGCCGTCATTCTTAGCACGCTGGGCCTCGACCCATACCTCGGTTTCGATCAAATTACGTCCATCAACGTATTTAACGAGACGGTCACGTCAACAGCGACGTCGAACATGCGATTCAGCCTCGGCAACAAGGCCCATCCGTTGAGCAACGTCGCGACCGATTATTTGACCACGGCGTTCGATGCCAACGTGAACGGAAACCTAGACGTGATCGGGAGCGCGACCGTCAAAGGAAATCTCACCGTGAATGGTACGATTTCCGGCACGTTGTCGGGTTCAACATCATCGTCATCAACAAGCAGTTCGGACTCGGCGGCGATGGCACTGGGCGCCCTGGGCACGCTGTTCGGGTTGGGCGGTGCATTTACAAGCATTTTTGGCGGAAAAGCAACGGGAGCAGGCAACGGAGCGGCTGGCCCACAGGGAGAGCAGGGGCCACAGGGCGCCCAGGGCCCCCCGGGTCCGCCGGGTCAGATTATAAACACAAACACCGGCGCACCTCAAAAGACGCTTCAGGAGCTTCTCAATTCCGAATACGCATATTTTGCGAGTAACGTGAACGTGCTGATAACAGACTACAACGGGAATCCAGCGAATGTGAAAAACCTACTCGGTGTTATCGTCGGTGCGCTCAAAGTGGCTGGTGACCCCGCTTCGATCAACTACCGAATGAATCGGAACGAGCGGGTGAACTGGTACAATTGCGCTGAAATATCATCCTCGATGATTGACATTCTCGAGCGAACAGCGAAAGCAGGGGGGTTTCAGCTCGTCAATCAAAACGTTCCGCCTGCGTCGTCGACGGCTGGGCTGGAAGGCCCTGCATCACTATTACCCAACGTTGATACCACTGCCAGCGTGGAGGACGTGGATCCACTTTTTCCAAGCGATGGCAATTAAAATATGAAATTAATGTAATGGCGGCGCCGACCTTATACGGGCAGGACACATGGACCTGCAATGTGTGGCTGTACAGTTCCACGTACTCTCCCACGCAACAGTACGATGTGGGTTTTCAATACACGTTATCGAACAGCGTCATGACGCCGAATCCCGTGTCGGTGTCGTACCAAGCCGGGATGTCCGTGGGCGAGTCCCTGGTTTTTGACACAGGCCTTTTTACGAGCGGCATCGCATGCTCGGCGAACGTCGTCGCGAACGCGCAGGTCCACGGACGACAACTCATTGCGTACTATGACAACCCGAATATCGAATACACGACGCAATACTACGCCGACCATGCGCTCATCGCCAACGGGGACGGCGTTTTCAACGGCAGCCTCGACGTGCTCGGGACGACGAGAACGTGCAACCTCAGCGTTGGCACGGTGGGCCCGTACAATGCGTACGTGGCGCCATCGTCGAACGTCACCCTATTCGCAACGACAAGTAACGTACGACTTTTCGACTGGCTCCCGAGCCTCATCCCAGCAAACCAATCGGGCACGTTGAGCCTGGCGTACGGCACCGCGTCTGCGGGCGGCATCAAGTACAACGGCGCCACGTACAACCTTTCGAGTGCGGGCGGCGTGCTCGCATTCGGAGGCGTCACAAGTGCCAGTCCCACCACGTTTTACAGTTGGTCGAACACGTCGACGCATGTGAATGGGTGCTTTGCGTGCAACGCAGTGACATCGTGGACTGCGGACGCGGTGTTGTACGCCGGGGGAAACGTGTTGATTCACAGCGGCAACATTGCGGCCTACGCATATTTGGGCCCGACGGGTGCGACCGGCCCAGCCGGCCCGGCGGGACCGACGGGCTCGACTGGTGCAACCGGCCCAACTGGCCCGACCGGTCCCACGGGTGCAACCGGTCCGACCGGCGCGACCGGCCCTACCGGACCCACCGGCGCAACAGGAGCAACAGGCGGGACGGGCGCGGCTGGTGCATCCCCGTTTTACTTCGACACCAG
>Ga0214192_1001246_pt1 | contig 14473 bp, 16 predicted proteins | sample TroBogEpilimnion_44_FD_153030 | JGI IMG/M metagenome (GOLD analysis project Ga0214192, IMG submission 153030) | Freshwater microbial communities from Trout Bog Lake, WI - 29JUL2008 epilimnion | ecosystem: Environmental > Aquatic > Freshwater > Lake > Epilimnion/Euphotic zone | place: Trout Bog... | reverse complement strand
ATTAATGGCTAATAATATAAAGGCAGTAGCCTATCATGCAGGTTTAGATCAGAAGCTTCGTGCTGACAGACAGGATCAGTTCCTGAATGAAGATGTACAAGTGATTGTTGCAACTATTGCCTTTGGTATGGGTATTGATAAGCCGGATATACGATTTGTAATTCACTATAATATCCCTAAATCTATTGAAAACTACTATCAGGAAACTGGTAGAGCAGGAAGAGATGGACTTGAAGGACTTTGTTTATTGTACTATTCTCATAAAGATGTTTCCAAGCTGGAACACCTGATGCGTGATAAACCACTAAGTGAAAGAGAAGTAGGTACACAGTTGATCAATGAAACGGTTGCTTTTGCAGAGAGTAGTGTTTGCCGAAGAAAAATTTTATTACATTATTTTGGCGAAGAATGGAAAGTAGAAAATTGTCATAATTGTGATAACTGCCGTCATCCTAAACCTAAAATAGAAGTTAAACTAGAAGTAGCACAGGCTTTGAAAGTTATAAGAGGGCTGGATGAAAGATTTGATGCAGATTATGTGGTAAGTGTACTAATGGGCAGGGCTACTCCACAGGTAACTATGTTCCGTCACGAAAAGCTTGACGTATTTGGATTAGGTAAAGATAAAGATGCTCATTTCTGGAATAGTGTTGTAAGACAAATGTTGCTTGCTAATCTGATTCGAAAAGACATTGAAGAATATGGCTTGTTGAAGTTTACTGAAAATGGAGAAAAATTCCTGAAGAAACCTACTTCATTTGAAATAGTTCTGAACAATATCTATGAAGATATTGACGATGATGACGAGGATTATGAAAGTGGTGAAAGTGCTGGTGCAACTACCGATGATAAGCTGTTTGAAATGCTTAAGGAATTAAGGCATGATGAAGCAAAGAAAAAGGGCTTACCACCATTCGTAATTTTCCTGGAAAATTCTTTACAGGATATGGCTACCATGTATCCTACTACACTGGAAGAGCTGGAAAAATGTCAGGGAGTAAGCAAGGGTAAAGCACTTAAATATGGTAAACCTTTTGTTACGCTGATTGAAAAATATGTAGAGGAAAACGACATTGAAAAGCCAGATGATTTTGTAATGAAATCGGTGGCAAATAAGAGTAGTAATAAGATTTACATTATTCAGAATATTGATAAAAAAATTCCACTGGAAACCATCGCCAAAAATAAAGGCTTCACTTTATCTGAGATGATGGATGAAATGGAAACTATTGCAGCAAGCGGTACAAAACTTAATCTGGATTATGCAATAGATGAGTGGCTGGATGAATATGATCAGGAAGATATAATTGATTACTTTAAAGGTTGTCAAACTTCCTCCTTGGATGTTGCACTGCAAGAATTAAAAGGTAACAACTATACTTTTGAACAGTTGAAGATTATGCGTATTAAGTTCCTGAGTGTATACGGAAACTAGTTTCACAGTAAAAAGTAAAAAACAAAAAGTAAAAACTAAATTGAACCTTCCTTTCTCATTTTTACTTTTTGTTTTTTTATGCAGTAACTGTTCATTTAAACTTTATATATAGTGCATGTTCACCACACAAAAGGAATCGTATTAAAGTCGTTGAAATACGGCGAAACGAGTCTGATTGTATCGGTTTATACAGAACTATTTGGCATACAGCAATATATTATTAAAGGCATTCGCAAGACTTCGAAAAAGTCCTCTGCGAATGCTTCTTATTTCCAGGAAGGTGCTATGCTTGATATGCAGGTACAACACCAGGAAATCAAAAACTTTCAGTATATAAAAGAATATCAATGGTTTTATTTGTATAAGAATCTTTTTAATAATGTGGTAAAGAATAGTGTGTTGCTTTATATCATAGAAATGCTACAACACTGTAGTAAACAACCTGAAGCTAATGCAGAAATTTATTACTTAACGGAGGAAGCTCTGATTATGTTGGATTCATCAGACGATGCTTTTACTGCCAACCTTCCATTATACTATTCTATAAAATTAGCAGCTAGGTTGGGTTTCGAAATTCAAGGTCATTATTCTCACCTTACTCCTATTCTGGATTATCAGGAAGGAACATTTATCGCGAATATTCCTATTCATAGATATTATATACCGGAACAATTATCTAAAATACTTTCTGATATAATAATCGCTCCTATTAAGGAAATTGGAAGTATCTCCTTAAATAGATCTATGCGTAGTGAACTGATAGAATACTTACAATCTTTTTTTCAATTGCATGTACCCTATTATGGCAAGCTGAATAGCCCTGATATTTTAAAACAAATACTTGCCTAGATGAAGCATACTTTCTTAGCTAGCAGAGAATTAAATCCCTAATACTTCTTTCAGTTTAATATAACCAGCTTTACTGATTGGCAATTTCACACCGTTACTTAATAAGGCAATCTGACTATCTTTTTCGTAAGGATCTATACGGGTAATAAGGGAGGCATTTACAATGTATGATCGATGAATGCGAATGTATTGCTGCAGTTGCAGACTGTCTTCGAAATATTGCATCGTTTTCTTCTTCAGAAAAACACCTTCTGCAGTATGAATCTTTACATAGTCATCCGCCGCTTCTAAATATTGAATCTGTGCTACCGGAATTATTTTTATTTTACCTCCATCTTTTACAACAATCCTGTTGGATTGTACCGGCATCTTAGTAGCTTCTTCCAGTTTTTCTAATTGCACTGGATTGATAGTACTTCCTTTTTGTGACAATAATTTCTGCAATGCTTTATCAAATCTTTCTTTACTAAAAGGCTTTAATAAATAATCAACTGCATGTGCTTCAAAGGCTTTTATAGCAAACTCTTCGAACGCTGTAGTGAAAATTACCTGTGGAGGATTATCAATTAATTCCAGCATTTCAAAGCCATTTATTTTTGGCATCTGAATATCTAAAAATATAAGATCAGGTTGCACCTGCTGTATAGCTTTCACCCCTTCGAATCCATCATTACATTCCTGCACTACTTCAATATCTGTATAGGTTTGCAGGTATTCTTTTATCACCATTCTTGCCAATGGTTCATCGTCTATAATTACACATTTCATACTATCTGAGGGATTGTAATTGTTGTAATAAAATTATTATTTTCTGTCCTGGTCTGTAATAAATCCAGTCTTGCAAACAACAGGTATAATCGTCTTTGTATTGATGCCAATCCAAAACCGGTTCCTTGTAATGGCTGTGCCGTTTCTTCATCAAAAGGATTCTGTACTATCACTTGTAATTGACCATCTATATCTTTAGCTTCAATAGCAATTTCTACTGCTCCAATAGTATCGTACAATCCAAACTTTATAGCATTCTCTACTATAGGTTGTAGCAACATGGAAGGAAGCTTCATTTGCAATACTGCTTCATTATTGATAACTGTTGTTTGTAAACGATATCCAAACCTTACCTTTTCAATATCCAGGTATAACTGCAGGTATTCCATCTCTTCTTTCAGACTGCTCCATTGCTGCTCATCTTTTTTTAAAGTACCTCTTAGAAAATCAGATAACTGATGTATCATATGCCTTGCCTTCTCTGGCTGTGTACCCGTTAATGCACTGATAGAATTAAGACTATTAAACAGGAAATGTGGTTGCAACTGTTGACGTAGTTTATATAGTTCGGCTTCCTTACTCAATCTTTCTGCATCAGCATTTCTATCGTCTGTTACTTTCTGTTCCTGCTGTGTATACCACAGTAAACTAAGCATGGTCATAAAACCTGTCAGTAAGAATGCAATGCCAAAACGGATATTGGAAGACAACGATAATGAGTGCATATACATTTCGTCCGTTTTATAGAATGCCCATAACGTTATTCTAATAAAAAACAACCAGATACTACTCAATGCAATACTCAACACTAATACATACCAGTATTTCTCGTTCTTAGGTAAATAATAGCGCATATTGTTCAGTATCAACAGACAAACACCAGCTAAAAAAGAATTGCTGATAATGCTATCTACCATAGCTATAGATGACGTATATCCAAATTCAAGGAGAACTATAAAATGCATGATAGCCCATACTATCCACCAGATAATAAATGTTGTATAAAATACAACTTTAAATTTCCTGTTTTGTATAATGGATGTATGCAATTTTATTTAGTTTATCGGTACAAATTGATCAAGACCCTTTTCTAAAAGAAACTGAGCTCTTGTATGTGTGGCACGAATGTACAACTCTGCATTTTCTTCTTCATAAATTCTCGAGTACATTTCTGCACCATCCGTCAATTGCTCCAGTTTATTAATTTCTGCCACATCTATAAATTTCCATTTTACCGTGTTATTTACTTTATTCAAAAAACTATCCTGCTGCTTATCTCCTATCAACCTTGCTTTTTGAAAAGCATGCAAATCATCGTCGGCATTTATAAGCCTTAACTGCTCGTCAAACTGTGGAGTATGTTTTCCATCACCACTTATTATTCGGTAAACAATTTTTGCCAGATACCAGTTCATAATTTTATGTTGAATGATAAATGTTTTAATAGCTTTTAATTTCTATCCCTCCAAACACACAAGATCCTTTTAATGTCAGCACTTTGGAAGTATCCGGACTAATGCCTGCTTGCATTTGTCTTTTATCTTCTACACCATGAAACATACCATCTATTTCATTATTTACCACCCAATGTGGAGGAACTAATAGTTTCATACCACCAAATACCAGCTCAACTCTAATTACGGCAGCTCCATTGATATCTGCTTGTGTTAGGTCTATTTCAGCACCGCCAAAAACACAAGTAAAATCACCCCCTTTAAAATCTTTAGAAAGAACCTTTTTATTCACTCCACTAAATATGGAAGTAGATTGCGTAAAGTCTCCATTCTCCGTACTTTCATCCGAACAACCAGCATTCCATCTGCCTCTCCTGTTTTCCCATTTATTGCCAAAGCCATCAGGACCAATGTTGCCGTTCATTCTTACACGATAACACCTGCTATTTTTTGGACGAAATATAAATAATATACCAATTGCTATCACTAGCATAGGTATAATGTATCGATGATAATTTAATCCCGGTATTTCACCATCCAGTAAAAAGATGAAACCTACAACAATCAAAATCAGCCAGGCAGAATTTCTGAACTGATGTTTAATACCCGATAAAAGACCAATCGCAATCAGTAACACCTCCCATGAAAATAACCAATGGGGTATAGGTGCCCCGCTTTGATAGGCCATATACAATCCACCTCCAATTACTAAAAAAAGTCCGGTTATTACTCTGTTGTTTCTTCTGTAGTTATTTATTTCCATAATTTTTTATTTTGATAGGGCAAAACTATATCGCCACCTACTGTTGTACAAGTCACTTTAGGCAATACTAATATATTCGTCGGTAAAACCCCGAAAATGGTCGGTAAAACAAAGTGCAATTATCTAAGCAAACAGATTAATCATTTACTTTGTGGGCATATTCTATTATTACAATGAACAAATTATTCTTCGTTCTCCTTATTATATCCAGTATAGCTTGCAAGCATGCAGCTACTATCCATCCTCAAAAGAAAGATATCGTTGAAACTGTTTATGCTTCCGGTAAAATCATTGCCGACAGCGAATATTCTGTCTATGCCCTTAGTCCGGGAACTATCGTTAAAAAGCTGATTAGAGAAGGAGATTCTGTAAAAGCAAATCAGATACTTTATCTTATTAAGCATGATGCTCAGAATGCAAAACTTGATGCAGCACAGAATGCCTACTCTATTGCTCAGACAAACCTTTCCGAGCAATCCAGAATATTGAACGACTTAAAAATTGCGGTAGAAACTGCAGGCACAAAACTAATTAACGACTCCCTTCAATACTTCCGCTTACTGAATCTATGGAAGGAAAATATTGGTACAAAATCCGCTTTAGATAATGCCTATAATGCCTATGTAATTTCTCAGAACCAGAAGAAGTCTGCTATAGAAAAATACCATGCTACTCAGAACGATCTTAAAGTAACACTAAACAATTTGCATAGCCAGTTATCTGCTGCACAAAACGACCTTGATAATTATTATATAAAGAGCAGCAATGCTGGCACTATTTACAAAACTTACAAAGAAGAAGGTGAGGCAGTAAAAGCAAACGATGTGATGGCCATGATTGGTAAAACCAACAATCGAATTATTAAACTTGCTATAGATCAGCAGGACATAGATCGGGTTAAAATAGGTCAGGAAGTATTATTGAAAATTGATGTTACAGGCAATACGGTGTATACTGCAACCATCCAACGCATTTACCCTACTATGAACGAAGCTGATCAGACTTTCCGTGTGGATGCAGTATTTAAACAATCTGCAAATCAACCATTTATTCATAGTTCTGTAGAAGCTAATATTATCATCCAAAAAAAGAATCAGGTATTAGTAGTTCCTCGCAATGCTGTATTGAATAATGATAGTTTGAAAATAAAAGAAAACGGCGAAATAAAAACCATTGCAGTAAAAACAGGTATCAAAACTTTGAATGATGTAGAGGTCTTAAATGGGCTATCCGAGAACAGTGAAATCATTATCCCTACAATCAAATAATTATGGCGCTTCCCGTAAATTTAGCAATTACTAAAACACATCTATTATCCAAAAAGAAGCAGACCGTTGTGGCTATGCTGGGGGTTACTTTTGGTATTGCAATGTTTATTCTGATGATTAGTTTTATGCAGGGCGTAAATCAATTTCTGCAGGATACCATGTTGGCAGCCACTCCCGATATACATATTTATAATGATGTAAAAACCGACTATACCAACTCAGTTGCAGGCACCTATTTTGCCGATTCCAACAAGGCCATTATAGTGCATCATCCCAAGCCTAAACAGATAGCCCTGAATATAAAAAATGCAGATGCTATCATCAACGATATAAAGCAGAACAATTCAGTGATGGCAGTTTCTCCATTGCTTAGTACACAGGTTTTTTACAACTATGGCCCTGTTCAGTTAAATGGTTTTATCAATGGCGTAAACATCGCAGAAGAAACCAGATTATATAGTCTGAACGAAAAAATGAAAGAAGGGGTTGCCGAGAATCTGCTCACCGTAGATAATGGCATCTTAATTGGTGCCGGACTGGCCGATAAACTGAATGTTGCTATGGGCGATATGGTTTCCCTTGCCACCCCCACCGGCAATACAATGCAGTTTAGAATTGTAGGAATATTTCAAATAGGTATTGGCACTATCGACAATGCTAAAAGCTATGTAAACCTTACTGCCGTTCAACAACTTTTAGGACAGGACAGAAGTTATATTACCGACATCAATATTAAATTAAAAGACAACTCACAGTCGGTACCATTGGCAAAAGTATTTGCTCAGAAATATAATTATAAAGCCGAGGATTGGGAGACTGCCAACTCTTCTGTTACCGCCTCCAATCTTATCCGTAATGTACTTACTTATGTAGTAAGTATTACCCTACTGATTGTGGCAGGTTTTGGTATATATAATATCATGAATATGGCCATTTCCAATAAGCTGAAAGACATTGCTATTCTTAAAGCACAAGGGTTTGCCCGCAAGGATATTATACAGATCTTTTTATCTCAATCACTCATCATTGGAACCTTAGGTGCCATCACCGGTATCATGTTAGGTTTCGGGCTTTCTTATGCTTTATCCTGTACTCCTTTTCCTGCTACCAACTCTTTTATTTCCCTTAAGTTCTTCCCGGTTTTATTCAATCCACTTCACTACTTTTTCGCAGTAGTCTTTGGCATCATCACAACACTAATTGCCGGACTAATGCCATCTATTAAAGCATCGAAGATTGATCCTGTGGCTATACTGAGGGGATAGAGGAAGTAATAATCAATTTCTCATTTTTCGTTATCAATTATCCATTATTAATTATCAATTAAATTTGGGCGTTGCCGTTCCGGCCGTTGCTGCTCTTCCTATCTTTCCTACCACTAATATCCCCATCAAATTCTTAGCAGGTTCAGGGGTGGTAGGAAAGGATATTCCCTGCTGCAACTAACGCAAAGGCAAATACATCGCTCCGTCTTTGAGAATGAAACGAAGCAAGCTAAGTCCAAAATAATTAGTAAGTGTTAAGCAGCCCACGAATTTCAAGCGGGGGACTATCGAATTCAACAATACTCAATAACGGGTTCAACTGTTTGAAATATACTAAAAAGAATTTAATTACTCTTTTTAGTCGTATCTACAATTGTTTCTTTATGAGGATTAATAAGCATAAAATCTTTATTACCTTCTATAGGATAAGTTGTATCCATCTTCTCATCTTTTAATTCCTTTGGAGTTTTATTACTTTCTTTTTTTACAGTAGAATCAGGTTTTAAACCCTTTGAACATCCTATCATACTTACTACAAACACTATCCCTAAAATCTTTTTTATCATATTTAAAATTTATTTGCCTTTTAAACTAATTATTATTTGCTGTACATGCACATCTGTTAGAACAATACTTAGGTTTTGTATTAAACAATAATCTATTAATTTCATCGGAAGTCCCTTTGCCTCCATCGTTACTATTTCTTGCAGCAGGACAGTCATAAACACCTCCTTCCCATCCATATTCATTACCCGTACTTGCATCAATTATTGCTTCAATCTGAAACTTTTTAGAACACCATTCACATGTAACCCATTCGGTATTTTTTTTATGTAACTCTTCATTTCTATCGACAGAGTTTTCAGAATTTGAACTTCTTGAATTATCCGCACTCGAATTGTTAGAATGTTCCATACCATCACTATTATGCCCTCCTTTAGGTTCTCTAAAAACCTCGCCAGACATATCCTTATAAACCCAAGAAGTAGCCCCCTTTTTTACAGTGTAAATGATTTTTAATTCCCCTATATAATATTCAGAAGTAATATAGTCAGACAAGTTCAACTTTACATTCATCTCCATTTCATATTCAGAAGGATTTCTACCATAGGTTATCTTACTATCCTTAATTTCTATATTTTTAAATTCTGAATCTTTAGCAAATGTCCAAGAACCAAGTTTCTTTCCCAGCAAATCAGATTTTATATCTTCTGTACTTGGTTTTCTTACTTTGTCAGGATTAAATTCAGTACAAGAATATAAAAAAATCAAAGTAATTACTATACCTAATAGCTTTTTCATATTTTTATTTTTTAGTTATCAATTCTAAGCCTTATTCATAAAAGCAGCAACCACAGTACTAATAATTTCAATTGCTATAACAGAAATAAATATTATCACAGTAGTGTTATTACTAAATGTAGACGCTGCAACTGCTGCACAAATAATTCTAATAAAACCTGTAAAAGAATAAAAAGTAGTTAGCCCTATCTTGAATCCATCTACCAATTCACTTCTTGATACAAGGTAAATTAATGACGTACTTATTATAATACTAACATCTACAAACCCTATATTAAACTGAGAATACTTATTAAACACAAAACCAATCAATGTATTCAGAAAAACTAGGACTAATCCTATAATTAATATACCGTTTTTCATATACTTTTATTTATTTTTTCAAACTTACCATCTAATGAAAAATCTCTTTTTGATAACCCTTTAAAAAATATTGCAATGTTTCCTTCACCATCAAATGTGTCAATACTTTCATGTTTTTTAATGCTCCCATCAAGCTGTTTAGAATTAACTAAAGCAATACTATTTACTAAGCATTTAATTTTTTTTCCTTTTACACAATAATAAAATTCATCCCCATTGGATACTTTTCCTTTAAAATAACCATAAACAATTAAAAAGACAAAAAGAAGAGGTCTACATGATTCAGGTTTAAAATTAAAAGCATTAACATCCTTTACTTTATAGTCACACCATTCGCATTCTAAAGCATTATCATCAATAGGATTCTTACAATTTGGACAATTTATCATAGACCAATTATTTAACAATTAAAAATTTGCACCACACCATTCGCATGAAATACTTTTATTTGTATTAGGACTTTTACAATTTGGGCATACATCAGGTACTTGATTTTTGCTATCTACTTTAGTTAGATTATTCGCCCCTCCTATTTTCTCATCTTTTACTTTCTTCTTTCCAGCAAACAATGCAATCAAAATTGGTATAATCAAAAAGCCTCCAATTCTTTCTAAAAGCCATATAAAACCATTTGAATCTATATCTAATATTGTCATATTTTATTATACTATTTGTTCACCACACCATTCACAAAGTCTAGTCTTTCTATTATTGGGATTCTTACAATGTGGGCAAGTATCTGGAATAATTAAAGAAGGAGTTGATATTTGAACCGAGTTAACTGTATTATCTGTTTCTGACAACAACGGTTTTTTACTAATTTGATAAATTAACAAACCAATTAAACCAAAAACACCTATCCATCCCCATGCTTTACTCATACCTCTTTTGGGTGCATCTTTTATAATAAAATATACTACAAAAAAAGGGACAATAAATCCTAAAATAATTCCAATCATAAATGTAAATTTTAAAATATTCCTACTCTATGTGCTTTTCGGATTCCGCATTATTTTATTTTATTCAATAATTCTTTTTTCTTTAAATCAAATTCTTCTTCAGTTAAAATACCAGATGACTTTAGTTCTCCCAATTTTTTCAATAACTCAATAATATCATCATTCGTTTGTGAGTAACTATTGCTAGCAGGGATATTGGCGTTGTTGGGTTGTTGATTATTAATAGCCTGTGTACTACTACTCATCACATTTGCCATAGTATTTGCTATGGGGTTTACCATCCCCATCCCAATCATTGTACCAATCAAATTTCCACCTCCTCCTAAACCACCACCCATATTCTCGGCAACTTTTTCTGAAGTGTCAAAACTTCTTTCTATTTTATACACCTCCAGATTATCCGACCTTCTCTTCAATCGCATTCTTTCTTCTGCATCAACCGACATTAGTCTTTGATATTCTTCTACAACTTTTTGAACTCTTGGGTCATCATCTATAATAGGAATAGCCTCTATATTAAATAGTTTAAGTTCTAACCCATATTCTAAAAGTGTACTCCACAACAAACCTTTTACTGCTTGTGCTACATCCGACACTATAGCTTCTAATTCTAATGGACTTAAATTTTGTTCTCTTGCTATTCTGGTAATAGCCGTTTTAGTATTTTCTACTATTACCCCTCTGAAATATTGTGATAAGGTTCTCGTCTCAAAATCAGAAACAGTTCCTATGATTTTATTTAAAAATACCTGGCTATCCTTTACCATCAAAGCAAAGCTACCTCTCGATGTAACGGGTATCGGTATTTTAAAGTTAGGTTCAATCATATTAAAAGGAATCAAACCAAACTTTGCGTCCATCGATACAGATTTATTTATAAAATAAACTTCTGCCTTAAAAGGACTATCACCACCAAATGCCAAACCAATAATACCCGATAATATCGGCAGATTTTTAGTAGATAGAGTATGTGTACCTGGACCAAAAACATCTAATATCTTTCCCCCTTTAATAAAACAAGCTTCTTGTGATTGATTGACAACCAATTGAGTGCCATATCTAAGTTCTTCTTCTCTAGATACATTAGAACCCGACCTCCATTTCCAGACAAGTACATTATTAGGTCCATCATATTTTAATACATCAATTATAGCCATAGCATCTAAATTATTTCCATTCTATTTACAAGAGTGTAGTCATTGTGTTGATTGTCGTTAAATTTATAAGTTATTAACGAAATGACACATCTTCCATCCTCTGATGAATGACAATTGATGCCTAAAGGTCTTGCTACTGAATCATTTAATGCAATAACTCTTTCCAAAGGAAACCAACTAAAGTTATCATTTTCATCAAAAGCATCTTGTATTGTTCTATAAAGTTTTACAAGCAATGGTCTTCTAATAGTTGTAATAGTGCTTGAACAACAATCATTTCTTAAATTGTCAATTAATCTTTGCATGCTATTTAATTTTAATTGTTTAATAATAATGTATACATTTTCTAATTCAATTTCCCCTACCAAAATCTTATCAGCTAATACAGCTATGCAAGGACTGGTAATCCTTGGAATTCCAATATATTTAACTTTGAAATATCCATCAAATTCCACATTATTATTTCCAATGTTTTTGAATATAGGAATCACTTTTAGAAAAGTATGATTTCCGCCAAATAATCTTTTATATGTTCCATTTGGTTTTCCATAAACACAATATCTAATTGGTGCATTGGGGTCTTGTGGTGGATTATATACAATACCCATTAATATACCTTCTTCAAAAATAAATGCTCTTACCCCATCCCAATTATTAAAGTGCTCATTTCTTAATATCGCTCTTGAATAAATCTGACCAATTGTAAACATGATAATTAATTTATCCTTCCACCAAAAGTATAAGTAAAAAACGGGAATCCTCCAAACTTTATGTGCCCAAATGAGACCAAATGTGCCCAAATATTATAATCAATATTATTTTTGAAAAAAGATTAGTTATGCCAGCTCCTATAATAATATCGGTAAATGAAACACATTGGTTAAAACAATACTTACAGGATATTTATCATATTGATATTCAGGATTCACAGGATTGCAAGAACATACATTCGATAATTCTAGCAAAACATAGTATAAAAGTCAGCTATAACACTTTGCGTAGAATATTCAATCTGATGCCAAGTAATCATACTGCCTCTACATTTACATTGAATTCTTTAGCAATTGTTATAGGTTTTGATAGTTGGAAAATGTTTAAAACACATGTAGCTCATTTTGATACAAATGCAATTAATCAGACCATTCAATTATACGCTTACAATTCAAAAGAATATCAGAAAGAAATTATTGAACTAATTAAACACTTGCCAGTCTATACATGGATAGCTACCTATCAGTTACAATTTATTATAAACATTGCAATAGATCATAAAGACTTTAACTTACTTAGCAGAATAGCATCAATAGACTTTGATTTAGAAAACCAACAGATTTACAAACATCTTGTAATTGCTTTTCAGGGACTTTATTTTCAGGCTATCAACAACAATAAAGAGGTAATTAATTTTGTTCAGAACAATATTGCCGATTCTGTTGTATTACAAAAATGTTTGATGCAAGCTTATGTAAATGAACAATATCTGTCTGGTTTTATGGGACTATGGTTTAATGAAGTAAAGGAAAGCAGCATTCCAGATTTTATTATATTTAAACAACTATTGCTTTGTCAGAAATGCATAGAGGAACATAATACTACAGCAGCTATTAAAGAATTGAATGCCGCTATAATATCAACTAAAAAGTCAGCATTAAAATTGCACCCCATTCTACAAGCAAGAACAGGCGTATGGAAATTAGTACTAAAAAAAGACAGTAAAAGCATTACACAATATTTCAATGCACTGAAAACCCCTTTTGATTTAGCAGATTTTGCCGTAATTGCCAGCAGATTAATCTGGCTATATTATAATGAAAAAGAGATAATTCCTTTTTTAGATAAAGTAGATATAAAAACATTTCCTGTAATTAAAAATTTCTTTCAGAAGGGTCGTTACAATATGCTTTTGCTAAGTTTGGCTATTAACAATTACCATAAAAAGGAAAAACAAAAGGCTTTATTTTATTATAAACAAGTAGAAACTAATGTATTTGGATATGATATTGTAAACATAGAATTTTATCAAAAATGGATAAATATTTTACGACAGATTTAGCCTCTTTTACTCTCATGACGATAGCAAATCTTAGATTTGCAATTATGCAAAAAGCCTATCTAAAATAAGTATAACCCTATTGTATTATTCCAATTCATATGCCGCTTCAATCCGTTAATCCGCAAATCAAAAAAAAGCTGCCCCACTCTCGTAGAACAGCTTTATAAGCATAAATAATTCGCTAATTCGTTAATCCGTAAATTCGCAAATTACCGTACCATCCCAAAATTCTCTACAATCGCTTCACCCGATACTATATATCCAGGTTCTTGCTTGCAGTAACTATTCCATCTACAATCAAATTTGCCATATACTCACTAGGAGTAATACCGGTAATTTCATAACTGCACATTTTGTAGATACAATGCATGCATTGTATCTCTCACAACCCACGAATTTATTCGTGGGTATAAATACGTTTTCAAAAAAACACCCACGGTTTCAACCGTTTCAAAAAAAAGGCACCACCCTTTACAGAGTAGTGCCTTTTGAATTGGCTGTTATCAAAGTCCCTCCTTGGAAGGGATTTAGGAAGGCCTTTTAATAAACCTTCAAATTCTCCGCTTCTATTTCCACAACATCTCCCTTTTGTTTAAGAATAGCAACCCCGTTTTCTTTAGCAAAAATTTCTAACTCAGGATAAAAAGAAAAACTTGCAATACCAAGATAAATACTGTAGTCTTTAAAGTCCGGGTATAATATTCTAAAATTAACCACTTTTTTATCTATCAGTTTTCTTACATCATTTTCATGCGCTTTGTATTTACATTCTATCAAAGCTATACAATCACCATTATACATTACAATATCATATTCATCTTCTAAACGTTTTGTTTT
>Ga0214192_1001245_pt1 | contig 14476 bp, 14 predicted proteins | sample TroBogEpilimnion_44_FD_153030 | JGI IMG/M metagenome (GOLD analysis project Ga0214192, IMG submission 153030) | Freshwater microbial communities from Trout Bog Lake, WI - 29JUL2008 epilimnion | ecosystem: Environmental > Aquatic > Freshwater > Lake > Epilimnion/Euphotic zone | place: Trout Bog... | reverse complement strand
AAAAATTACAGTGCTACTCCGCAACTCTTTAAACCAGCGATCTATTTTCAGATCGCCCTTGAGTAAAAAGCTAGCGAGAGAGTCTTGTAAGTTTGCGCGCATTAAGCAAAATACTGGCTGTGCCCACACTTTGCCATCTGCTTCCTTGCTTGAGGCATAAACCAATTGAAAATCCTCGCGCTCCATCTCGGCACTTAATTTCTGTGCAAGATTATTGGGTAGCAAAGGTGAGTCACAAGGTGCAGTGAGCAAATAGGGAGTCTTGCATGCCCTCAGGCCTACTGAGAATCCTGCCAAAGGGCCTGAAAAGTCTGGGGTCTCATCCATGATGACGGGATATCCATAGCCAGCATACTTCGTAAGATTACGGTTGGCATTAATGATGATGGATTGGGTTTGTGGCTTAAGCTTTGCAATAGCTGATTCGATGAGTGGTTTGTCGTGAAAAGGAATTAAGCCCTTATCAATGCCACCCATTCGCTGCGCACGTCCGCCTGCAAGAATCAGTCCTGTGATGTCTTTACTTGAAATCATTAACCACCAATGTAAGACATTTCAACCTTGCGGCTGCCGGAAGATAAGTTAGCAGTTTGAGAGCCACGAATTTCTGAATAATGATCATCACGGGTAGACCAAGTGTTCATTACGGCATTGGCAATTTCTAAATCGGATTTACCAGAGCGCAGCAATGTTTTGAAATCAAACCCTTCATTCGCAAAGAGGCAAAGATACATTTGGCCATCGGTGGATATGCGGGCTCTTGTGCATTCATGACAGAAGGTTTGAGTAACGCTGGAGATCACCCCAATCTCACCTGAGCCATCAATATAGCGCCAGCGCTGAGCAACTTCGCCTGTGTAGTTGGCTTCGATCGGTTCCAGTGGAAACACTTCATTAATGCGGGCAATGACTTCTTTGGATGGGAGCACTTGTTCCATATTCCAGCCATTAGAGCTGCCGACATCCATGAATTCAATAAAGCGCAGAATAACGCCACTACCTTTGAAGTGCTTAGCCATCGAAACGATCTCATGATCGTTGGTACCCTTTTTAACCACCATATTGACTTTGATATTCTCAAAGCCAACCTCTTGGGCTGCGGCAATGCCATCGAGCACATCGGCTACTGGAAAGTCAACATCATTCATTTTTTTGAAGATGGTATCGTCTAGACCATCAAGGCTTACCGTCAAGCGTTGTAGGCCAGCCGCTTTTAGGGCTGCAGCTTTCTTGCGCAAAATACTGCCATTCGTCGTTAAGGTTAAATCCAGTGGTTTACCTTCAGCCGTCTGAATTTTTGCCAACATCTCAATCAATACTTCTAAATTCTTACGCAATAAAGGTTCGCCGCCCGTTAAACGAATTTTTTCAACGCCTAATGTAGTGAAGATAGAGGTGAGGCGAGTTATTTCTTCAAAGCTTAGCAACTCTTTATGAGCTAAATAAGGATAGTTTTGGTCAAACACCTCTTTAGGCATGCAATAGGTGCAGCGAAAGTTACAGCGATCAGTTACGGAGATGCGCAGGTCTCTGAGAGTACGTCCACGAGTGTCTTGGGTATGGCCATGCGGCGTGATAAGCTGCTTGCCAATAGGCGGCGCTATGCCTGTACCTTCATCGATACGAATCGGAATTACCTTGGGAATTGCTTTTTCAACCATGCTCTCAATTATGGCTGTGAAACGGGGTTTCTGCCAAACCGCCAAATATCCTTTTGGGATAAATGGCGGCCTGGAGAAAAGCTTGAATCAGCGTTAAACCGTTTTTTCTTGACCGCCGGTTTCAACTAAAACCATTGGGCCCTCAGGAATGCTCGCTGCGGGCTTAGGCGTTCTGCCTAAGTTATGAACAACAGGTTCTGACTGAATCTGACTTTGTGCTTCAGCATGCTTAGATGAGTCAGTAGCGACCCAGATCATGCCAGCTGATTGCACAACACTATGCAAAGGAGTTTCTTCAAGCGCTTGGAAAGCAACTTTAGGAAGTTCAGGTGCAGGCTTAGCGATTACTTCAATCTTGGCAGCTGCAACAACAACTGGTGCTGGAGCAGATATGGGACTCGAAGTTGGAGCAGAGGCTGCAGCAGAATTTTGCGCAGGACGATTCGATTGACGTGAAGGGCGTGGAGCGCGCTCTTGTCTTTCCTGTCTATCTGTAGCAGGTTTTGCATTACCAAAACTACTAGCAAGATTCTGAATTGGCATAGAGGCAGATGCACCAGCCATTCCTACTGGAGGACCTGCAAATGGACTCGCAGTTGGAACAGCAGATGCAGTAGTTGCTGCATCACCATTCTCGCTACGTTCGCCACGTTGACCGCGACCACGACCACGACGGTTACGACCACGACCACGACGCTCTTCACCATCTGCACTTGGAGCAGCCTCAGTACCGGGAGCCGCTTCAGTGGCAGGTGTTACTGCTGCTGGATTAGCTTGGCGTTCTGGCTTAGGGCCATTCTGATTGCCTTGGTTACGATTGCCGTTGCGGTTATTACGGTTGCGATTATTGTTAGAACCTTCTGCTGGTGTGCCTTCAGCAGCATTAGCTGCTGGACGCTCAGCACGCTCAGTACGCTCACCGCGACGATTGCGTCCACGATTGCGATCATTGCTACCGTTGCGTCCTTGATTGCGACCACGTGGGTTGCTTGGGGCAGGCTTCTCTTCAACTGCTGGAGATGAGGAGAAGAGTTTCTTGATGAATCTAAATAAACCGCCAGAGCTTTCAGTCGCTACTTTTTCAGTGCGTGCCGGACGTGGTTGACTCATTGGCGCAGGTTGTGTTGGCGTAATACCTTTAACAGCAGCTTCAGGACGTACTTTTATGTCCGCATCTTTTTTACTCACTGTTGTGTCGGTCTCGAGCTCACGAGCAGCTTCTTCTGCCATAACATAGCTAGCCTTTTGATCATCAAGACGTGGATCGTCGTGACGCAAGCGCTCTAACTTGTAGTGTGGGGTCTCTAAATGCTTATTTGGAACCATTAAGACGTTAACTTTGAAGCGAGTCTCAATCTTGATCACTTCAGCACGTTTTTCATTTAAGAGGAAAGCAGCCACTTCGACTGGTACTTGCGTATGAATCGCAGCTGTATTTTCCTTCATTGCTTCTTCTTGGATGATGCGCAGAACTTGCAATGCAGAAGATTCGGTATCGCGAATATGACCAGTACCGTTACAACGTGGGCAGGTTACATGGCTACCTTCGGATAGTGCAGGGCGCAAGCGCTGACGTGACATTTCCATCAAACCAAATTTGGAGATCTTGCCCATCTGCACACGTGCACGGTCATGACGTAGAGCATCGCGCAGGCGGTTCTCAACATCTTTCTGTGCTTTGCTTGACTCCATATCAATGAAGTCGATCACAATCAAGCCGCCCAAGTCACGCAAACGTGCTTGACGAGCGATTTCATCGGCAGCTTCTAAGTTAGTGCGAGTAGCAGTCTCTTCAATATCAGAGCCACGGGTTGCGCGTGCGGAGTTCACGTCAACTGAAACTAAAGCTTCAGTATGGTCGATCACGATTGCGCCGCCAGATGGCAATGGCACAGTACGTGAGTAAGCAGTTTCAATTTGATGCTCAATTTGGAAGCGAGAGAACAAAGGCACATCGTCCTGATAGCGCTTTACTCGTGGCAAATTGTCAGGCATTACTACAGACATAAATGCTGCAGCTTGTTCGTAGATGTCATCGGTATCGATCAGGATCTCACCAATATCAGGCTGGAAGTAATCGCGAATGGCGCGGATCACTAAGCTGGATTCGAGATAGATTAATAAAGGAGCAGAATTACCTTTGGCAGCTTCATCAATCGCTTTCCATAACTGCATGAGGTAACTTAAGTCCCACTGCAATTCAGTAGCGTCACGACCAATGCCAGCAGTACGAGCAATGATGCTCATACCATCAGCCACTTCTAATTGGGCCATCGCTTCACGGAGCTCTTGACGATCTTCGCCCTCAATACGGCGAGAAACACCACCCCCACGAGGATTGTTTGGCATCAAGACCAAATAACGGCCTGCTAAGGAGATAAAGGAGGTGAGGGCGGCACCTTTTTGGCCACGCTCTTCTTTTTCTACTTGAACAATGATTTCTTGACCTTCGCGCAAGGCGTCCTTAATAGAAGCATTGCGGACGTCGATGCCCTCTTTAAAGTAACTGCGGGCTACTTCCTTGAATGGCAAGAAGCCATGACGTTCTTCGCCGTAATTGACAAAGCAAGCTTCAAGGGAAGGTTCAATACGGGTAATGACACCTTTGTAGATATTGCCTTTGCGTTGTTCACGACCGGCAGCTTCAATATCGATATCAATGAGTTTTTGACCATCAACGATGGCAACTCGCAACTCTTCTTGTTGAGTTGCATTAAACAACATGCGTTTCATAACACTCTCCTATGGGGGAGGGCGTCGTTGCGCGCTGCGTTAGGGGACAAGTTAAATGCCGCTTGGAGCTAAGCCCAAGGCGGTATATGAGTGTGGATCATGCAAATCTAAGCATTTTTTGCCTAGTTCACCCAGTTAACGGTTGGTTAAATCGGTGCCACACTTGACGATCGCCGCAGAGACCTCCTTTAGGTCATCAATGCAGGCGCGCGCCTGAAAACTGTCTTCTAATCGCGGGTCGCGGCATACGGCACACCAACCCTGCGCCTCATTACAACGGGGGAGGGGCAACCCCGGGAGTCTTTTAAAGGGCGACTCCAAGCTCCACGATTCAAACCTGACTTCAGGTGAGTCTCGGGCCAATAAATTGGCTAGAGCGTTGATTATACGGCACAAGTTGCGTGACAATGGGGTATTGTTGAGTCCCTTGTCATCCCTGGGTGGGGTCACAAGAGAGATAAATCATGAAATCCGAGCCAATTTCCAAGCCTTTAAAGGTAAAAACGCCCTCTACTCCAGCGTCTGCTACAGTGCATCTTCAGACCATTGGTCCGGAGGAGGCGGGCCAACGCTTGGATAACTATTTATTACGCTGGGCAAAAGGGGTTCCCAAAAGCCACGTTTACCGAATTATTCGATCTGGAGAGGTTCGGGTAAATAAAAAGCGGGCAGAACCAACGACTCGCCTAATTGAGGGTGATGTGGTGCGCGTTCCTCCGGTCAGGATTGCCGAGCCTGCCCAAATGGCCGCGGTAAATTCTGCCCAAACCAAATCTCGTGCCCATGGCTATTCAGACAAAATGCCTATCCTTTTTGAGGATGAGGCTCTATTGATAGTGAATAAACCTTCTGGTTTAGCTGTACATGGAGGCTCTGGTATTGCGCTCGGCGTCATTGAGACCTTGCGCATTACTCGTCCAGAACTCAAGTTTTTGGAATTAGTCCACCGTTTAGATCGTGACACATCTGGTGTTTTACTCTTGGCTAAAAAGCGTAGCGCCTTGGTAGAGTTGCATCGCCAAATTCGTGAGGGGCAAACGGATAAACGTTACTTCTTGCTTGCGCATGGCGAAATTGTCCAGGGCGCACAAACCATGCAGCTCAAATATCCCCTGCATAAATATCTTTTGCCGAATGGCGAGCGTCGCGTTCGTGTTGACCCTGATGGTTTGCCAAGTCATACCGCTTTACGAGTCACTAAAACACTTAAGCGTGAAAACGCTACGATCACTTTGGCTGAAGCCCAACTCAAGACGGGCCGTACCCATCAGATTCGGGTGCATTTACAAAAGCTAGGCCACGCAATTTTGGGTGATGATAAGTACGGCTTTGAAGATTTGGATAAGTTAATTAAACCAAAGCGTCTTTATCTGCATGCCCATCTAGCAGGCTTTATACACCCGCGCACTGGTGAAAAGATGCGTATTGAATCGCCATTGCCTGCAGAATTCACTACCATGATGAAAACCTTTGAGTAGTAAATAATAAGCAAAAGAAAAAATAAGAATCAATAAGAATTAAAAAGAATGCCTCAAACAAGTAAATCGAATAGAACCTATGACCTGATTGTGTGGGATTGGGATGGAACCATTATGGATTCCACGCCGACCATCGTGCATTGCATTCAGCAAGCTTGTCGCGATTTAGGTTTCAAGGCGCCAGATGATACTTTGGCAAGCTCAGTAATTGGCTTAGGAATTCAGGATTCATTGCGCAGGGCAGTTCCTTGGATCGAGCCGATTCATTTTCCAAAATTGACAGATCGTTTTCGTTATCACTATTTAGCGAAAGATCATGAACTTGATTTGTTCGTTGGCATTCGTGAGCTCTTGCAAGAATTGCACGATCAACAGTATTTACTCGCTGTAGCCACAGGTAAATCCCGGGTGGGATTAGACCGCTCCCTTCAGCATCACGAGATTGGGCATCTCTTTCATGAGACCCGAACTGCCGACCAATCCTTCTCTAAACCCCATCCAGGAATGTTGTTGGAGTTATCAGATGTGACTCAAGTACCGACTCGCCGTATGCTAATGATCGGCGATACAACTCATGACTTAGATATGGCAGCCAATGCTGGTGTCGACGCGGTAGCTGTTACCTATGGCGCCCATCCCCCAAGCACCTTAAAGGAATCACCATCATTGGCACACGTTGATGATGTTGCGCAACTCTCGCAGTGGCTTAAAACGAATTTGTAAGTACATAACAAGTAAATTAGAAATACAGAGGAATTAACAGATGGAAAATAGTCCAAATCCAAATTGGGAGCGTCAAGCGCTAGAGCATCTCTTATTGGAGAATTTAAAAGAGACCCGCAAAGCACGTCGCTGGAGAGCTGTGCTGCGAGTTCTAACCTTGTTGGTAATTGTGGGCGCTTTGCTGTCTATATTTGATTTCCATCTTCCGGGTAAAGGGATGGGCGCAGAAAAACATACTGCGCTAGTAACACTTGAGGGAGAGATCTCTTCTAGCTCGATGGCCAATGCGATGGATATTAATTCCTCATTGTTGTCCGCATTTGAGAGCGAAAGCAGTGTTGGTGTTGTACTGCGCATCAATAGCCCTGGAGGATCTCCAGTCCAAGCAGGCATGATTAATGATGAGATTCATCGATTGCGTAAGCTTTATCCAAAGAAACCGTTTTATGTTGTAGTGGAAGATATTTGCGCTTCAGGTGGTTACTACGTTGCAGTAGCTGCTGATCAAATCTTGGTTGATAAAGCTAGCTTGGTCGGATCGATCGGTGTGATCATGGAGGGCTTTGGCTTTACTGGCTTAATGGATAAGCTGGGCGTGACTCGTCGCATGATTACTTCGGGCTCTAATAAAGGCATGATGGATCCATTTAGCAAAGAGAATCCCAAGCAAGTGGAGATGGTGAAGACCATGATTGATGAGATTCACCAGCAATTTATTGCGGTGGTAAAAGAAGGGCGCGGCGACCGCTTAAAAGATGTGCCTGATTTATTTTCTGGGCGTATTTGGAATGGCGAGCAAGCTGTGAAGATTGGCTTGGCGGATGGTTATGGCACAGTAGATACAGTTGCTCGCGATATCTTTAAAGCACCTGATATTCTGGACTACACCATGAAAGAAAACTTTGCCGAGCGTGTGGCTAAGCGCTTTGGTGCTGAGGCTGGCGCGGCTGCTGGTAAGGCTTTAGTGAAAACGCCTGATCTTAAGTAAAGAACAGAAAAAATTTAACTAAGACAGTAATGCCCTAGGCCAATAGTAGAAATACTGTTGGCCTATTTTGTAGTGAGGCACATGCAGCTTCATTCGGATATTTTTTGTGCCAATCAGCAATCGATAGCGTCGTAATCATTTCTGATGGCAGACTCAGGTCCACACCAAGACACAGTAAGCTTTGCGGTGCCAATGAATGAATGCAAGCCATCAACATCGCGGTATTGCGGTAGGGTGTCTCAATCCAAATTTGGGTTTGTTGTAATTTACGAGATTCCACTTCGAGCTGTTTAAGTTTGCTTGAGCGCTCATGTGCGTCATGAGGCAGATAGCCTTGAAACGAAAAGCGCTGACCATTAAGTCCACTGGCCATGAGCCCCAGTAATATAGAGCTAGGCCCAACAAGTGGTTTGACTTTGGCGCCTAGCTTATGTGCTGCCAGAACCAACTCTGCTCCAGGGTCTGCAACGCCTGGTACTCCTGCTTCAGACATGAGGCCCATATCGTTACCGGCGAGCAAGGGCTTTAGTAAATCCACAGGCTTTACTGCGTCACCATACTTGGCATTACGAGCGGCGCCACGCCACTCACTCATCTGCATTTCTTGGATGGCGCACGCTAAGGGAGCAATAGCATCAACTGCTTTTAATAGAGCCCGCGCTGTTTTTGCATCCTCCACAATCCAGTGTTTGAGTTTGGCTGATTGGGTAATTGTTTCAGATGGAAGCACCCAAGGTAATTGCTCTATACGGCCGTCGTCACCTAATGTGTTGGGAACCAAATACAGAGTGCCGAGCTTAGTCATCAATGATTTTTTCTTTATGTCTTGAATGGAATTGCAAAACCAGCATCACGCAATAAGCCAGTTAATGCAATTAGCGGCAAACCAATTAAAGCAGTTGGGTCATCACTCTTAATGGACTCTAACAAACTGATGCCTAAGCCTTCAGACTTGGCGCTACCAGCACAATCATAAGGTTCTTCGGCAAGCAAGTAGGCTTCCAAAACGCTGTCTGGTAGCTTGCGAAAGCTTACTTCAGTAGGAACGCATACAGTGGTTTGGCTATCACCCTTCATTAAACACAGGGCAGTTTGGAAAGTGACTGTTTGACCACGCATCAGTTGTAGCTGCGCCAGCGCTCTTTCAAAATTACCTGGCTTGCCAATTGCTGCTCCACAAAGATCGGCAACTTGGTCTGAGCCAATGACCCAAGCATGCGGATATTTTTTAGCAACTGCGGCTGCTTTAGCGTGCGCGAGTCGTAATGCTAAATCGAGTGTGCTTTCTCCGGTGAGCGGCGTCTCATCCACTTTCGGTGAGACAACTTCAAAAGGAATGCGCAGACGCTCCAAAAGTTCACGTCGATACTTCGATGTGGATGCCAAGATTAGGGGCGGATTTTGCAGACTACTCATATTCTTCTACGCTTTCTGGTACTGCTTCATTTAGACTGATGCTATGAATCGTAATCAAGTTTTACCTCAAGTCGAACTCTCTTCTGAGCCTAGTGCTCTAAAGAGGGTAGATTTTTGCGCCCCCCAGTCTTATCGAGGTGCTGGTTTTTTGGGCATCTCCGATATGCCCAGAGTAGCCGAGGAGGCTTCCACCATCAATTCAGGCGATGGATTTGATTGGTCGGTTCAGACCTATTTTGAAGATTCTCCTGGCAGTGAGCCCCATCAAGTTCTCGATTTAGGTCTAAATGGGCGTTTGAACCTCATCTGTCAGCGTTGTTTGCAAGATTGCGCGGTTAATTTGGATGAAAAACGTCGATTTATCCTAGTTTTGACTGATGAGGAGGCAGATGCCTACCCAATTGAGGATGAGGAGGTGGAGCCTCTAGTGGTAAATCAGCATTTCAACCTCTTAGAAACCATTGAAGACGAAATTTTGCTGTCTTTACCCCTGATTCCTAAGCATCCCGATGGATTTTGCGAGCCCCATGCCTCTACCTTTGGCGAGGAGGGTGCAGAAGAGGCTATAGATGAGCGTGAAAATCCCTTTAACATATTGAAAAATATGAAGAAAAACTGAAATTAGCAACTTTATTTCAGCTGTTGTTTTAGGAATGTTTTGTCAATAAATCAAGCATTTAGGTGCTTTTCCATGCTAGAATGTCGCCTTGCTTAGGAGTTCAATATGGCCGTTCAACAAAACAAAAAATCACCTTCCAAACGTGGCATGCACCGTGCGCACGACTTTTTGACCGCACCTGCTACGGCTGTTGAAGCCACAACTGGTGAGGCTCATTTGCGCCACCACATTTCACCAAACGGCTACTATCGTGGTCGTAAAGTTGTTAAAACTAAAAACGACTAATTTTTTAGTCTAAACAGAGAGAAGCGGCTCCACTAAAAGCCGCTTTTTTCTTGGATAAATCACTTGCAGCAATCAATGAGCTTATGAGCGTTACTCTCGCTATTGATGCCATGGGCGGAGATCATGGAGTCGTCGTGACGGTTCCAGCCGCCTGTGATTTTTTAGAAAAACACGCTGATGTGAAGATCACCTTAGTTGGTGACCCCGATTTAATCAAACAAGTTTTGAGTAAATCTCCTACGGCGCCGCTGGAGCGTATTCAAATAATTTCTGCTAGCGAAGTTGTCTTAATGGATGACCCCATTGAGGTTGCTTTGCGTCGTAAAAAAGATTCTTCCATGCGCGTTGCGATTGAGCAAGTGAAAGAGGGCGCTGCTGATGCAGTCATCTCTTCTGGCAATACTGGCGCCCTGATGGCAATTTCTCGCTACATACTCAAAACGCTGGATGGCGTTGATCGTCCTGCGATTGCTACCGCTATCCCCAATGAACTAGGCCGCGGCACAACTATGCTGGACCTTGGTGCCAATGCAGACTGTGAGCCCATGCACTTGGTGCAGTTTGCCCAGATGGCAAATGTGATGGTGCAGGTAGTCGATGGCAAGCAGAATCCTTCAATTGGCCTTCTCAATATCGGCGAGGAAGTGATTAAAGGCAATGAGGTGGTGAAGCAAACCGGTGAATTGCTGCGTCAAACTTCTTTAAACTTTTATGGCAACGTAGAAGGAAATGACATCTTTAAGGGTACAACTGATATTGTGGTCTGTGACGGTTTTGTTGGCAATGTCGTTCTGAAGGCTAGTGAAGGTTTGGCAAAGATGATGAGTGGTTTGATTCGTTCTGAATTTAATCGCTCGTGGCTTACTAAGCTGATGGCAATCTGTGCAATGGTGCCATTGCTGAGAGTGCGCAAGCGGGTTGATCATCGTCGTTACAACGGTGCAGTATTGTTGGGTTTACGCGGTTGCGTCATTAAGAGCCATGGTTCTGCCGATCGTTTTGCATTTGGCTTTGCCTTGGATCGCGCTTATGAAGCGGCGAAGAACCGCATGGTGGAGCGTATTGCTGCAGCCTTTGTGGTGGAGACAAAAGTATGAGTATTTTTGCAAGAGTAGCTGGTACTGGAAGCTATCTTCCTGAGTTACGCCTAAGCAATCAAGATCTAGTTGAGCGTCTGGCCAAAGCTGGCATAGAGACTAGTGATGAATGGATTAAAACGCGTAGCGGTATTTCTGCGCGTCATTTTGCGGCGGAGAATGAACTTACCAGTGACCTAGCAGTAAAGGCGGCACAGGCTGCTCTTGAGAGCGCAGGCGCCACCTCCTCGGATTTAGATCTCATCATCTTAGCCACCTCTACACCAGATCATTTAGGTGGTTTCCCAAGCACAGCATGTGTGGTGCAGGATAAATTGGGTGCGCATAATTCTTGTGCGGCTTTTGATGTGCAGGCAGTTTGCGCAGGCTTTGCTTACGCACTCGCTATTGCTGATGCCTTTATTCGTTCAGGAAGTTATAAGAAGGTGCTGGTAATCGGTGCTGAAACTTTCTCACGCATTCTCAATTTCCAGGATCGCGGAACTTGCGTCTTATTCGGTGACGGCGCTGGGGCAGTTGTCCTTGAAGCCTCCAAGGAGGCTGGCATTCTGTCGACTGCATTGCACTCCGATGGAAGTCAACGCGATATTTTGTGTGTGCCTGGTCGTTCCAGTAATGGTGAAGTTCATGGCTCTCCATTTATGACAATGGACGGTCCAGCAGTATTTAAATTGGCAGTGAAGGTTTTGGAGCAAGTAGCTCACGAAGCCCTTGATAAAGCCAATCTCAAGCCAGAGCAGATTGACTGGTTGGTGCCACATCAGGCAAACATTCGCATCATGGAAGGTACAGCCAAAAAGATGGGCATGTCTATGGATAAGGTCATCGTGACCGTGCACGAGCATGGCAATACTTCGGCCGCATCAATTCCATTGGCGCTTGACGTAGGTGTGCGCTCTGGGCAGATCAAGCGCGGACAGCATCTTTTATTAGAAGGTGTTGGTGGCGGATTTGCTTGGGGTGCAGTAGCTATTAAGTATTAACAGCCGATCGGTTACAAGTCACTTAACTAATTCACTAATTCACTAATTCACTAACTCTATTTTCTAATTAATTTATTTAGCGAACTCATCACATGACATTTGCATTTGTATTCCCAGGTCAAGGTTCTCAATCAGTTGGTATGCTGAACTCTATTGCTGAGCGTTCAGAAGTGCGTGCTACATTACAAGAGGCTTCAGAGGCATTGGGCGAGGATGTTGCTAAGCTGATTGCTGAAGGCCCTGCGGAAGCGCTATCGCTCACTACGAATACCCAGCCTGTGATGTTGACCGCTGCCGTTGCTTTTTATCGCACTTGGCTCGCTGCTGGTGGCCCTCCCCCTAGCGTAATGGCTGGTCACAGCCTTGGTGAGTATTCAGCATTAGTAGCCGCTGGCGTCATTTCTTTTAAAGATGCAGTGCCATTGGTACGTTTTCGTGCTGAAGCAATGCAAAATGCAGTACCTGTTGGTACGGGCGGCATGGCTGCCATTCTGGGTTTAGATGATGTAGCGGTTATTCAGGTTTGCGCTGAAGCAAGTGCAGCGTCTGGCAGCGTCGTTGAGGCTGTGAATTTCAATGCCCCTGGTCAAGTGGTGATTGCTGGTACAAGTGATGCCGTTACTAAAGCTTGTGAGCTCTTAAAAGCCGCTGGTGCAAAACGTGCATTGCCATTGCCAGTATCTGCACCATTCCATTCTTCTTTATTGCAACCAGCCTCTGAAAAACTAAAAAGCTACTTAGCAAATATCGAATTCAAGATACCTGCTATTCCTGTGATTAATAACGTCGATGTCGAAATCTTGAATGACCCAGCAGCAATTAAAGATGCTTTAGTGCGTCAAGCTGCTAAGCCTGTGCGTTGGCAGGAAACAATCAACGCTATAGGGTCTCAAGGTATTACTCAAGTAGTAGAGTGTGGTCCTGGCAAAGTATTAGCCGGCCTGACCAAGCGTATTAACGAACAATTGACTGGTATGCCAGTATTTGACGAAGCTAGTTTGAATGAAGTACTAGCAAGCCTTAAATAAAATAATCGAACTAGCGAAAGATCAATATGAATCTCGACTTAAGCGGACAAATTGCCTTGGTAACTGGCGCCTCACGCGGTATTGGTCAGGCAATTGCAGATGAGTTAGTAAAGTGTGGTGCCAAGGTTATTGGTACAGCGACATCAGAGAGCGGCGCAAAGGCAATTGATGATCGCCTTAAGGCTTCAGGTGGTACTGGCAAAGTGTTGAATGTGACTGGGCCTAACGCTTGTGAAGAAATTATTGACTTGATCGTTAAGGAATATGGCGGCATCAATATTCTGGTAAATAACGCTGGTATCACCCGCGATAACTTGGCGATGCGTATGAAATCCGAAGAGTGGACCGATGTGATTGATACAAACCTCAGCTCTGTTTTCCGGCTCTCACAAGCAGTGATGCGTCCGATGATGAAGGCACGTGGTGGCCGCATTATTAATATCACCTCCATCGTTGGTCATATGGGCAATCCTGGTCAGGCAAACTATGCCGCCGCAAAAGCGGGTGTTTCTGGTATGACCCGTGCGCTGGCACGCGAAATCGGTAGTCGTAACATCACTGTCAACTGCGTAGCCCCTGGATTTATCGATACTGATATGACTCGCGCCTTAAGCGAGGAGCAACAAAATGCCCTAAAAGTGAACATTCCTTTAGCGCGCTTAGGTAGCCCTGAAGATGTAGCCCAGGCAGTGGCCTTTTTGGCCTCTCCAGCGGCAGCTTATATTACGGGGAATACCCTACACGTCAACGGCGGGCTATATCTAGCCTAACGGCAAAGCGAGGATTTGGCCATTTTTAGGCGAATTTGCTAATTCAGTCCGCCATACTGATAAAATCCTTTCATCGTTTTTACAACCCCTGGGGAAATTAATGGACAACATCGAACAACGCGTTAAGAAAATCGTCGCTGAGCAATTGGGCGTCGCTGAAGGAGATATCAAGAATGAGTCTTCTTTTGTGAACGACCTGGGCGCTGACTCTCTTGACACTGTTGAACTGGTTATGGCTTTGGAAGATGAATTCGGTATCGAAATTCCTGATGAGGAAGCTGAAAAGATCACCACAGTTCAACTCGCGATCGACTTCGCTAAATCAAAAGCTCAGGGTTAATTCCCTAACTTAGGTATTACTGTGTCAGCATCAAATGGCCGACGCCGGGTAGTAGTTACCGGCCTTGGTCTCATCTCACCTGTTGGTAATTCAGTTGATGTAGCTTGGTCCAATTTGCTCGCGGGCAAATCCGGCATCGCTACCATCACAAAGTTTGACCATGCTCCACTTAGCGTTCATTTCGCTGGAGAGGTGAAAGATTTCAATGTCGAAGAATATGTTTCTGCCAAAGAAGCGCGCCACATGGATACCTTTATCCATTTCGGTATCGCTGCGGGCACACAAGCGATTCGTGACAGCGGTCTAGAAATTACCGAGCAAAACGCCGAGCGTGTTGGTGTGATGGTGGGCTCCG
>Ga0214192_1001244_pt1 | contig 14484 bp, 12 predicted proteins | sample TroBogEpilimnion_44_FD_153030 | JGI IMG/M metagenome (GOLD analysis project Ga0214192, IMG submission 153030) | Freshwater microbial communities from Trout Bog Lake, WI - 29JUL2008 epilimnion | ecosystem: Environmental > Aquatic > Freshwater > Lake > Epilimnion/Euphotic zone | place: Trout Bog... | reverse complement strand
GATCTACGGAGTTCCAGCGCCGTTTTCGCACCCTGGCCGGCCTGTGGCAGGTCCACGCCCGTTTCCCGGAACTGTTCACCGCCCGGAATCGTATGCGGTTTCACTTTCTCTCGCACAAACTCACGAGACTGACGCTGCCCTGGCTGCTGCTCCTCTTCCTGATCGCGACGATCGCCCTGCCGCCGCACTCACGGCTGCGCGCTGGTCTGCTGATTGCCGCCGGATTCTGGATGATCCTCTCCGTAGCCAACGGTTCTGTCCCGCCCGGGTGGCGTATTCGCCGGCTCACCTCGCCGGCCCAGACGTTTTTCGTCCTCAATGTTGCCGCGCTTTGTTCGGTCGCCGTCTTTTTCGTGCCACCCACACGGCTCTGGAAGCAGACGCGCGTTCAGACTTCCGCGGAAACTCCGGCCGCCTGACTTCGGATCACCTTCGCCGGGCTCCCCACGGCAACCGAATTCGGCGGAACCGGTCTGGTGACAACCGAGCCGGCTCCGATGGTCGTGCCTGCGCCTACGTCGGCCATGACGATTGCACCCGCCCCGATCCAGCAGTCCGCGCCAATGGCCACCGTCTCAAATACACCCTGTTCAGATCCCAGAATGCGCCCTTCCGCGTCCCGCCCGTGCTGCCTGCCGCCACTCAGAATCTGTACAGCCGAGGCGATCTGCGTCCGGTCCCCGATCGACGCCCGGCCCAGAACGCAATAGCTGCCGATGTAAACTCCCCGCCCCACTCGCGCCTGCGGATGCGCAAAAAAAGATCCAAACTGGATCCGGCTTTCGAGCGCGCAGCTGGCCAGAGTCAGCCGATAGTATGCGATGCGGAAATAGTCGCCCGGCAGCCCCGGGATGGCCGCCGCGAACTGTGCCCAGAGCAGGTAGATGGATTCCTGCCGTCCGAACCCCGACGTCAGAGCGCAGGGAAAGGCCGACAGGAGAAAAATCGCGTGGAGGAGACCCTTCAGCAGCGCTTTCAAGTTCTCATTCTACCGGCAATCCAACCTGTTCGGCGCGGTGATTACTGCCGAGCTTACTCTCGATCCATGCTTGCGAAGAGCTGCTCGTAACGCTCCAGCACCTTGTCCATCGAGTAGTTTTCCAACACCCGTGCCCGCGCGGCGCGCCCCAGGCGCTCGCGCAGATCGGGATCGCCCAGCAGGCGGACGAGAGAGCCGCCGATCCCCTCGGCATCGTTCCATGTCACCGCGGAACCGTGAATTCCGTTGTCGATCAGCTGCAGGTTCGCCGGAATCGCGCTCACCACCGATGCCAGCCCCGCCGACATCGCTTCCAGCAGAGCGCAGGAAAAACCCTCGTTCGGCGACGTCAGCATATAGACATTGCTGGCCCGCAGCCAGCACGGAACTTCGTTTACCGCGACCCTGCCAACAAACCGGATATTCGCAGGGCCGAGGTTCAATTCCCCGCACAGCGCTTCCAGTTCCGGCCGCATCGCTCCGTCGCCGACCAGCAGCAGGATTGCATCCGGCACGCTCCTCAATGCGACCGCAAAGCCGCGCAACAGTTCGTTCAGGCCCTTTTCCTTCGATAAACGTCCGACGTAAACCGCCACCGGTGCTTCGACCGGGATGCCGTGGTTTAGTCGCCACTCCGCGGCTTCGGTTGCCGACGCCGGACGGAAAATATCCACGTCCACCGGGTTGGGCATCCAGACCAGTTGCTCCCGGGAAAAGCCGTCATCGAGGCCTTCCTGAATCATCTCGTCGTTCAGTACCATCACGGGCAGCTTCCACTTCTGCATCCAGTCCAGTTCCACCCGTCCGGCCCGCGAACGCCGCATCAGCGGGATCACCGTGCTGCCCGCAATTTTGACGACCGTGGGGCGTCCCGCGAGGCGCGCGACCGGCAAACCGAGCGCCAGATGCAGCCCCTGCATGAGGAAGTAGACGATGTCGTACCGATTTCTTTCGCGCCAGATGTGCCAGGCGACGCGGATGGCAAACTGCAGATCCTTCCATCGCCCGCGCAGCCGGCGCGTCAGAATTTTGACCGGAGTGCCTTCGGGATCCGTCCAGTCGTACAACGCTGGCATCGGGGGGCCGCCCGCGCACAGCACCTGCACGCGATGACCGCGCCGGATCAGACCCGCGCTGACCCGCTGAGCCTCCACCTCCGAGCCGCCCACCACGGGAGGATACGAGTCGGAGATGAGCAGAATGCTTTTCTTCCTGGCTTTGCCGGATTTCTCGCCGGCGGTCATGCAGGAACCTGGCCCTGCAGCGCCAGTTCCTCGATCTCAGAGCCGTCGCCGATCCGCTCCAGCACTTCCCAGCCGCTTTCGCCGCGCCGGAAGAAAGTGGCGTGGTTGCGGAAATTGTCCTCCATCGTGCGGCCCACAATCCAGATACCGCCCGGCCGCAGGCTGTCGAAGATCGCATCAATCGCGTCCGCCAGTTGTTCCGCGGAAAAATACGACCGGTTCAGGATGTTCATGGTGCGCAGCACATCGCACGCACCGGGGGTGCGATCGAAGATGGAACGCACTTCGAAGCGGAACCCCGGCCGGATCCGGACGAGCGCCTGCGCCTCGGGATGAATGCACGAAATCCGGCGCATTTCGTAATCGGAGACCCGGATCGCGGAGAAACGCTTCTTCGCCCTGGCGGCAACCCAGCGCAGCAGCGGATTGCGCCACGATTCCGGATGATGCATCGAGACCACAAAAGGCGGTCGAATGTACTGGAGCAGCGTGCCGTTGGGCTCCAGCATCCAGCTTTCGCCGTTGCCCGCGAGTTCCCGCAACTCGGTCAACAGATCGGATGCCTCGAACTCCACGTTCGGAAAACGATCGTACAGGCTCTGCGCCCACTCGGCCGACGTCAGGCCGCTCGAAACCGCCCGGTCCTGGATCCGTATCGGCGCGTCGGTCCGTCCGTCCGCCACAAGCTCGGCTATCCACCGCATGGCCGCCGCATCCACATCCCGGAAACGGTCCCGAAACGTGGTGCGGAACGTCTCGTTGGAAGTCCGCATCGTGAAGTAAATATCTTCGAACGCGCGAATATCTTCCGCAGTGGGATTTTCGTCCAGCCGAAGCAGGTTGTAGGCCGCCCGGGGGCCGGCAAAACGGCGCTCTTTGCCGAGGCGCTGGTACTGTTCCTTTTTGTAGATCCCGAGCGTGAGCATTCTTATCTGATGGGCGGAAGCGGCGCGGTCGCATACGTCCGAATACGCGCTCACCTCTGAATTATCGCATCGCTGCGGATCGTCTGTGGTGTATTACCAATGGCAACGGTGCAGGGATTTCAGCTCCTGCTACCGGCCGGCGGAATCGGTCAGGCTTGCGACGGTCGCCGTCGTGCTCCACCCCGGCAGCATGTCAACCAGCAGCAGCTTACCGCCCCATCCGGCAAGAAGCTCAGCGCCGACGACATCCGCCGGTTCGTATTCGCCGCCCTTCACCAGCACGGCCGGTTGCAATGCGCGGATCAGTTCGAGGGGCGTATCTTCTTCGAAGATCACCACGCCGTCCACGCAATTGAGTGAACTGAGTACCAACGCCCTCGGCAACTGCCCCTGGATCGGGCGCAAAGGGCCCTTGGCACGCTTCACCGAATCGTCTGCGTTGAGTCCGACAATCAGCCGGTCGCAGGCCCCTCGTGCCGTCTCCAACAGCCGCAGATGACCCGGATGCAGCAGATCGAAACAGCCGTTCGTGAAGCCGATGCGCCAGCCCTTTTGCTTCCAGCCGCGCGCCAGCTCCGCCGCCTCGGCCGCCAGCAGGATCTTGTCACTGGCCCGCAGCGCCGAACGGTTCAGGACCTCGTGAACGAGCTCATGGCGTTCCACCACCGCGGTGCCTGTCTTGCCGACAACGATGCCCGCCGCCACGTTCGCCAGTTCCACGGCGTCGCGCACCGGCGCGCCTGAGCCCAGTCCCGCCGTCAGAACCGCCGCGACCGTATCGCCCGCTCCCGAAACGTCGTAAATTTCGCGGGCCAGCGCCGGCAGTCGCAGCACCGAACCGGCTCCGCTCCCGGCGCGTGAGACCAGCATCATTCCGGCCGCGCCGCGCGTGAGCAGAATATGCTCGGCGCCGGTGTCGGCGAGCAGTCGCAGCGCGGCAGCCTCCTGGGACGCATCGTCGTGCACCGCGAAGCCGGTCGCCTCTTCGAGTTCCTTCAGATTCGGCTTGATCACGGTCGCGCCGCGGTAACGCCGGAAGTCGCGCCCTTTCGGATCCACCACCACCGGCTTGCCGACCGCGCGAGCCAGGTCGATGAAGGCCTGTGGAGCGTCGCCGCTCAGTACGCCTTTTGCGTAGTCTGACAGCAGCACGGCGGAGCAGCGCGGCAGGGCATCGCGGAAGGCATCGAGCAGGGTTTTTGCCGCCTCCGCCCTCACCCCGGCCGCCGTCTCCCGGTCCGCCCGAAGCAACTGCTGCCCGCGCGCGATGTAACGCCGCTTTACCGACGTCTGGCGTCCCGCGTCCCGCGCCAGAAATTTTTCCGTACGCGGCAGTTCCGCCAGCAGCTTTCCGATCTGTTCGGCTTCGGCGTCATCGCCGGTCACCGAGAAGAACCAAACACCGCAACCGAGCGCATTCAGGTTCCGCGCCGCATTCCCCGCGCCCCCGAGCATGGACCGGCTGCGCTGCACATGCAGCACAGGCACCGGAGCTTCCGGCGAAATCCGTCCCACATCGCCGTAAACGAATTCGTCCAGCATCACATCGCCGACGCACGCGATCACGGCCTGCGGGAAGGCTTCAATCACCGGCACAATCTGCTGCGGATTATTCACGTTTCTGCCCGTCACGCCAGTCCCAAACGGGATTCAATTTCCGCGCACAGGATGTGTCCCAGCAGTCCGTGCATTTCCTGAATTCTTGCCGTTGTCGCCGAAGGAATCAGCAGAATCGGGTCGGCGATCCCGCGCAACTTGCCGCCGGTCCTTCCGGAAAAGGCCGCCGCCGTGAGGCCCATGTCGCGCGCTGTCTCCACGGCCCGTAGGATGTTGGGACTGGTGCCGGAGGTGGAAAAACCGATCGCGACATCTCCCGGCCGCCCCAGGGCCTCGATCTGCCGGGCGAAGACCGCCTCAAAACCAAAGTCGTTCCCGCACGCAGTCAGGGCCGAAGAATCCGTTGTCAGCGCGATGGCTGCCAGCGCCCGCCGGTCGGCCACAAAACGAATGGTCAGTTCGGCGGCCAGGTGCTGCGCATCGGCGGCGCTTCCCCCGTTGCCGAAAAACAGGATCTTACCGCCGTTCCGAAGCGCGGTGGCGCAACGTTCGGCGAGGGCGTCCAGCGGGGCGGCACAGTCGGACAGTACCGCATCCAGCAACTCCGCATGTTCCCGGAAACAATCCCGGTAGATCGCCGTGCCGGGGCTGCGGCCGTCTGCCGGAGCGATCATAAGTATCCCGAAGTCTGCATGATAAAGACCTGACAGTACTGTTATACCGCGCCGGAAGTTCGTGTCATTTCCCGAATCGATGCCCGGAACCGTTCCCCGAATGAGGGCCATGCGGCCCGTTACAATCGGGAGGAAACGCGAATATGATCCGCAACTACCTGCGAGCCCTCTACCGGATGCTGTATCCGCTCCTCTATTCGCGGAGCCAGTTTAAGCTCTTCCTTGGCGTAACGCTGCGTGACATCGATCTGCGGATGCACGCGCTGGCATCGGCAACGGATTACTTTTCCGGTTTCGTCCGCCCGGTCCCGGTGACCGCGCCGTTCGGTCACTCCATGCTTGTGGTTGCGCCGCATCAGGATGATGAGACCATCGGCTGCGGCGGCGCGCTGGCGCTGCAGGTGAAGTCCGGCTCCGCGGCGTCCGTCCTGCTGCTGACCGATGGCGCCGATGGCTGCGAAGATCTCGGCATGACCCGTCAGGCCATGATGGAACTGCGCAACGAAGAGTCCCGCCGCGCGGCCGAGGTGATCCACATGGAGCCGCCGGTATTTCTCGGCCTTCCTTCGCTGGCGGCGCATTTCGATGAGGCCGTCACGCGCGTGCGCAACGAAATCCTGCGTCGCACCGCCGACGCCGTTTTTATCCCTTTTGTTCTGGACGGCCATCCCGATCACCGCACGGCAAACTTCATCCTTGCCGAAGCGCTGAAGGACATTGAATGGAATGTGCGCGTGTTTCAGTACGAAGTGTGGGGGCTCTGCGTGCCGAACGTCGTTCTGGTGATCGATGACGTGATGGACGCCAAGATCGCCATGCTCGAGCAGTTCGTTTTTGCCAACAGCGCTCTCGATTACACCAACAGCACCAAGGGACTCAACATGTTCCACTCGCGCATGCTGGGCGCCGGGACGTGCCGCTACGCGGAGCGTTTCTTCGAAGTCCCGCGCGAAGAGTACATCGATCTGGTGACGCGGGTTCGCGCCGCGGCCGCAGCCTCGGCCGCCGCCGAACGCCGCGGCTAATCGAGAAACTCGATCCGGTAATCCTCAATGACCGGATTGCTCAGAACATCGCGCGCGATGGCATCGAGATCCTCGCCCTTTTCGAGCGAGATCTCAAAAAACTTTCCCTGGCGGACATCATGGATGCCCTGGTGCCCGAGGCCGTTGAGTGCGGCGCGGATGGTCTGGCCCTGTGGATCGAGGACCGACGGTTTGAAGGTAACGTAGACGCGTGCTTTCACTGCAACCAGTTTAGATAATCACTCTTCGCCGAAAAGGCTGGCCTGCAGATCCGGCGTCTCCGGCCGCTTTTTCGGTGGTGCGGGCGGAACGAATGTCCGCATCAGCGCCAGCATGCGTACGTGCAGATCGTGAATGTCCGCCAGCGCCTCGCATTTCTCGCAACCGCCGCGGATGGCGCCGCGGCCGTCCGACCGAGGGTCGAATCCGGGATGTTTGGAGCACTTGCCCCGCCAGCGAACACTTCCGAGTTTGAGCATAGAAGAACCTGGATTTACCTCACCGCCGCGGGCGGCGTTGAAACTCGCGACACCTGCCCCCGGAACGCTTCCTCAATCGACACATTGTGCTTCGTCAGCGTCAGGCCCGCAGCTCGTTCCAGCTGCGCTTTCGCCTTGGCGTATGCGTCAAGAGCCGCCACTTCCGTAGACCGCGCCTGCGCCACGTAGCCCTGATACTGAATCACGAGAAAATTCGTGGAAAGCCCTACGTTGAACTTTTCCTGCTCGATTTCGAGCGACTGCTCCTGCAGCTTGCGCGTCTCCGTTGCCGCTTCATAAGCCGCCCGCGTGCGCTGCAGCGCAATCACCGCGTCCTCCACTTCCACGCGAATCTGGTTTTCCAGTTGCTTCAAGCGGATTTCCGTCTGGCGAAGCTGGATCTCGTCACGCGCCGCGTCGGCCTGCGCCACGCGGTTGTGCAACGGCACCGTAAGATTCAGTCCCACGCTGACGGTCGGGTAGTCGTACTTAAAGAGTTGCGCCACGGCGCTTCCGTAACCGCCGCCGAGGCCCGTATACGGTCCGCCGGTGACGGGCGGAGTGAGGTTCGGATTGCCCGGGCCGGCAAGGCCGTTATTCTGCACACTGCCCACCAGGTCGAGCTCCGGCCGCAGGCCGTTCCGTGTGCCCTTCAGGCTGATCTGCGCATTATCGACCTGCAGTTTCGCCGCCTGCAGTTCGGGCCGGTTGGCCAGCGCCAGGGCCACGAAATCGGCGGCCTCCTCGGTGGGAAGCGCATCGAGCGACAGCGCATCGGTCGGCACGATGCGGGCATTGTGCACCAGCGGTTCGGAAACTCCGCCCCGTGTGAGGACATTCTTTAAGATCAGTTCCTGCTGCTTTACAAAACCATCCGCATTGATCACATCCTGCCGTGCGGCGGCGACCTGCGCTGCCGCGCGCGTGGCTTCAATCGGCGCGATGGTGCCCTGCTCCACCTTGTTCTGGTTGTCTTCGAAGAGCCGCTTCGCTGTCGCCAGCGTCTGCTCCTTCACCTTGAGATCTTCGTTCAGCGCCACCAGATCGGTATAGAGCCGGATCACGCCGTTGACCGTACTCGTCACCTGCTGCTGGAACACGTAATCGGTAATCCGCTCGCTGTTCTTCGCGATTGTGATGAAACGGCGGTTCAATTCCTTACCGAATCCGCGCATGAGCGGCTGTGTAACTGTCGCCCCCACGGTCGCCGTATTGTACGGATTAAACAGGTTTTTGATGCTGTTCTGGCTGCTGAAGGAACTCTGGTAGCCGGCGCTCAGTGTTGCACCGCTCTCAAAGCCCCTCACCAAAGCTGCATTGCCGCTGGCTGTGGTGGCGACGAAATCGGTGGTGCCGCTGCTCGAAAGGGCCGCCTGTGGCGATTCCGCCCGTTGGTACAGAAGCTGCGCGGAAAGCTGTGGATCGAACAACGGAATCGCCGGGCCGGCCGCAAACGCGAAAGTTCCGTTGACCGCCAGATTGCCGATGGACGAATTGATGAACTGGGAATCGCTGAAGTTGACCGAAACATTGCTCTGCGGCGTAACCCCCGTAGCCGCCGAAGTCAGCAGCGGGCTGCCCGGCCCGCCCACCCCGGCCGCCGTTTCGTTGACCGTGAGCTGGACGCCGCGCAGGGTTCCTCCGCCGCTGGCCCGGTAAGCATCGGTTTCCGCCATCCGGACCCCGTAACGCAGGATTTCGAGGTCGAGATTGTTTTCGAGCGCCAGCGCAATGGCGTCCTGCAGCGAAAGATAAATTTGCCCGGCTCGAATCAGATCTCCCAGCCGCCCGGAGTTGCGGGTATCGGGGGCCGACAGCGAGCCCGGTTCGTAGACCTGAAAGCGGCGGGTATTGAGTTTCATCTGCGGCGCGCGGTCGCCGGTCTGCGCCTCGCCCGGCTGTGCGGCCAGGCAGCATAAAGTGATCGCGATCGCCCCGGCTATGCTGCGTGTTTTCATTTCGTTCTGCTCCCGTCTCCAGGCCGGCGTCCCGCGAGAGCGTCTCGCAACGGCCGGAGCGTGCGCCGCCCCTGCGCAGGGCCGCACTCACGAGATTACCTTCCCCGTCCGTGCGGATTTGTCCGCCCGCATGCCGGACCGGGCGGGCGCGGTCCGAACACAGCAATTATCCCCGAACCCGCTGGTCCTGACCACGTGCCATCCGCAACGAGCTACCGTCGATTCATACAGCACGTCCTGCTGCTCGCGGCCACGTGCGCCGCCTTTGCCCTCCCCGTCGAGGCGGCCGGGATTTCCGCCACATCGGCCGTCACCGGCAACGTGGTCTGCAACAGCGTTTAGACAACAGCCTTTAAAAATGAAGCGCGCCTTCACCCGGGCCATCGATCAGGTGAGTGCCACTGGCACAGGCCCACAGGTCGGTTCGGCGCCCGCAACTTTATGAACTCACGTACAGTGGAACGCTCGACGCCGCGGGAACTTCCACCCCGGGCGACTTTGCCGTCGCCGGGGCTGCCGGGACATTTGCCGTCGCCAGAGACCGGCAGTTCGGCCCCGTCGCGTTTCGATAATGCCTGTATTATGAAGGGAATGCCTGCGCGCCAGCCACGACGTCTGTTGTTCGGAGGGCTCGCGCTCCTGCTCTCGCTCCTCTTCGCGCTCGCCGTCCCGGCGCAGGTCATCGAATACGAAAACAACGGCAAAAAATATCAAACACTCACCCATAAAGGGCTGACGGTCATCGTCACGCGCCTGCCCAATCGCATCGCCGGCTTCGGCGTTCTGCAGGTCTCGGTTTCCAATGGATCCGACATCTATTGGGTCGTGCAGCCCGAAGGCTTCTCCTACGTGATCGGGGATCAGGCTTCCAACGGCATCTCCGCCGAGCAATTCGTGGATGTACTGCTCAGCAAGGGTTCAGCTTCGGACGTCACCAAGCTGGTGAACTCCTACGAAACCAACCTCTACGGTATTCCCAACATGCGAACCACCAACGGCTACGAACAACGCCGTCAGGGCGCGTTCGCCTTCGGCGTGAATTCAAAACTGAAGGCGGCAGCCACCGCGTCGGCGCTGGCTCTGACCAGGGCGCGCCTCGCACCCGGCCAGTCGACCGATGGCTCGGTGTTTATTCCGATGGCCCACGATATGAAATCGTTGGGCGGCGGGCGGGTAGTCTTCCGCTCGGCCGGCGAAACCTTCGAATTCAATCCCGACTGAACTCGCTCCGGACCATCTTCAGCCCCTGCTAAGATCGAGACAGATTCCGACGGTGCCCACTCATGCCGCAATCCATACCGGAGCTTCCCCGCACCCTGGGTGAACTGCGCCGCAGCGCATTCCCCGAAAGCAGCCTCGCACGGCGCACCGTCAAGGACGAGTTGCGCGCCAATCTCATCCGCAAAATCAGGAATCGCGAACCGCTCTTTCCGGGCGTTGTGGGCTATGAGGACAGCGTTGTGCCGCACGTTGTCAACGCCGTCCTGTCCCGCCATAATTTCATTCTGCTGGGGCTGCGCGGCCAGGCCAAGACGCGGCTGATCCGTCAGCTGACCACGCTCCTCGATCCGCACGTTCCTTACATCAGCGGCTGCGAGATCCACGACAATCCTTATGCGCCCATCTGCCGGCGCTGCAAACAGCTGATCGCTGAAACGGGCGATGCCACGCCGATCGCCTGGCTCACTCCGGAAGAGCGCTACGTCGAAAAACTCGCCACGCCGGACGTCACGATCGCCGATATGATCGGCGATATCGATCCCATCAAAGCCGCGCGCCGCGGCCAGGACATCTCCGACGAGCTGACCGTTCACTACGGCCTCATCCCGCGTGCCAACCGCGGCATCTTCGCCATCAACGAACTGCCTGACCTCGCGGGCAGGATTCAGGTCGGTCTCTTCAACATCATGCAGGAAGGCGATGTTCAGATTAAGGGCTATCCCGTTCGCCTCCCGCTCGATCTGCTGCTCGCCTTCACCGCGAATCCGGAAGACTACACCGCGCGCGGCAAGATCGTGACGCCGCTTAAAGACCGCATCGGCAGCGAAATCCGTACGCATTACCCGGCCACGCTGGAGCACGGTATTGAGATCACCAGATCCGAAGCGTGGATCGACCGCCAGGCCGACGTCGATGTCCGCGTCCCCGGCTATATTTCCGAAGTCGTCGAGCAGCTCGCTTTTGCCGCCCGCGAAGACAAACGCGTCGATAAGCGCTCCGGCGTTTCCCAGCGCCTGCCCATCTCGGTGATGGAAAACGTGGTGTCCAATGCCGAACGCCGCGCCATGGAAAACGGCGAAACTTTGGCCGTTCCCCGCATCCTCGATATTTATGCGGCGCTGCCCGCCATCACCGGCAAGATCGAACTGGAATACGAAGGCGAACTGAAGGGTGGCGACGCCGTGAGTCGCGAACTCATCCGCCTCGCGGTGGGGCGCATTTTCAATCGCTACTTTGAAGGCGTGAATATGCAGTCGGTTATCCAGTTTTTCGATATCGGCGGTTCCCTGAAGCTCGGCGAAGATGTGGGCTCGGAAGACGTGGCGCGGCAACTGGGCGCAATACAGGGGCTGCTTGAAAAGACCCGTGCCCTCGGTCTCGGCGCCAGCGAACCGGACGCCGTGCGCGCTTCGGCCGGCGAGTTCATCCTCGAAGGCCTGTACGCGCATCGCCGCATCAGCCGCAGTGAAGAGCGCGGTTTTGCCGCGGAGGAACGGAAGCGCCCGGCGCAGGAGCCGGAAGAATCTCCCCGCCCGAAGCAGCGGCGTCAGTTTAATTAGCCGGCAGTCGGCAGCAGCGGCCTTTCCCGCAGGGGACTACGTAATGAAGTGGGTCAAATTTTCCAAATACACCGGCGAAGATTTCGGCATCGACGCCAACTCGCTCATGCAGGCCCTTTCCGAGTATCTGCTCGGCAGCGGCTTCCACGATCCCTACATGCAGTTTCGCGACTTCGATGAGCAGACCCTGGACGAACTCAAACGCGCCATCGAGGAAGCGCTCGCCAGCGGACAGCTGTTCCCCGACCACCAGATGCAGGAAATGCTGGAACGCCTCGCTGGCCTTTCGCCCGAGCAGATGGATCGCCTGCTCGACAACCTGGTGCAGAAACTTGCCGATGAAGGGCTGATCTCCATCGAGCAGCCGCCCGAGGGAGGGCAGGGAACTGGCGCGGGCCCGGAAAGCCAGGTGCGCTTCGACGTGACCGACAAGTCGCTCGACTTCCTCGGCTTCAAAACGCTGAAAGATCTGCTGGGATCGCTTGGCAAAGCCAGCTTCGGTCGCCACGACACGCGCGATCTCGCCACGGGCATCGAGTCCTCGGGCGCGTCGAAGCCTTATGAATTTGGCGACACCCTGAACCTCGATATCAGCGCGACTCTCTTTTCAGCGATGCAGCGCGAAGGCGTGAAGGTGCCGCTCGATCTGGAATATTCCGACCTCCACGTCCACCAGTCCGAGTACCAGAGCTCCTGCGCCACTGTGCTGATGCTCGATTGCAGCCACAGCATGATCCTCTATGGGGAGGACCGCTTCACGCCGGCCAAGCGCGTTGCCATGGCGCTGGCCCATCTGATCCGGACCCAGTATCCGGGCGACAGTCTGCGCTGCGTGTTGTTTCACGATTCCGCCGAGGAGCTGAATATCAGCCAGTTGGCGCGTGTGCAGGTAGGCCCGTATTACACCAACACCCGCGAAGGGCTGATTCTGGCGCAAAAGCTTCTCCAGCAGGAACGCAGGGATATGAAGCAGATCGTCATGATTACCGACGGCAAGCCTTCGGCCCTCACGCTCGACGACGGACGGATCTACAGGAATGCGTTCGGTCTCGATCCGCTGGTCATCAGCCGCACCCTCGAGGAAGTCAATCGCTGCAAAAAACAGGGAATTCTCATCAATACGTTCATGCTGGCGAGCGATGACGGGCTGGTTCAGTTCGTTCAGAAAGTGACGCAACTGTGTCGCGGTAAGGCCTACTTCACGACGCCGCACACGCTGGGGCAATACCTTCTGATGGACTACATGAACCGCAAATCCCGCACAGTTCACTAACGGTTCACTGAGAACGCTTCACCAAAAAAAGAAAAGCGCCCGGCGGTAACCGGGCGCTTTTCGTCACATTGCCAATTGAGCCGGCTCAGTTGCCGCCAGTCGGGTCCGGATCGCCGATAAGCGAACTGCCCCACACAGTAAACGAACCCCACACGGTAAAGTCGGTCGACGGCATCGACGATCCCCAAACCGTGAAGCTGGGCCAGCTCGTCGTGCTTCCCCAAACCGTGAAGTAGGCGTGATTGGTTGACGAGCCCCAGACCGTGAAGTCGCTCGCAGGCAGCGAACTGCCCCAAACGGTGAAGAGCCCGGCCGGAGTGGACGAGTTCACCACGGTAGACGAACCCCAGACGGTAAAGAAGCTCCAGGGGGCGCCCGATCCCCAGACCGTAAATGAGCCCCAAACGGTGAACGATCCCTGGACATCCTGCAGGTACACCACCGAAGGGCTGCCGGCAGCCCCGGCCGGACCGGGGACTGCGATGGGCGAAGCCGCATTCATGCTCGCCGGTATCCTGCTGTTGCTGGCGATCGCGGCATCGAGGTCGAGGTAGCCTGCGCCAACCGTAAAGATGTCGTACGTCACGACGAAGCTCTGTGCCGGCGTCGTCGTGGTGTCCGTGATCGTAATCGTTTTCTGCGGAAGCTTCTGTGCCGTCTGCATCAGGCGGGCTTTTATCTGATCGGGGCTCAGCGTCTGGCCGTCCGGCGAACTGGTCAGCAGCGCGGCTACCGCTCCGCTGGCAGCCGCGGCCGCAACGCTGGTTCCGCTCATCATGAAATAGTGGGAGACTGCCCCGGATGGCGGATTCGCTTCATATGACGACAGCGGCACAATATCCGGGTTCGGATTCGCCGCCAGGGCGAGTGCGGAGTTCGGCGCCAGCGCCGCAAAGATCTTGTTGCCGGGTGCCACAAAATCCGGTTTGACCACGTGGTCGCCCAGCGTCGGCCCCTTGGAGCTGTAAGACGTCATGATGTCATCGCTGCGCTGCGGCGTCGACATCGTGTTCATTGCGCCCACCGTGATCACCAGCGGGTCGTTGGCCGGTGAAGCGATGGTGGCGTAACCGTTCGTGCCCGCCGAGTTGTCGCGGCCGCCATTCCCTGCCGCCACCACGACTGTAATGCCCCTGAGCCACGCGGCCTCCACGGCCTGGCACAGCGGATCGAGCTTGTAACTTTCAAAAATGCCGCGGCCGAGCGAGAGGTTAATGACCTTGATGTTGTACGCGTCTTTGTTTGCGATCGCCCAGTTGATCGCCGCAATCACCGTGGCATCGTCGGAGGAGCCTTTTGAGTCGAGCACACGGAGATTGATCAGCTGCGCCCCGGGAGCGATGCCGTGGATGGTATGAAAGAACCCCGGCCCCGTGGAACTGGCACCATTACCGGCAATTACGCCCGCGACATGGGTCCCGTGTCCAAACAGGTCATGCGTCGTCATTTCGGCCGCGCCTTTGTCCAGAACGAAATTCTGCGAGTACGCCACCACCGAATGTCCGCCCGTAATCAGATCGAGCTGCGTCGTGTCGATGCCGCTGTCGATTACGGCCACTCCAATTGGCTTACCTTCGTGGCTTGTCGCC
>Ga0214192_1001237_pt1 | contig 14553 bp, 2 predicted proteins | sample TroBogEpilimnion_44_FD_153030 | JGI IMG/M metagenome (GOLD analysis project Ga0214192, IMG submission 153030) | Freshwater microbial communities from Trout Bog Lake, WI - 29JUL2008 epilimnion | ecosystem: Environmental > Aquatic > Freshwater > Lake > Epilimnion/Euphotic zone | place: Trout Bog... | reverse complement strand
TTTGTGTATGAGCTCTATCCCATCTTGATAAATTAGAATTCCAAACAAATTCTGCCCATTTATTATTATAGGTACTGTCAACTAAAACAATAACAGTATATGGTCTAACTGTTAAAGAAGGAGCAGCGTCATAACCAGCTCCTGGATTTTCAATTGTAACATTAACTAATTGACCTAATGAATTTATTTCTGTAGAAATAACAGCAGGCACATCAGACGTTCCACTTACTATTACGTTAGGAGATATTAAATATCCATAACCTGGATTTTCAATTGCAACACTTCTTACCTTGCCGTTATACATTGTACATTGTATAGTTGCCTGAACAAACTGTAATGTATTGATTAAACTTAACTGTTCATTATCTTCGACTATTTGATCATATTCGTGTAAAGAAACATCTGGAGGTAATTCTTGTTGATTTAAATTTGTAAATGAATAATTTCCAGTAATTTGATTTTCAGCCAATACTAAATTAGAAAATTCAATTAAATTTCTCAATGCTTCTTTTCTATTAACAAACATAGACTGTCTAGGTCTAATCTCAATACCGTAAGCCATTCTGCTTGATAAAGCTGGATCAGGTACAGGATTTCCTAAGCTGTCATGGCCTAATAAACTATCAAACAATTTTTTCTCTAATAGTGTATTAGGTACACTAGTAGCTGACCCTTCTTGTAATAATAACCATTCTGTATGTTTTTCTATAGGATTATTAATTATATCAGTAGCAACATTTAAATTAATTCTATTACCTACTAATAAATTTCCTACATTTGCTAAGGATACAGCATTTTTAGATAACACAGATGCGTATAAGTATCCATAACTTGTAGGATCAGCAATTAAACTAGATACTTGATAAGCACTAATTCTTCTATTCTTAACGTTAGGTATTGTAACTTTATTTTTAACCCAATAGTAATAATAATTGCTGAAAGAATTTGTTACAGAACTGTATATTTGTTTAACGCTAATAACACTATTATCAGCATACTTAGGTTGTCCACTTATACCTTCAGTGAGACCCGCTGAAGTATCTGCCTGAGAACTCCATTCGCTAGGCAAGTATTCAGAGCCTACCCATTCGTAAACATCAATAGTAGCTCCTGGGAATATTTGTCCCCAATTACTTCTACGATACTCTAATTCTCCTTGTTCGTACCAGAAATATTTTACTGTACTTAGATCCCACCATAGTTCACCAACCTGGTCATCTAACCAATTAGTGTTGGTATCAACTACAGTACCAGATACGCCTATAGAATATACAGCAGGATCTGAAGCTGATTTATATCTTATTTCTTCTTGAGCAAGCCCCGGTAATTTACCTTTAACTGGATCTATTACATCAAGATACTCAACAATTTGTTCATTAAATGTATCTACTAATTTTACTGACTGGAATTGAGTTATATCAACTAAATCATCTTGGCTTCTCAAAGTTTCCCAGCTGTCAGCATTTACATTAATCTTAGAAAATTGATAAAAAGATGAAATAGTATCCCCATCAATAGCAGGTGCTCCAACATATATATTTTGATCAATAGTAACGCTTGTACCATAATAAGATCCAGAAGATTGTAAATCTGGGGACAAAGAATCCGCTAAATGGAAATTGCCGTTTGTAGATTTCTTTACATATATGTACGCAGTACCTGCGTTTTCAACAGAATCAGTGAATACTGTAGAGCTAGAATCTTCAGTAGTTCTATCTTTATCAAAAATAGTTTTAACAGAATAATCATACCCTACTGAACCAATTACTAACGTATTACTTAATGTATTAATATCAATAGATCGGCCAAATTTCATACCAGCACCAGGCAATGGATTTGATATAATCTGAGTCAATGTAAACGATCCGTCTGAAGAAGTTGTGTAAATTGCTACTTTGCCAAACGATTGGTCTTCATTACGAAGTTCTGGTGCTGTAATGACCAAATAATCTCCTTTTGGTGAGATCGCCATAGCTTCACCAAATCTTGCGTTAGGCAACCCAAAAGGTGATTCAATAATTTGAGAAATTAAAGATAAATTTGAACCTGTATATATTGATACAAATCCTACTCCGTTATTCCAATTAGGCGCACTAACAGCAATTTTCTCTGCGTTGTTAGATCCTTCTATACTATAACCCCATTGGTCTCCTGCTTGAGTTCTAGGATTCAAAATTTCTATACCAGTTGTACCAGTATGAACATTTATAATAGACGAAGTAGCATCTACAATATATGAATAAACATTGCCACCAAATGTTGATGTAGTCAAGGAAGGAGCCCCTACTAATAATATTTTAGTAGAAGTACTTTGTTGAGCATATATTGAAGAACCAAATCGTTGATTATCAAACGGATCAGGACTTAATAGTACATACGTGCTTGTTCCTTCTTCGAATAAAATAGGATCAACGCTACTAATTTTTACAAGTCCCTCTTGTGCATAAGACGATGCTATTCCTGTACCGGTTGAGTGTCTTACTCCACCGAGCGGAGCAGTCGACGACGTAGAAATTACATTACTTGTACCCGGAGCTCCTGCGAATATTAATCCATAGCCAGTTTGATTAAAATTAAAATTATCGTAAGCAATGGCAGAACCAAATTCAGTAGAATTACCTACAGTATAATACTTTAAACTCGTATCTTTATTGCTATTAATAGTATAACTAAATTGGAATTGAATTCCATTTGTTGATTCGTTATAAACAAATACTCGACCTAAGTCTTGATTTTTTTCGTAACTAGTAGCACCAACAATTAAAGTACTATCACCTTTTTGTTTATATACAGTTTTACCTAAACTTTGATTACTTATTTGTGAAGAAGCAACAATAGAACTAGAAGAATAATTATTAATCTTTTGATAAACTGCCCAACGGCCAGTTCCATCGTTGTCTACCCACAATTTAGAACCATAAGGTAACGACAACAATTTAGTGTCAGACGGAATAGCTTCAAATGTCGGAAATCTATAACTCTTAAATTCAAACATTAATCCCGGTCCTGGGGTGGCTGTAGCAATAGATCCCAAATTCGTAGATACAGTGAAGCTAGTTAATGAAGGAATAGATGTAATCTTATAAACACCATTAACCTGATCATCAAATTGTGTTATTGAAACAATCGATCCTACAGATAAATTATGAAAGTGATCAGTAGTGAATGTTAATTGAGATAACGGTATACTTACATACACACCAATTACATTAGAGCCGTTCTTTTCGTAGCGAACAACATCCCATTCACCGTTTGATTTAAATCCTATCCAAATAGTATTTCCAACAGAAATATTACTATTATTAGCAATATCTAAAATACTATTTTCATTATATGCCGTTGAATCAACATCATCAATTCTAACATACCCAGCAGTGTTTAATTGTAAATCATTATCATAATACGTACCAGAGTTGGTAGAAAATATAATATCAGGATTAAAGTTTGTAGGAGTTATTACTACGTCAGACGGTAATATATAATTAACTAAATCATTAGAATTAGAAGGCTTTGAAGAAACAACACTAAGAATTTGAGGATTCTCAATAAATGTACCTTCTGCTAAAGGAAATTCTATTTCTTGATATGTTTGATAAGATCCGTAGTTACCAACACGGAACGCCCATTCTTCAGTATAATCAATTTGTCCTTGTAAATTGTTAATAGTCGCTTTAGCTAATTTACTAATAGAATTTTTTGTGCCTTTTTCTTTAATATAACCTTGATAAAATTTATATTGAGCAATAGGATCAGTAAAGATGTTATTTAGGTAAACACGAGGAGTATACCCAATTAAATGCTGTGCCATTTTTTGTTGTCCAGCATCAAAATTATCAATGTCTAAACTATAGAAATCTTCAAATTGATTAATTTTGTAATCAAAATTTGGAATTAAATCTGCTACAGGTTTAGATCCTAACAAAATCCATCCATCAGATGTATTAAAACTTTCTGATCCTGATATGTTGTTAGCGGCAGAATAATAATTACTGTTAAATTTTACAACTGATCCATAATTATAATCAATATATTGTTGCCAATTACTAATTATTGCTTCGTCGTAGACAAACCCTGGACTGAATAAATCGCCTTCCCAATTAGACGTTCTAAATCCAACTAATTTCATTCTTAGCTGTCTGTATCCTGTCTCAATATCAAAAATTGTATCATTGAAAATAGTAGAATTATTAAACACCATTGCGTGTTCTTTTTGTACAGAATTTAATTGAGCAAAATAAATTCCTTCTGTTGTACCAATAGTATTAATAGTACAAACTCCAGTTTGTCTATTAACATTTAAATTGTGTTGCGGGAACGGTTTTCCATTAGCAGTTAAAATACTATATTCATAAAAACTGTTGAATATATTATCAACTACAGAATTAGGTAAACTAAATTTAATTTGATCAGCAAAAGGACTTAATGTAATAATACTATTATCTGCCCAATTTTGTGTTGTCCAATATAAAAATTCTTTAGCACTAAAATTCCAATCTATTAAAGAATTTAAATCAGGATTAAACTCATCAAATATAAATCCTTGATTAATTAACCACTGGCCATATCCAATAATAAAATCATAAACTTCTTGTAAAGTCGAAAATGCCGTACCGTATGATACTTGAGTAACTTCTTTGCTAAATTGACCAACTGTCTGAACTGTTACTCCTCCTATAATAGGAAGAGAAGGTAGTATAGCAAATAGAGTAGGATCAAAGTTTGTGCCTGATCTATGACTAACTTTAACTCTATAATATCTATTTCCATAAAGAACAATTTGACCTGCTTGGTAAAATACTCCAGTCGTAGACGAAACTGCTGTTGTAGTATCAACTTCAGATAGTCCGGTGTTGCCAGATGACGAACTAGCAGTCCATACTATATAAGGTTCTGATACTCCACCTACAGTAATTGCCGGCGTTGTTGAATTTCTACTAGGTTGATAAACATTAAAATACGGATTGTATTTGTCGTAACCTTTAACAATAAATTCTCCGTTAGATTTTTGTATAATAATTCCGCTTATACCAACTGAACTAACAGGATTACTTACATTTAAAAATAGCTGGTAATCTTCTTGTGGCAATAATGCCCCAGGACTTGTAGAAGTAGGATCATACGCATCAATAATAATTTGTATTTTATTCTTGCTAACAAATCCGCCAACTTTGTGGAATAATCTTAAATCAAGATAAGATAAATCATTTTGAAGAGTTGTTAGATACCCACTACTTCTTTGCTGGCCAATTTCAGAAATATAAACACTGTATCCGCTAGTAAGCGTATTTTTGTCTGAGAATACTATTAAATTTTTAGGATTTAAAAATTCATAATCACTACCGTACGTCCATTGTCCGCTAATGTTTAAATTCATTCTTGATGTATCATACATCAAAGCAGTATATGAAGCAGGCTTAACTAACGCTAAAAGTCTTTGAAGAGCAAAAGGATAATAACTACTTCTTCTCCAAGCAGTTTCAACTGGCCCTTGGTCTCCAAACACAAATGAGTTTCGTCGACTAAAAAGTGTTATATTTTCTACTAAGAAAGTATCTGGATTTTTTAAATTACCGTTTTGATCAACTGGTAAAATTTTACTTAGACCAGGACGAGCATAGAAAGGATTTACTCCAGCAGTTGGGCCATCAGCAATCATACCCGCTTCTATATCTCCCCATAGGATATCATTCCCTGACGTATAAGGAGCAGGACCATATTGAGCGGTCCACCATTCTGGTTGTTCAGTAAATCCTAACATTTCCCATGGTGTAAGATGAGGAGTGTCTGTATCATAGAAATATCTATAAACATTTCTCCAATATCCATTTACACTTACACCTAATGTATTATTATACCCGCCTGTGTAGTTCCATGTAAATGAATTAGTATCGTCCACTGAATCGTTTTTAGAATAATCGATTCCAAACAACCCTGCCCATTTTATAAAATCTCTTTCTAAAACTTCATTGATTTCAGTATATGTATAATCACTATTCCTAAATGCGCCAGGTAGGATAGAATGAATATCAAATAGTTCAGGTCTATATAAAACTTTGATATTATTATAAATTCTTGTTTCGAGTTCTAAAATTATTTGATCTCTATAATCATTATAAGCAATGGTGATACTACCGTCATGTCCTCGTATTACAGACTGTGGTCCTGAAATATAAGTATCATCGACATAAATTTCTGGAACATATTTAGGATATAATCCTAATTTTGTAGGAGTAGGCGGAACATAGCATCCTTCTGTGCTATAATAATCTTTAACTTCAATAGCATCTCCAACATTTAGTGTAACTAAAAATTCAATTGAAGAATCATTCGAAATAAAAATATAATCTCTACCATTTATTAATTGATTACCATTTAGATAAACTAGCACAGATCGTAAACTTAATGATGTAAGATTAAAATCTGAACTAATAGGGTATACTGTGTTTCGTGTACTTGTTACTGTCCATGTTCTAGTTGTCGTATCTTGTCCATAAGCAACCATGTCAGATAAAGAATATGAAGAAGTACCTTGTTTATTTTTATTCAATTCTGTTAATACAGTATCAACCGCGCTTACATAATCTGTTTGATTTGATAATAATGACAGTTGTTTTAAAAACTGCATTTTAAATTCGTTGTATTGATCGCCTGCTTTTTGTATAGCATCAACAACATTATGTTCTTTGTTTCCAATAAAGAAACTAGGAAATACCATAGAATTAGCATTTGAAATTAATCGTGTTCCATATTTTGAAGGATTTGGAATATCTCTCAAATTATTAATGCCTTGCGAATTTCCTGTAAAATCACTATCTCGGTTAATCATGGTATTAACATGATCAGTTATTTCCGACAATGTGAATGTAGGGATAGGACCATTCAGTGGGTTATTTGTAAGCCCTAACGGAACATCATATACTCCATTAGGAGTTGGAATCTGATAAGGTTCTGCTTGTTGCCATACATTAAAGTATTCATTTCCTATTTTTAAATAAGTTATACCTGTGGAAATGTTAATCAAAGTTTGATCTGACTGAGATATAGAAATAGTATCTGTAGTAAAATAATTTTTAAAAAGATAACTACCTACGCCTACACTATTTTGATATTGTAAAGGAAATCCTAATATAGGATCATTTGTGCCAGTTGGAGCAATATCATAACCAAAGATTTTATTTCCTAAGAAACTGGAAGAATAAACAGTAGTATCGCTGTAACTTTGTCCTTGGTTATCAAATAAATCGAACAACGGAGATTGATTTAAAGTAGTATGTTGTTGAGAGTATACCCAAGAAACTCCGTTGTACCACCAAGATGTTCCTGAATTTACAGTCCCTTTATCAATTATAATAGATGATTTATATAAAGGAATACTGTCAACTGTTGGATTTAATTTAAGAACAGATTTACCATTTACTGTTACAAATGTAACTTCATAGACTCTGCCTCTTATTAATTCATCAACGTCAGCATTAAAAATAACCCTATGACCTTGTTCTAATAGTACACCGTCTATATGGTATCCAAATGAGCCTTCAACTGTCTTAAATGCGTCAAGTGTAGTTGTATCAATTAAATCTACTGTCGGAGCCGATGTTGTACCAAAATTATACAGTTGTATATCAGCTTTAAATTCAATAATTGGTCGTTGAGCTCTCTTATCAGAAGGATACACTGGTTGAGTGCCATTTAATTCCGCGCTCAAAGTGATTACATCGTGATGTACCCATCTATTATATCGAGACCAAGGATTTAAATCTTGACTGCCTCGATTAATTGTAATATATTCTGGTGTGATAGGTAATTGTTTAAATGTATCAAAAGGATAATCATCAAACAATGTAGCATCAAAATTATCATCAAATTGATTTGACATAACTTGTGTAGCAGATAGTGATTCATAATCAACTAACCGAATTGCTGTTCCAACTCCTTCGACAAAAAAATCTTTATTTTGATAGTAAGCAGGACTAACATCCCCGTCAAATCTAATTTTCATCCCATTTGATAATGTAACACCATTTCCTGATGTATATGTTTTCTTACCAACAATAGATAAATCTACATCTATATAAGAATTCTCGTCAACAAATCTAATTAAAATCTCTCCATGATTTACTGATAGGTCATCAGTCGCATAGTATAACGTAGAAGGAGTACTAGCATCAACAGTAAATGTAATTACTCCAGTTGATGTTCCATTATTAATAACACCGTTATATAAATCTCCATTTCCTAAACTAGGAGAAGTTTTGATATAAAAATTGTTAGAAGAATTAACTTCAAAATAATATGTATTCCCTCTATATAATTTTATAAGAGGATTAGGTGTTAATCCATCAGGAGTTAAAATAAAAGCAGAATTTAAACCGTTATCGGATACAATATATGTACTAGTTGTATCTTGTTCTTGTCCTGTTATAACTATAGTTTCTGGGCCTGTTGTTAACCAATAGTATTCTTGATAGTTAACAAACTTATCCCAATCAATATGAGGATCATAAGAATAAAAATTTGATCTATATAAACGATCAAAATTATTATCTATTCCTCCCTGAACTATTATTTCATTTGACAAGTCATCAATACCGATAGCTTTTTTGATGTTACCTGTATTGTCATTAATAATTAATGCTGGCTCTAGTTCATAATTTCTTCGTATATCAGAGCCTTGAGATATGTATACATCAGAAGTTGAATACGTAACAGTAGCAGTAGTGCCGATATATCCGTCGATTCTTTCTAACTGAGGAGGTTGTATAAGTTGATCAAGTGTACTAGATAAAAATTTTGAGTTTTTATCAGTTCTGAAAAACTCGGGCAATAGGTTTACTGATTTAATACTGTTGTTTGCCATTATTAGCTTCCGCTGTTAGTAATTATAAATTGTGTGTTTAATTGAGATGCTGTAATTGCGTCTATAATTTCAATGTTATCAACTGTAGCACCGCTTATAAAAATTTCGTTACTTAAACAAGTAACTTCATATAAACTTCCAAAATTGTTAACTTGAGGAACAATTACAAAATTTGTAATATTAGGAGTTAGTGTATTCATTACATACGTTGACAATTCACTAAAATTAAATGTTTGTCCGAAGTCCCAATTTTCTAAAGCAAAGAAATTATTAATAGCATTTAAAATTTGTGTTTTTAAATCGTTATCACTAGTAGGTATAGAAGAATTTCTCACCGCTTTAAAAGTTGCTTGTAAGTTAATAGGTGCTTGACTTCCAAATAATACTTTATATTTTACAGGTTGAAATATAATTTCATCACTTATAGTTTTAATTGGTTCTAGTTTCGATGAATAACTAGATTCAAGACTTTGACTTGTAGGAGATTGTGGTTCTGTTCCAGATCCTGTAGATAACCAATTCCTATAAGCAGTGTCATAAGACGATGTTAATAAGTAAACATCCATAATGTTACTCTTACTAGGGTCTATTCGACGATCTTCTCCACTATTATGAATATAGTGAAATTTTAAATCTGATCTACCAGGATAAGCAAAATAGCTTGATTGATAAACCCAAGGTGTTCCGTTGTAGTATCCAGATAATGAAAAACTCATAACAACATTTTCAGAAGGATCATAAAAATAATATAATGACCCATCATCCGGTAACGATAAAGGATTTAGTGTAACATTAGATTCTGTAGGATAAGCAGTGAATAATGAACCATCAACTAACTGATATCGTAACCCGTCGGACATTTTTTGAAAATAAACAAATTTATCTTCATATCCTGTTGACGAATTTGTTGAAGTAGGAGAAACAATGTTATCAAAAGTGTCAGGATCAGAAATTTGTCCCGCATTGTTATAATCATATAAACTTACTTTAACTTTAGCAGGATTAATATAACCGTCTGGCTCGATGACAGGATTATCAATTTGCCATAAGTAGTCTTTTCCTAAACTTAAAGAGCTTGTTGTATTAAGTGTATTATAAGATAAAACAGTGACCTGATCTTTAATAACTGAATCAGTTGTATAATCATAATTAATGCTGTTTGGATCTATATAAAAAGCAGTTTCTGCCACGCTTTCAAAAATATAATCAGTTATTCTGTATCGAACATTATAACCAATACCAGTCCATGTAAAAGAAATCATCCAACTTGCATCTCTATTTGAATTTGTTATATCATTTTGATAAACTAAACTAAACGGATTGTTAAGATCAATGTTAGAATCTGTTATAATATTCCATACTCGATTGGTAGAATCAAAACTTAAACCAAAGTTTTTTTGACTTAACGCTAAATTTACTAAATCAGTTTCAAACGCATAAGACAATACGTTAGCAAACTTAGGAATAATTTCTGTAGGAATAGGTAATATTTGATTTCCACTATTATCAGTAGTACCAGATACAATGTTGCTTAATATAACAGGACCAGTTCCATCCGATAAAGCACCTAATCCTGAATTATTACCGTCGCCGATAACCTGAAGAATAGTAGACCAAATGTAACTTGAAGTATTTTTCCCAGGAGTATTAACTAACGTGCCTGTACTTGAAAAATAATATCCTGTTGGGGCAACAAATTTTACTAATGCTCCTGTTGAAACATAAGATAAATTGCTAGAAGAAAATAGTCCCACACTTTGCGATTGTATATTACTAGTAGTAGGATCTATAACTTGAAAGTATCCCCTTGACTGACCAGAGACTTTATTAACTTGAACCCATGTTAAATTTAAAGAAGATAAATCAGGTCTACCATATTGATCAAAATAGAAAGACCTTAAACTAGGAGAAGAAATAACAGGTTCTACTTGTTTTTTAATAATAGACCAAATATCATTCTTATTTGTAAATGTAAATTCAAAATTTTCTTCACCAATATTTTTATAGATAATTCCGTCAGACGCAAAAATATTTGTTTTACTATATTTTCCACTAACATCACTTAAATCAAAATACTTACTTAAACCGCTAGAAATTCTATTAATAGATTTTGATTTTAATATATCACTGCCTAATGTTAAAGGAGCAATATTATAATCCTCAGCAGTTACCATACGATTTTGTGTATAATATGCTTGTGGTGCTTTAGTTTGTATGCTAGTGTTTGTTTCTGCGCCAGCACTATTACTCACTGTATATTGTAAGCCCATGGTCACTGTTAAAGTTTGACCTTGACCGATTTTATTTGTATAAGGAATTTCAATAACAATTCCACTCATTTGATCAGGCTTAATTGTATAAGTTAATCCATTACTTTGTCTATACAATAATACAAATTGTCCTTTTGGTAAATTTCCAAAACTACCGTCGGCAAAATTTAAATCAATCTGATCTTGATCTCTTGATGTAATACTATAAATGTTTCTCTGATTAGAATTTAAACTATTATAGATAATGTTATTGCCAGTAGTGCTTTGTACTTTATCCCATAATATAGAATAATTTCCGCTAGCATCTAATTGCCACAACCATACATCAGTATCATTAATATTAGGAGTATTAACTCCTATAATTTCATTAGGTACTGGATTAGTAATATTAAAATTAGCCAATCCTAGTGTACCTTGTCGGAATTGTATAAAAAATCCTGTATTACTACTACCAGACCCTTGATTGTCATTTTGATATACAAATCCAAATGTATTAGCTGGCTTAGGAGCTTCTTCGTATACAGAAGATGCTCCACTAAAAGAAGAACTAACAATTTCAAAGTTCATGTTAATTCCGTTAACCGGTTTTAAAAAACTATATACCGGCACATCTGTATTAGAGCTGTTAATTCTATATTGTTCTGTTAAAATTCCATTAATGGTTGATCGATCATACGGTTTGCCAAAAGCAAACGATCCTGCCATTGAAGAATTTAATATTGTAATAAACTGTTGATACCAATTTGTATTTGTAGGGTCATTCCAGCTAATAGTACTATTGGCCAAATTTATACCATTGGCATCAATAATATTATCAGTAGTAGAAATCGCTGTAACTTTTAAAAACCCATTAGCAGGAACATTTCGAGTAGGAGCGTAACTAATTAACTGGGCAAGCCTTAAAATACTATCTCGTCGAGTTGCTGTTTCTAAAAAGTTTTCACGAGCATTTAAATCTATACGAAAACTTAAATTTTGCCCCATATAGGCAATAAGATCGATTAGAGCAATATATTCGCTACTGTCAATAAAATCATTAAAATCTTCAGGGTAATTTTGCTGAAGATAAGTGATCATTGTACGACGCAATGTTTCAAAATCATAGCTTTGAAAATCTGCGTTACGGTAGCTTTGATAGATTTTTTTCCAATCTTCAGCTACTAATAATTTGTTGTTTGTTGAAGGAATCATAATGTTCTAATATACCATATTTATTGTAAAAATTATCCTGGTATATTATTGCACTGTTAGGCCAATTTCTTGATCAAACTGTAGTCTTAAACTAGCACTTTGATCAGTTCCTTTTAATAACAGAGTTAATTCTAAAATATACCCTTGCTCGTATTCGACTAAATTTATTTGCAATGGTGTAACACGAGGATCGAAATTACAAATAGCAGTTACATCATCTTGTAATGCTGTACGCACATCATCAGTTAACGGTTCCATTAATAAATCCCAAATGATTGTCCCAAATGTTGGATTCATTAAACGTTCGCCCTTCCTAGTATTGAAATTGTTAATGATGTCTTGTTGTATTAACGCAAAATCATACAATCTACTACCAAAGTTAGTGTTGTCCTGAGAACTAAATCCTTTATAGAACTGGCTTTGCTGTGTAGCCGCTTGAGCTAACGCAGTATTTGAGTTTCCGATTTCAATGTTTTTATATGGCATAGTGATATTTATTCATATTATTTTGCCCCAGTTTGTACTGGATTACCGGAACTATCTGTAAGAACAAGACCTGCTCCTGTACCTACTGTACCACTAGGAACTACACCATTAGTTTGAAATTTTTCTTTGTAGTAAGCGTAAGCCGCTTGTCGTTGCGCTAGACCATTTGTTCCGCCATTAACTACTTTAGTAACTGCTACACAATCATCCCAGTTATATGAAGGGTCTTTAAATCTATAACCTTTATAAACATTAAAGAAATACAAAACAGATTTAGCGGCCCATTCTAGTTCCTCAACAAGCTCAGGTTGTGCTTCAAAATCAATGCCAGCATTAAAATATTTTGTCATCTTACGATAAACATCTCTACCAGTGAGTTGAATAAATCCTCTACCCTTATATCGTACGCCGTCACCCGGTTGATTATTACCTAAATCAGTTCTGCCTTCATATTCTGCTCCGCTAGCGTATTCTTTAAGTGCCTTGAATCCGGCACTTTCAACTTTACATTGTGCCATCCATGCGGCAAGTTTAATAGGATCAGTTACTCCGCCGTTAACTAATACTGCTTGTAGGTATTGTTCGTTAGAAGCGGCATTCTTACTTAATGGAACTGCTACTGGATTATTATTAACATTAGGTGCTACACTTCCGTCTGTAGGAGCAGGTGGAGCAGTCGGGCTAGTTTTGCCGTCTGCAGGAGCTGACACTCTAATGTCTGTTCCGTTTGATGTATATAATTGAGGATTAACACTTTCATGCTGATCCCAAGGTTCATGTGTAGGAACACGCTGAAGAATTGTAGTAATATTTCCTGCTTTAAAGAAATTACCATTTGCCCAACCTGAACTAGCAGATCTGTTAGGAAGATTAAAAACTTCAAAAGGATCAGGCTGTTCTGCTTTAGCTCCTGTTTGAGCAGTTGCGGCGGCAGTTGGACCATTCATATCAATTCTACCAGCAGTCTCAATATGATGCGAACTACCAATATTAGATGTGCCAGATGCGCTAACTTTCCAATCTGACCCAGATGATTGATTTAATGTAGCGGCAGAATTGAGATACATGTCGCTACCGCTTAAGAAGTTAGATGTACCGCCTGACGTTAATCTCATATCTCCACCAGAAGTAATATTAGCGTTGCCATTTAGAGTTATCTTTCCATCATTGTTACAAAGTAAGTAAAAACGATCAATAGCGTTAATCGACATTCCGCCAAAGGCGTTCATATTAATATCTCGTCCTGCTTCAATGTTTACATCTCTATCAGCACGGAAATTAAAATCTGCTTCCGTATGAATACTAACACTATCAGCGGCATAAATGTCTAATTTACCTGCGCTGGTCATTTCAATCCAAGCAGTTCCTTTACTATTAGCAATATAAATTAAATCCTGACTATTATGTAAAAGTATTTGATGTCCTGTTCTTGTGCGAATACGAACTAATTCATTTTGCCCATTAACATCACCGTCATCCATAACAAATGTACTACCGCCTAATCGGCTTACTGGAGCTTGCCTATTACCTTCATATCCTATCTTACCTCTTTTTGCCCCAGGACTAGTATCTAAAGGACCAGGAGTTGATATACCAAATACACTACTAGGAACTTCTCTACGAGCACTACTCGAAGTCACGCCTCTAGTTGTGTCTAATAATAACCCCTGAGCCAATAATCTATCAGCAAAAGGATGAACAGGTTTAGCAATATTGTTTACATTAGGATCAGTTAATTTTTGAGTTTTA
>Ga0214192_1001236_pt1 | contig 14574 bp, 17 predicted proteins | sample TroBogEpilimnion_44_FD_153030 | JGI IMG/M metagenome (GOLD analysis project Ga0214192, IMG submission 153030) | Freshwater microbial communities from Trout Bog Lake, WI - 29JUL2008 epilimnion | ecosystem: Environmental > Aquatic > Freshwater > Lake > Epilimnion/Euphotic zone | place: Trout Bog... | reverse complement strand
TGTAACGGTAAAGCTCGAAATAAGACTTTTCAGGTAGGCAATATCAGCAAGATTACGCCCGATGATGAACTGCATGCATTTCGCACTGCACGTTTGTTTAGAAGTTGTTATGAATTTGCTATTGATAACGATATTGAGTTTTATGATGATAAATTTGACGGCTGGAAAAAAACACGTCTTTACGAAGATGGAAATTTGATTGCCGTACAACCCCCCTTGTAAATCTAAATCGTTTTTTTGTTGTAGGCGTATTTTCATACGCCTACAGGGTTCTTCTTAGACCTTACTCGGGCTTTTTCAATTTGCTCAGTAAGTTAGTTGCATAGGTCTGTATTTGGCTACGTTTGACTACAGCTAAATAACTTAATAAGCCTAACACTAAACCAAACAGTAGCTTATCAAATACTGAGCTTTCTTGCTGAACAGCAGTTCCATCTCTGTTATTTTTTACCGGTATGTTTTGCACGGCAACTTTAGCAGGTTGATAGTCTGCTTTTAAATCAGGCAATCCCAGACTGCGCCAAGCATCGTAATCTTGCCAAATTGGATAGTTCTTTTGCCAAAAACTTTTGGTGAAATAGGGAGCCAGACTCATACCATGAGCACCGGGTATACCTTTGTCATCAATGAAGCCTTTATAAACAACTAGACTAATATCACCGCCTTCGCCCAGTCCATTGGTAGTAAATGATTTTTCTACATGATCATGGAACATCCAGATACCTTGACCAAAGCTATGCAAGCCGTCATCGACGCCACTCAGTTCTAAATCTAAACGTTGCGCAGGGGTTAGACCATGCACATCTCGAGTAATATAAGAACTAGGACCATTATCTACTCCGTCATAATGTGTCACCATTGGTTTATGACCATGTATATGTAGTGCTAGTGTTTCGGTATGTCCATTGAGAACGCGCAATTTGACTTTACGATCTTGCTCCATTTCTATAAGGGATTCTCTCAACGTATAGGGGAATGAACGCCCATTAAGCATAAAGTAATCATCAGTCGCATCGGTGGTGTCGTATTCCATATTCATGTGTTTAGCAATAAGACGCGGATCATTTGCTGAACGAGCAACTACTTCGTGGAGTTCTTTATCGACCGATTGGTAGTGTAAATCGTATTCGCGGTCATATTGTTCGCTGACGGCAACTGATGGATGACGCACTTGACCAGCCCCGACATTAAAGGTTTGCACCCAATTGTTAGGGCGATTTTCTTCGACGATGAAAATCCCTTGCAGACCCATAGGTATATGGGTATGAGGTTGCACATGACAGTGGTAATACATGGTGCCAGGCTGACGTGGCTTAATAACATAGGTTTTGCTTTCGCCGGGCATGGTATCCATGTTACTGGTTTGTCCTACACCATCGTTTCCGTGTCCACCATGATCCATATAGGGATGATCTACGCCGTGCAAATGGATAGAGTGAGGCAGGTAATGAGTATTTTCTAGAACCAGCCAAACAACGTCATCCTGTTCAACGCGAATAACGGGTGAAGGGGCACGTAGTAATGGGTTGGCAATGGGTTCATACAGGCTACGAGTCGACATGTCTCTGGTTTTTGGGGCAAATACCCAAAAAGTTGGCTGTATGCCCGGGGCAATATCAAAAGTAGTAATAGGGTCTTTGCCATCTGGTGAATGACCATTAATTTCAACCACTTCTAATTTTATGATTATTTTGTCTGGGTCGCCATCACCGTCCATATCATCAGACAGGGTAATTGCATCCGCCGCCAATTGAGTATTCATTAATGTTTCCATGGAAATACCATTGGTTCCTTTAACAAACGCAGCAATATCGGCTGGATTATCGGGCTCACACAGTTTTGATTCTTGTATAGTGACTCCGTCAATAACCTGAGCTTTGCGCCATTCCGGAGGGGTAAAATCAGAGCAGACTTCTTCAACTGGCCCCATATCCACTTTGGCAGTAGGCGGTAAGTCAGTGGTTGCCTGGCTCAATGAATGGGTCAGGAGTAAAGCAACTCCCCCAGTAAAAGTAAGCAATTTTTTACGCATAGTAAGTCCTCAGAAAGACATCCAATTAAACATCATGATTCTATATATACCAGATATTTCACAAATCGCTTTATTTTAACTGAATAGAACAACTAAGTCTTTTTCTGGTTTAGAAAACAGTTATAAAAGGTTTTTAAGCAAGTGTTCCCAGTCCCCTGCAATTATTTTGTGATTGCTAGTCTAAGCATTATATGGGGTAGAATATATTTATTTAGACAATCGATTCTGTACAAATTCACTATGAAGGCTCAAAAAATAGGTTTTATCGGTGGCGGCAATATGGCCTCCAGTTTAATCAGTGGTTTAATTGCCAGTGGACATGCGCCCGATTTAATTTGGGTTGCTGATATCAATCTTGATGCATTAAATGAGTTAGCTACTCATTTTGGCGTCAATACAACGGATAACAATACGCTTGTTAGCTGTGTTGATGTTGTCGTGCTGGCTGTTAAACCACAAACCATTCAATCAGTCACTGAGGCAATTGCCGTTGTTGTTGATGTGCAGCAGCCTTTGATAGTGTCAATTGCGGCTGGCGTAAGCGAACAGAGCTTGAGTCACTGGCTGGGCAACAATACGGCTATTGTTCGTTGTATGCCGAATACCCCCGCTTTAGTATTAACGGGCGCCTCTGCCTTACATGCCAATGCTAATGTTACCGCTAAACAACGTGATCTGGCTGAAAGTATTATGCGCTCTGTAGGCATTGCACTGTGGGTTGATAAGGAGTCTGATTTGGATGCTGTTACCGCTGTTTCTGGCAGTGGTCCTGCCTATTATTTTCTATTAATGGAAGCAATGGAAAAAGTAGCTCAGACAATGGGCTTAAATGAACATATCGCACGCTTACTGGTTTTGCAAACCGCATTAGGTGCCGCGAAAATTGCTTTAGAATCATCAGAATCACCACAACAATTACGCCAGCGAGTCACCTCGCCCGGTGGTACTACTGAGCAGGCCATCGCTACTTTTGAACAGGCGGATTTCAGTGGACTAGTAGCAAAAGCGTTACTGGCTGCTCGTGATCGTTCAGTCGAACTCTCTCAATCTATGGAAAATAAATAATGGATAGCAGCTATTTAACCAATCCGGTCATTTTTATCATCGAAACGCTGTCTTCACTTTATATTTTGGCTGTTTTGTTACGATTTTTGTTGCAATGGTGTGGTGCCGCTTTTTATAACCCTATTTCTCAATTTTTGGTTAAGATAACACATCCGCCACTGCGTATTTTGCGCCGATTTGTGCCACCCATCGGTAAAATTGATACCTCATCATTACTGCTGGTCTTGGCTTTACAAATTCTGACAAATTTTACAATCTTGCTTTTAAAAGGCTTGACCATCAGTTTCGGAGCATTAACCGTTATATCACTCACCGATCTGGTATCGTTGTTGATTAATATTTTTGTGTTTTCGGTTTTTGCTCGCGCTTTACTTAGTTGGGCTAATCCAGGTGCTTTTAGCGCGACCAATTCAATTTTGACCAGTTTGACCGAACCATTACTAAACATGGCTCGTCGATTTATTCCTGATTTGGGAGGGATTGATCTGTCGCCGTTAGCGGTACTGCTGTTTTTACAACTGGCCAAAATGGTGATCTTGCCACCTTTACAACAATTGGCCAGTTTAATCAGTTAGTTGAGAAAGAAATTAAAATGCATTTATTTTTGTTATCGGGGTCTTGCCAGCAATAAAGTACCCACTCCCTGATCGGTAAATAACTCAAGCAATACCGCATGATCAACGCGTCCGTCAATGATATGGACGCTATTGACGCCACCTTTTAATGCATCCGTGGCACAACGAGTTTTGGGTATCATGCCGCCGGAAATAGTGCCATCGGCAATTAGATTGTCGATATCCTGCATCGATAACCCTGTCAACAAACCACCTTGTTTATCCAATATTCCAGCTGTGTTGGTCAACAATATGAGTTTCTCAGCACGTAATACTTCGGCGACTTTGCCAGCAACTAAATCAGCATTAATATTGTAAGATCTTCCATCTGCCCCTACACCAATGGGAGCAATAACAGGAATAAAATCACTGCGCCCGAGCATATCGACTACTGCCGGATCGATACTACTGACTTCGCCTACATGTCCCAAGTCGATAATTTCTGAAGCATCATCATCCAAGGATGATTTTTTCATGGTAATTTTTTTAGCGCGAATAAAATCACCGTCTTTCCCCGTTAAACCTACCGCTTTGCCGCCGTGCCGATTAATCAGGTTAACAATTTCTTTATTAACCAAGCCACCCAGCACCATTTCAACGACATCCATGGTTTCACTATCAGTTACACGCATGCCATTAATGAAATCGGATGTTTTACCTAGTCTACTCAATAACTCACCTATTTGCGGACCGCCACCGTGAACAACAATTGGATTCAAACCAACCAGTTTCATTAAGACGATGTCTCTGGCAAAACTATGCTTGAGCTCTTCATCAACCATGGCATTACCGCCAAATTTAACCACGACGGTTTTGCCTTTAAAGCGTTGGATATACGGTAGAGCTTCAATTAATACATCGGCTATTTGGTGAGCGGTTTTTTTTATCATAGTGCATTTTCCATTGATTAAATAAGATACGAGATACCGTTAGTGCCGTCCGCTATGTCCAAAGCCACCGTTACCACGACTACTTTCGTCAAATTCTGTTACTTGCTCAAAAGCAACCTGAAGCACGGGAACAAAAACCATTTGCGCCAAACGCTCTCCTACCTGAATAGTAAACTCTGTATCGCTACGATTCCAGCAAGATACAAAAACTTGTCCTTGATAATCTGAATCGATTAAGCCAACCAGATTACCTAGCACGATACCGTGTTTATGCCCCAGACCTGATCGAGGCAAAATAACCGCAGCGACACTGGAGTCATCGATATGAATAGCCATACCGGTTGGTATGAGTAAGGTTTCTCCCGAACGTATGACGGTTGGTTGTTCAACACAAGCACGCAAGTCTAAGCCTGCGGAACCTGTTGTTGCATATTCCGGCAGTGGTATTTCATTACCCAATCGGGCATCGAGTATTTTAATTTGTATTTTTTTCATGGTATTGTTGGGCGATTAATTGAATTAACTGCTCTGCAAGTCTATTTTTATCCATTAAAGGGAGTTCTTGTTCGCCATTCTGCCAAAAAACGTGTAGCGCGTTATCGGCACGGTCAAAGCCGCCTGTCGATTGCCCAACCCAATTGGCGGCAATCATATCCAAATTTTTCTGTACCCGCTTGTTTTTTGCATGACTCTGTAAATCATGAGTTTCGGCAGCAAAACCCACAGTGAATGGTCTTTGATCAAGTGTAGCCACTGTTGCCAAAATATCTTTATTTTTTTGTAGGGTCAAAGTCAGTTGTTGATCATGTTTTTTAATTTTTTCGGTAGACTGGATCACTGGACTATAATCAGCAACTGCCGCCGCACCAATATAAATGTCATGAATCGGAGCCTGTGCCAGTACCGCATCATACATTTGTTCTGCTGTTTCTACATTAATGCGAGTAACAAGATCAGGTGTGGTTAAATTAACAGGACCGGATATTAAAGTCACTTGAGCACCTACCAATTGAGCTGCTCGTGCTACGGCATACCCCATTTTTCCTGAACTCCGGTTACTAATATAACGAACGGGATCAATTGGCTCTCGGGTAGGCCCCGCACTAATCAGTACTTTAATACCCTCCAATACAGCAGTTGCTGGCACTTTTAAAATCGCTTTGAGAATTGTCTCCGGTTCAGCCATTCGACCCAGTCCAGTTTCTCCACAAGCTTGACTGCCTGCTTCCGGACCAATAAATTGCACACCATGCCGCTTTAGGATGTTAATATTCTCTTGAGTAACGAGCTTGTGCCACATCGCCTGATTCATGGCCGGCGCGATATAAACCGGACAATCACTGGCAAGATAGATTGTTGACAATAAATCATCGGCCAACCCATGACTGCATTTGGCAATACAATGCGCTGTCGCCGGAGCTATGAGGAAAATATCAGCCCAACGCGCCAAGCTAATATGGCTCATGGCATTCTCTGCCGCAGCATCAAGTAGTTCAGTATGTACAGGCTGACCGGATAGTGCTTGAAAGGTCAAGGCACTAATAAACTGTTGGGCTGCCGATGTCATGACTACCCGAACTTCGCAACCTTGTTTTCGCAATAGTCGAACCAGCTCGGCTGCTTTATAGGCAGCAATGCCGCCACTGATGCCTAATAAAATACGCGGATTGTTAATAATTTTATCTCCAAATTTTGGCAATAAGTCGTATTATTGTAAGTTAAAATCATTTGTTCTATCCCTAATTATTCATGCGCATACTTACTTTGTAATGACTATTAAAGACTGGCATGCCGAGGATCGTCCTCGAGAAAAATTGTTGCAGCGTGGAGCCAGTTCACTGACTGATGCTGAATTATTAGCTATTTTTTTACGAACAGGAACACATGGTAAATCAGCGGTCGATTTAGCTCGTGATCTGTTATCAGATTTTGGCTCTTTACAAGCAATGCTGGAAGCCGATGTTGACCGATTTTGCCAAGCGAAGGGTCTGGGTACGGCTAAATATACTCAATTGCAAGCCGTGTTGGAAATGGCTCGTCGCCATTTTTTGGAAATTCTGCAGCGGGGCAGTGTGTTAACAAGTCCCGATATTACCCGTGCTTATTTAACTTCAAAATTAAGAGGTTACAGTTATGAAGTGTTTGCCTGTCTTTTTCTGGATAATCAACACCGTGTTATTCAAATGGAAGAGTTATTCCGCGGCACTCTTGACAGCGCTAGTGTTTATCCCAGAGAAGTCGCTAAACAAGCCTTGCACCACAATGCCGCCGCTGTAATTTTTGCCCATAATCACCCCTCTGGAATATCTGAACCTAGTCAGGCAGATAAGAATATTACGCTTAAACTTAAGGACGCTTTGGCTTTATTTGATATTAGAGTATTGGATCATTTTATTATCGGTGATGGCGAACCCTATTCATTTGCTGAACATGGCTTGATTTAAATTGGAAGATATTATTTATTATGAAAGCATCCGATCTGGACTACAAATTTGATCAAAATGAAGATGTGACTGAGTTTTTTGATTTCAGTCAAGCATCACGACCTGATCTAGCTTCAAAACGGGTCAATGTAGATTTTCCTGAATGTATGGAATCTTTTTAGATAAAGAATCGCGTCGCTTAGGTGTTACGCGTCAAGCCCTAATTAAAGGCTGGTTAGCTGAAAAATTGGATCATCGACAGCCATTCAATAGATATTAACTCCATTCAAAAAATAGGGGTTGAAAGAATTAATATACTAGTTAAAACTGAAAAGCTTGTTAGTTTATAACAAAATATTTCTTTGATATGGTACCGAGAAAAGGACTTGAACCTTCACGAGCTTGCGCCCACTAGCACCTGAAGCTAGCGTGTCTACCAATTTCACCACCTCGGCACAGAGGAATTCAGTCAACTAATGACAGAGGGCGAACTATACTGACCTATGGTAATTTTGTCAATCAACATAAGAATGAGTAAAATCCTTTTACCTTGTATCTTAATACCCTAAACCTGTATTATATGCAAATCAGTATTAATTCCTAATACCATTATATATCTCTTAATGCCCTCCAAGTCTAAAAAAGACGTTGATTTTAGTTCAACAACTGATCCTTACGCACAGCGCGAATCGGAAAAATATGAAAATCCGATACCTAGTCGTGAACTGATTCTGCAGTTTATTGAACACGCCGGTCAACCGATGGCTAGAAAGGATATTGCCAGTGCTTTTTCTCTGAACGAAGAGGAGCAGCTCGAAGCATTACGGCGTCGTTTAAGAGCCATGGAACGAGACGGTCAACTTTTGTTTAATCGAGGTCAGCGTTATTGTCTGGTCAATAATAAAGATCTCATTGTTGGACGCATCATCGGTCATGCAGATGGTTTTGGTTTTATCAGACCCGATGATGGCTCTGACGACTTATTTTTGTCCCCACGGGAAATGAACCCATTAATGCATAATGACCGAGCTATTGTACGAATCGTTGGCATTGATAAAAAAGGTCGCCGTGAAGGAGCTGTAGTTGAAATTATTGAACGTAACACACATCAAATAGTTGGTCGTTTATATAAGGAAGACGGTTTTACCTATGTTATCCCCGATAATAAAAACATTGCTCAAACAGTATTAATACAAAAAGGCGGAGCGGGTAAGGCTAAACAAGGTCAAATCGTAATTGCTGAAATAACAGAACAACCCACCAAGCTATGCCAGCCGATTGGTCGAATCATTGAAATATTAGGCGATCATCTTGCGCCCGGCATGGAAATCGAAATGGCTATTCGTTCTCACGAATTACCCTATCAATGGTCAGATGAAGTCTTAGCTGAAATTAAATCATTAACGCCGGAAGTTCCAGAATCGTCAAAAGCTAATCGAATTGATCTTCGTAATATACCTTTAGTAACGATTGATGGAGAAGATGCTCGCGATTTTGATGATGCCGTCTATTGCAAAAAAACCTCAAAAGGCTGGAAACTACTGGTTGCGATTGCAGATGTTTCTCATTATGTACAGATTAATACCGCATTGGATAATGAGGCGAAAAAACGCAGTACTTCTGTTTATTTCCCAGAAAACGTCATTCCGATGTTGCCAGAAATCCTTTCCAATGGCCTCTGTTCGTTAAATCCCCATGTCGATCGTTTATGCATGGTCTGCGAAATGCTGATTGATAGTGATGGTAATGTGTTGCGATCACGTTTTATGGAAGCCGTCATGAATTCTCATGCTCGCTTAACTTATACGGAGGTCGCTAAGATATTAGTCGATGGAGACGCTGAATTAAAGGATAAATATCGTCCCTTATTGCCACATTTACAAGAGCTTTATAATTTGTATCAAGTTCTACGCGGCAGCAGAGAAAGACGCGGAGCAATGGACTTTGATACTCAAGAAACACGTATCATTTTTGGTGAAAACCGAAAAATAAGCAAAATCATACCCGTTACTCGTAATGATGCGCATAAACTCATAGAGGAATGCATGATTACTGCTAATAGCGTGGCTGCCCGATATCTTAATTCCAAAAAAATCCCCAAATTATTACGTATTCACGAAGGTCCAAGCACCGACAAGTTATTTAGTTTAAAAACGTTTTTAGGTGAGTTTGGCTTAAAGATAGGAGGTGATCCAAATCCAACGCCGCTTGACTATATGCATCTTGTTAACGCTATTAAAGGTCGACCAGATTCACATCTCATACAAACCGTATTGCTTCGCTCATTATCTCAAGCAGTCTACAGTCCTGAATTAAAAGGACACTTCGGTTTAGCGCTGGATGCTTATGCTCACTTTACCTCCCCTATTCGACGCTACCCTGATTTGCTTGTCCATCGTGCTATTCGACATTGCTTGCAAGGTAAAAAAGCCGACAGTTTTTATTATGGAATACCTGACATGGTCATTCTTGGTGAACATTGCTCTGCTAATGAACGCCGAGCTGATGATGCTACCCGCGACGTTGTCAGTTGGCTAAAATGCGAATATATGATGGACAAAATAGGTGAAGACTTCACGGGTATTATTTCTGCCGTCACTTCATTCGGTTTTTTTGTTGAGCTTGCAGATATTTACGTTGAGGGTTTGGTTCATATTAGTAACTTAGGGCAAGATTATTTTCATTTTGATCCAATCAGCCACCGTTTACTAGGTGAAAGAACTAACAAAATTTATCGTTTAGGCGACAGTGTTACCGTTAAATTGGTACGTGTCGACTTGGATGAAAAGAAAATAGATTTTGAACTGATGAAACAAGAGACCTCTGCAAAAAAGACCGAAAGCATTAACAAGCCTAAAAAAAGACGGCGAAAAAAATCAAATTCATGAAACTCAGCAAACTCTATGGCCTGCATTCAGTTCAGGCTGCTCTCGATTACTCACCCAAAAAAATCTGTAGTGCCTGGATAGATGCGATCAGACAAGATAAGCGTCTAACTCAGACGATTGAAAGTCTACTTGATTTAGGCATCGAACCAGAAAAAGTTGACCGAAAAAAGCTGGATAAATTAGCTGATAATAATAATCATCAAGGCATTGTCATCGAAATTGAAATGCCGGGCGAATTGTCTGAAAATGAATTAAAAATTGCCGTAGAAAATTTGACCGGCTTAGCCTTATTTTTGGTACTGGATAATGTTCAGGACCCACATAATTTGGGGGCTTGTCTGCGCACAGCCGATGCAACAGGCGTTCATGGCATTATTATTACAAAAGATAACGCGACGGGAATCACTCCTACTGTCTGTAAAGTAGCTAGTGGAGCAGCTGAAACTATCCCCGTTTATCAAGTCACAAATTTGTCACGAACATTGCGCTGGCTAAAGGAACAGGGGCTTTGGATTATGGGAGCTGCCGGCGAAGCTTCCCAGACTGCCTATCAGATTGATTTTAATGTGCCTATGGCTTTAGTATTAGGCGCTGAAGGTAAAGGTATGCGTCGTTTAACTCGTGAACATTGTGATCTTTTACTGCACTTACCCATGCTTGGTCAAGTCAGCAGTTTGAATGTTTCAGTTGCCACAGGTGTATTATTATACGAAGTTCTGCGACAACGAGCGTTGGTGAACCATTGATGCCTACAACGCAATTGCAAGTCAATAATTTAAGCTGCATCCGTGATGATAGAACTCTTTTTACGGGCATTAACTTTAGCCTCCATCCAGGTCAGGCATTATTATTAGAAGGCAAAAACGGTAGTGGCAAAACCTCACTATTAAGAATTTTATGTGGTTTTCGAGAAGCTGATAGTGGCGAAATACTATGGTGTAATCGATCCATAGAAGACAGTTCTTACTATACTGACATGGCTTATGTGGGACATTTGGACGGCATCAAAAAAGAATTGACGGTACTAGAAAATTTAAAATTTGCTATGGCGTTATCCGGTTCTTCTACTTATTCAATCACAGAGGCACTCTCTCGTGTTCAATTATCTGGCTACGAAGATGCCTTGTTACAAACCTTATCAGCGGGTCAGAAACGCCGTTTATCACTAGCCAGACTGTTAATTACCCAAAAAAAATTTTGGATACTCGACGAACCCTTTACGTCTTTAGATAAACACGGTATAGCGTTAATCGAAACTTTAATGATAGCGCACTGTCAAAGTGGCGGTATGATCGTATTAACATCGCATCATAATGTCAATTTAAATGGCATAAACCTTCAACGTATATCATTATCCTGATGCCTTCTTTAAGCCAAAGCTTCTTTGCTATCATACAGCGTGATTTATTACTTGCTCTGCGTAAACGCTCAGAACTGATCAATCCTTTGCTTTTTTTTATATTGGTCATTACCCTGTTCCCGCTAGGAATTGGTGCAAAACCACAATTGCTGCAATCGATTGCGCCGGGTATCATTTGGGTCTCCGCTTTATTAGCTGCCATGTTATCGTTAGATAATCTGTTTAGATCCGACTTTGACGATGGGTCATTAGAACAAATTATTCTCAGTCCTTACCCGACTTCTTTGTTAATACTTGCAAAAATAATCGCACACTGGTTAGTCACTGGGCTACCTTTATTATTGATGGCTCCATTGCTGGCAGTATTTTTGGGTATGTCAACGGCTGCCATCAACATTTTGTTAGTCACTTTATTGTTGGGAACACCGGTATTAAGTCTTATTGGCGCAATTGGAGTTGCCTTAACTGTCGGTCTCAGGCGTGGTGGTATGATATTATCATTACTGGTACTACCCCTTTATGTACCCGTATTAATTTTTGCCAGCAATGCCGTAGAAATGGCCAGCAGTGGTTTACCTGTAATGGCTCAACTTAATATTTTAACAGCTATTTTATTCATGTCTCTGACCCTGGCTCCATGGCCTACTGCCGCAGCTTTGAAAATGAGCATCAACCAATAATCGGGATCAGCACACATGTCATCTAAACCTTATCTTTCTATTTTTTCAGCGGCTAATCAACAAGAACGAGAAGAAAATTTTGCTAGTTACTGGATTTTCACTCAATCGCATGGTGGTGAATTACTAGAAGAAGAAAAAAATTTGGCCAAGAAACAGGCAAGATTACAATTTTTTCAAGACAACCCCGTTAAGCTAAAAACACCATTAGCTGATCCAGCAGCGTTTTATCGAAATTATATTGAACTTAAAGATGATCCCAATAAGTTATCCAAAATCACTTTATTATTAACAAGCATCTATAAATTTGCCAGACATGAATGGGTCGGCATTAAAGGCGCTTGGGAGGTGATACCTGATATGGCAAATTCATCAAGAGTCGAAGACAAGATTAGTCGTGTACATTTAGCAGAAGAATTTTGTCATTGGCGTTTATTTGATGAAATGTTGAGAACCTGTGGTTTAGATAAGGTTGAATGGCAACCGTTAGAACCTTTTAAGGAATGGGTTTACAAGCAATTCCCTAAATTACCGGGTTGGTTAATGGATACCCCCGCCTTTGTCACAGAACTCATGGGCGTCACCTATTATTGTCATTTATATACTTTATTCGATGAAATTCTTGTCGATGAGCCAGAAGTCTGTGAACGCTTAAAATTGCTATTGGATGAAATTACCATTGATGAGATTGCTCATACCGGACAGCGTCGCAATTTTATGGGGCCGATTGGCGTAAAAATTTCTCGGCAACTCGTTAGACCTTTTTATAAAATGTTCTTTGCCGATATCCCTGAAATCGCAAAACTTCTGAATATAGAACAAATGATTAAAGATGGTGAATCATTTGATTTTAATAATATTCCGTCATCTCTATTGGAAAAAAGCTGGATTCCATCTTACTGCAAAGCTTGATAGAAATGACTGCAACAATAATTGATTAAAAGTAAAATTAGCGCCGTATTTAAATTATTTCTGGTCGAGCGACTAATGCTTTTATAACCTTTCTACTCTTCAAGCCTTTTAATGCGTATATGTTTTTAATTCCTGACTCGGTAGGTAAATTTTTTCACCGCATGGCTTCACCGCCACATTTTTATGCATTAACTGAAAAACTAATGCCTTGGCTAGTAACCCTCTTTTTATTATTATTGCTAAGTGGTTTGTATGGTGGTCTTTATTTAGCTCCGCCCGATTATCAGCAAGGCGACAGTTATCGGATTATTTATATCCATGTTCCCAGTGCTTGGATGTCTTTGTTTATTTATGTGGTTATGGCGGTTGCTGGTGCTATTGGCTTAATATGGCATATTAAATTGGCAGAGATTGTAGCCATCAGCAGCGCATCTGTCGGCGCAAGTTTTACTTTTATTGCCTTGGTAACGGGATCGTTATGGGGTAAACCCATGTGGGGAACTTGGTGGGTTTGGGATGCTCGACTGACCTCTGAATTAATTTTATTATTTCTATATCTCGGTGTTATTGGTCTATATGGAGCCATTGACGATAAACGTAGTGCATCCAAAGCTATAGCTATTTTGGCATTGGTTGGAGTCGTTAACATTCCGATTATTCATTATTCTGTAGAATGGTGGAATACTCTGCATCAAGGACCAACGGTCACTAAAATAGACAAACCTTCCATTCATATCAGTATGTTAATACCCTTATTACTAATGGCTATGGCATTCAAAGTATTTTATCTCATTGCTATGCTACAAAAAGCTCGGGTTGAATTGTTACAACGTGAACGCACTTCACAGTGGGTAAAAAAAATGGTTCTGGAGCAAATGCGATGACTCTGCAAACATTTTTTGCTATGGGTGGTTATGCTTTTTATGTCTGGACAGCTTACGGAATCTGTTTTGTCGTACTTTTGGCAAATATTTTAATTCCCATAAAACAACGCAAACAATTTTTACGGCAACAAGCGCTCAAACAAAAACGACAAAACTAATGAAACCGGTAAGAAGACAACGCTTAATATTAATTGTATTAATGGTCATTGGAATTGCATTAGCCGTCGGCTTCGCGCTTAAATCTTTCAATGAAAATTTGATGTACTTTTTCTCAACATCCGACGTAATCAGCGGCAAAGCACCCAAAGACAGATTGTTTCGCTTGGGCGGCATGGTTGTTAAGGGTTCCGTAGTTCGTCCGGGCGATGGCTTGACTGTTCATTTTAAACTCACAGATTTTAGCAAGGAAGTCAGCGTTGAATACACCGGCATCCTGCCAGATTTATTCAGAGAAGGACAAGGTATTGTCGCTAATGGTAGCTTAGATAATCGCGGAATCTTTATAGCTCAAGAAGTCTTGGCAAAACATGACGAAAACTATATGCCGCCAGAAGTTAAAGCAAGTTTGAAAAATCAAATTGAATCAACCCGTTAATAATTGCGTTCACCCGAAAATAACTATTTTCGTTTAACAACCCCAAAGGTTAGCAAGCATGATTCCTGAACTGGGACATTTTTCACTTATTCTTGCCCTGTGTATGGCAATAATATTGGGCTCATTGCCTATTATCGGCTCTTTTCGAGGCTACTCAAGCTGGATAGCTGTCGCTAAACCCGCTGCGTTTGCACAATTATTTTTTATGGTTTTGTCCTACAGTTGTTAAACTTA
>Ga0214192_1001234_pt1 | contig 14584 bp, 30 predicted proteins | sample TroBogEpilimnion_44_FD_153030 | JGI IMG/M metagenome (GOLD analysis project Ga0214192, IMG submission 153030) | Freshwater microbial communities from Trout Bog Lake, WI - 29JUL2008 epilimnion | ecosystem: Environmental > Aquatic > Freshwater > Lake > Epilimnion/Euphotic zone | place: Trout Bog... | reverse complement strand
AGCCGCTCCCGCCCTTCCTGTTTAACAGAAGTTTAACCTTTTTTATTTGGAAAAAAAAATTTATTTTTATTGAAAAAAGATTTTTTTGTTTCATTTTATTTTATTATAGAGATTAAAAAGATAGGGTTTATAGGTGCTATGGTCAACTTTTTACAATTTGTAAACGGCAGTAACTTGTATATAGTCGTTTACTTTTATTTCTGCTATCTCTGTTCCGTAGGCCCCCTTTTTTACTGTTACTTTATTTTTTAAATTAATGGCGATTTCTTCGGGAAAATCTTGCAGTACTACTTTTATTTTTCTGTACTGCTGAACGGTTAAAAGTCCTACCGTTGTTTCTTTTAAAATTTCTTCGTTCATGTTTTTTTATTAAAGATTAGAGAATAAATTTAAAAACTTGCCGGGGTGGTGGCTCGCACACCGCATAAAATTACCGCGCCGAATTACCCGACAAGTTTTTGCGCAACTACTTTTTTCTTTCGTAAAAACTCACAGAACTATAATTGTCCTCTAAGTATGGAAGTATCTTTGTACTAAGCATTTTGTTACCGTTATCGGTATCTATTTGCCCTATCTTATCTCTTAGTTCCTTGCTGCCCAATTGCAGCCCGTTTACCGCTATATTCCAGCCTATTAAATCAAACCAATTGCGGCAATAATATTTAGGGTCTATTTCGTCCCCTGTAAGTTTGCAAAGTTCTTCATCAACTTTGTTGAGGTTTTCGGGTTCCGTTGAACCCTTTTTAAATAACTGAAAACATTGTGGCATAAAATAAAAATTTAGAGATTAGGAAATTAAAAATTACACTGTATAATAAAGCAGGTTCCGGCGAATATTCCAGCCTCTACGGTTTTTACTTCGTTTAATTCAAGGTCAGCTAACAGGGCCTTTTTTGTTACTGTTACATAAGCCTGTTTCTTACTGCTTATTGGTGTTTGTGCAGCTACCTTAATAGAGCAATTACCAATGTATTCTTTTAAATCTGAAAAATTAATTTCTGCTGTTTGCATAAAAATATTTTTATTGGTTTATTACTGTATTGCAAATGCTGTGCCAAACTCTTTTGAAATCGAATAAAATTTTTTATTCGCCGTTAATTGTTTTTTCTTATAATTGAATAAATAGCAGCGTTTAAATTTTGGTGTCATAAAGTACCCGGTAAGTAATGGTTAATAATAAACCCATCATAACGCGGCTGTAATGTGTCGCGCTGTTCCTTTAGTTCCTGTTCACTCCGGGCCGGGTAATTTAGGATAACGGTATAATCCCCGGTGCTGCGATTTTGAGCCACTAAAACGACCTGTAAAAGTAAATGCCTGTCAAGTGTTAGCAACTTAGTATTAGATAGGCGTTTATTGCCTACTATAACGCTATACCCTTTATTTGCTACCTGTAGTACTTTGCATGTTTGCATAAGAAAGAAAATTAAGCCCCGGCATTACACCGGGGCTATGTTATTAATAATTGTCCCTTTCGTTAAGTACAGGGTTAATGTACTTTGGCAGGTTCAATTTTACCAGCGGCATTATGTGGCTCGGTGTACAGTTCATAATGTGGCAGGCGTTGGCTATGGCATTTGCTACATTATCTATTGCCTGCATAGGGTCGCGGTCTTCTTTTTCCTTATCTTCCCCGGCTTTAATGCGGCTCATGGCATATACTTTGAGTATCTCCGCGCCTACTTCAAATAGTGGCTTTAGGGCCTCAAAAATTTGGCTGTCTTCGCCTGTTTCTTCGTCGTCTATTTCATGGCCTTTTAACTCCTTATCCAGCGCGTCTAATTGCTCCGGGGTCAATGGCTTGCGCCTGTTGCCTGTCTGCCTTGCTCCGGCTGTTTTGCCTGTTCCGGCTGTCTTACTTTTTGCGCCTGCTGCGCCTGTTGCTACTTTTTTCATTTTGCTTTTTGGTTTGAAAAATTAATAATAAAAATAAAAAGGTTAAATCATTTTTCTTTGTAGTCGTTAAGGTTATTTAGTAACCTTACACACATGGCCCCGGTCTGTACAGCTTCATTTATTATTTCGTCGTACTGTCCCCCTTCATGGTCATATTGAATAGCGGCTTTAATAAGTTCCCCGCTTTCCTCTGATACTATAGCGGCTGCGTGTGTCACATTTTTAGAGGGCCATTTAGGGTGTTTGGCCTCTGCTTTTTGCAGTTCTCTTAAAATGGCATGTATCACTATTTTTTGTGACGGTGTAGCATTTTCATCAAAATACTTTACGGCCTCTTTGGGTGTTATAAATTCCAATTTCATTTTATTGGTTTTATTGGTGAAAAATTAATTGCGAATGATGTAATAAAATTTACCGTCAATTACTTTGTAAAAATCGGTATCAAGGCCGCAATAGTCAGCGGCATGTATGCACATTGGTACGCTACAGGTTGCACAACATTTATCCGGTGTTTGTTCGCTATCGGGTACGGGTAGTATTTCCACAGTGGATTTATTTAAGTCTGCTGCTATTTCCGGGCCTGTTATTCTTACAGGTATTGGCGCGGTTGTATTTGCATCTTTATTAGCGGAAAGATATTTGTACATGTTGCTAATTACGCTGTCAAAAAACACATAGGTAAGAAGCACAAACCACCACGTAAATACACCGGGTATTATTTTTGCTAAAACAATTATTAAAGCAAATGGGACAATCAAAGAAGCAAACATAAAAAATATTGTTTGCGCTACGTGCTTCAATGATACTTTTATTATTTCTGATTTAATTTTCATTTTGTTTTTTTTTATTAAAATTTACAATCGTTTTTTATATCGCACATTTCAGCTAACAATTTAGCTACTATCACTAATATTTTCTTTACTGTTTCCATAGAATTGATTTTGTATTATTGGTATTTTGCCGGATTTTAATTTAACCCTTCCCTTTGCTACTATTGTTATAGGTGGTATTTTATTTTCTGCAACTATTATACTTGCAATAAGTAACGGGCTTTGTGTAAAAAATGTTCCTGCCTCTGTTCTTATTTGATATAAATTAGTATATACCATAAATTTCTTTTTTAAGGTCGTTAAAATATTTTATGAATATCCAGCGCGACAATTCAGGTGAATAGTTTTTTAATTCCGGGCCGTTGTAACCACTGTAAAAAGTATCACGTTCGATTTTTTGCGCCCTATTGTCGCAATCCTTCATTACAATATACCAATCATCATTTTTATAAATGTCCAGTACATCAAACTTTTTAAGAATAGCCATTAATATTTTTTCTTCAAACGGTTTCCAAAAAATTTCCATTTCCGGTATAACCTTTATTGGCTTTACAAGGTCGCCAATATACGCCTCTGCTGCGTCATGCAAAAGAATGAATAAACGAACCTTTGCGGGTGTGTTTTTAGGGGCCAAATCTACGCAAAGGGTAGAATGTTCAGCGATACTAAAGTAATGCGGAATTTGACCGCTAAAATGAGCCTTAAAACCTAATCCGCTGGCAATGTCGTTTATATTGATATTGTCCGGGTTCGGGTTAAGTAAATCTAATAGGCCACCTGTAAGCGTTTTAATTTGTCCGGGGATAAGCATTAGAATAAATTTATAGAGTGGAAAATAAAAGAGATAACAACTATTAGCAGTACAGAAAAAATAATTATAACTAAATAAAAATGGTTGCTTCTTTCTTCTGTGTGGTATTTTATTGTACTGACAATAAAATTAAATAACCGGGATAGCCATTTTACAATTAATTCCCCTATTGAAATTATTATAAGAAAATAAATAAACAGGACAAAAAAACCAGCTTGCCCATGATGCCACAAAAATAAAATGTGGTTAATTATCGTGTTGCTCATTTTGCAAATTCTTTTTGAAGTAAGGAAACAAGATTTGACAAAGATGTTATTTCGTCTTTAGTAAAAAAGTAATTACAAATACCGTTAGCAAAAACAAAACCGTCCTTACAGTAATTGCCCATGAAACATTTTTTACAATAAATAAAATACCTGTCTTCTTTTTTATTTAATGAGGCTGCAAATGTGCCATTATCAAACGCTTTTCTTTTCATAGCTTTTTATTTGAAAATAGTATTGCAAACGCCGTGCCAAACTTTTATAAAATAAAAAATAATTCAGGGCCTAAATAGTACCTCATTACATTAAAAGTCCCGTTTTTATTAGGTACTAAATAAAATTGCTTTATTATATAGCCCTGAATAAAATTTAATCCCGATTTTATTGGAGCATTAGAAATAATTACTCCGGGATTTGAAATGTACTTTAATACATGGTTATCTATTGCTAATCTGTTTGCTGCCTGAATGATACTATAGTGCATGGTATTTAATTAAAATGGTGCATCTTCCCAATCTGCTACTAAAACCTTATGAGGGGTTAATGTCAGGTGGTCGTATTCGTCCAATATGGAATAATCAATTTTTTTTAGTTTATATCCGGGCATTTTATCCGGGTTATCTTTTGGCTGCATTTTTACTATCAATGCGCGTTCCAGTTTCGCGGCGCGTTCAGGTGTGGTAATTACGAGCCTTACAAGGCACTTACGACGGTCGTAAGTACATCTAACCTGTGTTGTATCGTTCCACTGCTGAAAGTGTCTTAAACAGGTCTTTTGTAGGTTGCTGGCACTATAGCCAATATATACAACTGTGTCACCCTGTTTAATGAGATAAACCCCGGCTTTGTCCTTTGCAAAAGTCAGGTTAGATTTTTCTTTTGTGTAAATACTTGAAAAGCGGCTTTTCAAGTATTTCGGTCGGGGCTTGTTGCTCATACGAATAATTTATTTTTTTAGTGATTTTAATTAAATCCTTTGCAAAATATTTATTAGCTAAACTATCTGTGTATTGGATTTTCAATAAATATTTATTTGCCGGGTCGTGAAAAATTCTAACAGAAATAATAGTAATTTCTTTTTCAAAAACTGTTTCACCTTTTTCGTTTATCCATCCCGCCGGAAAGTCAATTAATATTTTTTCCGGCGGGATAAATGGCAATGGAACCCACATTAAATTAATGTCGTTTAATTCCATAATTAGTTTTTGTTTATTTTATTGAATGATGCAGGGAATTTATAGCCTCCCTTTATTAGTTTTTCTTCACCGGGCAATATAAGGCCGTTTGTTTTTCTGTGGTGTTCTCTTAATACGGCTTCCTGTTTTTCCATGTATTCTATAGCTTCATCAATGCCGAATTTATCAAAGTATTTTTGTTGCTCTGATAGGCCATTAAAAAAGAACGCTACCTTATTAGCTACAGGCGGCTTTTTATCGCCAATCATACGAGTATATAAAAATATCGCTGGCCTGTTTTTTTTCTGCTCCGGGTCGTATGCTTCAGTATTAAAAATAACCACCTCAATTTTCATTTCGTGAAATTGGATAGCTTTAGCCATTGCGAACCCTTCCCGGTCGCCTACAAAATCATTTTCATTTACTGTAGTATTCATAGATTATTTTTTAGAGAAAAAAGAAATAGTTTTTTCAGCGAAATTTTTATAAGGTGGTTGTAGTGCAGCCGGGTAATTTTTATATTCTGCATTAGTCAGATTTGCAATAGTAGAAATCCTTTCATGTAAAATATTTATTTCCGGCTCTGACATTTCAGAAAGTAAATTGATAATGTCGTTACCTTTTTTGCTTTTAATTACAATGCTTATTTTTTGCAATGCAATTTTTATTTCATCGGGTATTACGGGCGAACCTGTAAGGGCTTCTTTAGGAATATCTTTTTTATTCCCGGCCTGTTTTTTTGCTGCGGTCTTTTTTTCTATAGGCAACTTTATTTTAGTTGCTGTTTTTTTCTCCCCGGTAAGTAATGGCAGGGCTTCAATAATAGGCGGCACTCTGTCGCTATCTTCGCCCTCAATTATTGCCTCTACCGTTTTTCCTAAAACTGCTTTTTTTTGCTGCGGTCTTTTAGGTGTTACGGTTTTTTTAGCAGGAATATTTTTTTTATTCCCTGCGTTTTTTTTGCTTGCTGTTTTTACTGCTGTCTTTTTCATTTTACATTTCTTTTTAGAAGGTTGTTATCCATTAATTTGCAATAATCAAAAACATCTATGCCCTCCGTCGTTCCGTTACTGTCTGCAAAAATTATTGTAGTACCGTCGAATATTGTAGCGCGTGGGGTTAGTGTTTTATCTGTGTGTACTTCTACCCTGAACATTTTGCCCATATAGTTTACCGGGAAATCATCAAGTTTAATTTTATCACTATTGTCCCATTGTGCCAACTGCTGCAAAATAACCTTATCAGGTTCCTTTATTGCTTCTGCCTGTTGATACTGTACCGGGTTGCGACAAGATGCGCAAATTGTGCCGCTAAAATGCTCTGTGGCGTTCAATTGCTTGCCGCAACCCTGACAGGTAAATAAACTTAATTGCTCTTTATGTTTTCTTACGTACATTCTTAGTGGTCATTGTGTCGTCGGGTGGGTCAAATTCTCTACCGTCTATTAGGTCTTTTTTTCTATTAACGGTGGTCGGTGGTGAGCCTGACGGTTTTAGTCGTTGCCTCCTGTAGCCCTCAGTAATTAAATGGTCATTAAAACGAGATTTTATAGTAGCATAATTATCGTTAGTACGAAAGATAACTACATAGTCAACTAATCGCATAAAATCAGGTGGTACAGTATCGAGAGAGTGAAACACAACTATAATATTATTTTGGTCGTGGAATTTATCAACACATAATTTTATAAACTCCGGCGGTATGCGTCCTTTCATGTTTACCGTTCCTTCCTCTATCAAAATATTGTAGCCTCTAAGTACCCTAACCCCGTCTTTATGCTCACCGACTATTTTTACAAAATCCTCCCATGAGCCAGTATAACGCGAACGCTTTAGGCCGGGCCTGTACTCCGGCAGGCCGGGGCCTGCTACCCATGTAGGAACGTCGTTAATATCGGTAAGGTATTTATTACCGTATTCCCTTTGCGGGTCGTAAACAAGACAGGGCGCAAATTTAGATTTTGGCCCGGTCACCATTGATTTAGCTAATCTGCTTTTTCCCTGTCTTGTTTTTCCAGCGATAACGTATAGTAACATACTAAGAATTTAAAAGGTCAACGTTAGGCGCTACAAGCGTCGTTTCTTTGGCTTTGTTTTTGCCTCCGGGCTTCCTACCCCGTTTGCCTTTTCCTGTGGATTTTTTCGGCACGTATGGCGTTGCTTCGCCATCTTCTGTACCTTCCTCAATTGCTATTTCTTTTGCTGCCATTGCTGCACTCCAAAATTTAATAACAATCATTAATACCAAAACGATTATTAAAGCTATCCACGGGTTTTTAGTTCCTGTAGTAGTTTCGTTAAACGCTTTTTGTAATGGCTTTGCTAAAGTCTTTTTTTCTTTAGCGTCAAATGCCATTTCTTTTTTATCAATGTCGATATTGAATTTATTACCGATAAAAATAGCCAGCATAGGTATAAGCCAGTCTATAAGGTCAACGGCTGTTTCCGGGTCGATAAGTTCAGATAAATTAAACATTACCTTACCATCTTTATTTTCTGCTATCTCCCTTAATTCTTCGTCGGCTCCTAAGTGTGCGGCCTGTGCTTCGGGTTCTACTTCGGGGCCTCCTGTATTTTCGTGCGAATTAACCCCGCTGCCTGTCATATTGTTATTAAGGCTGTTTTCTAATTCGCTCGGTAATGTTACGGGTTTGAACTCGCCAATATCGCGGCTCTCTGCATCCTCTAACATCATTCTTCTTTGTTCTTCTTCGCTAAACTGCATAATAAATTTTTGAGAACGTGAATAAATTATTTTTTCTTTTGCTCTGCCATTACGCGCTCATAAAAACTTTCTAAAAATTTATTGCGTTTTTGCAGTTTTGGCATTTCTACATCGCGCAAGTTTTTTAAGTCCTCTGCGTTTTTCATTAATACAGAATAAACATTGTCTTTGTACATGTGTGTTTTAAAATCGTCTGTACTTTCTTCGTCCTCTCCATCTTTCGGGACGTAGGTTAGTATTAAAGATTGCACACCCATTTTTTTAAGGTGGCTTTTTAATTTCCGGGTGGCTATTCCTTTTACCGGGCCAAGAAAATCAAGTGCTGAACTCATAATTTTTAATTGGTTTTTATTGGTTAAAAAATATTTACAAATTTACTTAGTTATTTTCTTTTTTATTATCGAATATTCATCTTTATGCAAACCTAATGCCTCTATTATTTGTTTATTTACTGATAAATCAAATTTAGGTAGGCAGAATTTTTTTTGTACGCACTTATCAAAATCCACATTGTTAGTATATTCTTTTACTTGCCAATAGCTAATCCAGTTTCTTTTTTTTATTTCCTGAACTTCAAATTTTATTAATTTCTCAAAAGTGAAACTAAAATTTTGTTCGTTTAAATATGCTTCTATTTCGTCGCGGCTTTTTTCGTGCTGAAAATAAATACCATCAACCCAATAAAAAATAAAATTAGTAGGGCCTAAAATTCTTTTTATATGCTGCATAACGTCGTTTACTTTTGATACGCATAAAAAGAAATAATTAGCAAATTCACTTTGTTCGTTTGTAATATCTACTAACTCGCCTATTTCGTTATGATGCCAAATATTTTTATTACCTGCCATCATTCCTACAGCGGCTAACCTGTCTTGTTTGGGTAACATTTGAGAGTGATTATATAAGCCCTGACTAATTAACCCCTCATTAAATAATACCCTTAAATATGCGCTCTTAATGTCAATACAATAAATAGTATCATTTACATTTTTAAGCCTGTCAAAATCCGTAAAATCATTATAACGTAAATCGAATTTATTAAATTCAGGTGGTTCTAAGTTCAATGTTTTTATTTCGCTCTTAATCATGTTCGCGGCAATTATCGCGCTCTTGCTCATTAGGCTTTGCAAAAATTGAGCCTGTATTAATGGGCTACCATCGTCGTTAAGTGCTTCGCTTATTATTTCTAAAGTGTAATTGCTGTGCTTTATTTGGTACGCTGAATTATGGGCTTTTGCTGCATCTATTATTAGTTTATAATTGTCACCTTCAAAAAAGAATTTCGGCTTTGCTCTCGCTCTTGGTTTTGCCATAGAATTTAATGTTTGGGTATTCTCCGGCAATAGATAATAATGCAGCCGGGATATTGAGCAAATATATTTTCTCTTGCTTCTAATTCATTACGACCGTTCACCTCTCCATACTTCACCATATATTTACGGCCTTTTTTAGCACGTATTTTAAACTCGTATAAATAACGGTCTTCGGGTACTTCTTTTTTACTCCATTTTTCGCGGTCTTGCTCTAACTGCTCATACATGGTTTTTGAACCAATAACATAAACGCCAAATTCTTCTAAATCTTCGGGGCCTTGTGCTTCGTTAATTTCGCTTTCTGTTGGTATTGTAATATGCAATTCGGTAAAACCATTTCTGTAAGAAGCATAATATTCATTGACATGGTTTTTGAATTTGCGGATAATTTTTTTATCTACATTATCAACTTTAAAAAGTGCTTTTAATTTTGTTGTTTCCTTACCGTTAATAAAAATTTTACCGCCGAAAGTATCAAGGCGGTTAGTTATGTTCCAGCTATGGTATTGCATAGGCATACCGTCTTTACTTTTTGCGTATGCTTTTGCTACTTCATATAGTGCCGGATTGCTCTCAAATAATTGCGGTATGGTCTTACCTTCTTTCCGGGCTATATCGTGAAATAGTATAGGAGAATTGGGATTTTCAAAAAGTTCGTGATTAACGAATTTACCGTCTATCCTTATTTTTTGCTTTGCAGTTTTACGGCCTACCTGAACCTTTTTTATATAGTTCCTATCCTCTTTAGGTAGTTCGTTAAAATCTATTTTTCTTTTACTCTCTTCTTTATCTAATTCCGATTTTAAAAAGTTCTTTTTTTCCTTATCGGTGGCCCTTTTCCATTTGCCATTGTGTAACGCATAAATGCGCGTTTGCATAACATCATTGGCCCGGTCATATACTTGCCCGGTTTGTATTTTCGGAGGTGTTATTTTTTTAGCCATAGGAACAAAGGTAAAAAATAAAGGCGGCGTTAATAGCCGCCTTTATTCAAGTAAAAGGAATTGTACTTACTATTCTGCTACTTCACCTGTTTCGGTGTCAACAGGCGTATTAGGATAGACAGCAACAACCATATTAAGGTAGCCTACTGCCTCTGTGTTATCCTTTTGGTCTTCGCTCACTACCCTGTTAGTAGTTATGCAGGCAACAACAACCGGGAAAGTACCTTTGTATTTCTGCACTTCTTTCAGTAAGATAACTTCCCTTGTTACCTGTACACATGGGTTACCTTCCTTATCACGTGCATACACTTCAACGGCTGGAACTTCTTTTTGTTCTTCACCTTCTTTTTTGTAGCGGTTGTTCATAGTAGTAAGGCCCAATACCAAAATGCGGTATTCTGTGTTTTCCTGCATCTTGAAATACTTGCCCTGTGTTGACACGAAATCTGCCATGTCCAGTTTTTCTATTTGGGCTAATATTTCGGGGCTGTAGTTACCCTTTAAAATTTCATTGCGAAGTTGTTCCGCTGTCATTGCTGTGGCGTTTGCGCCTGTTGTTACTTTTTTCATTTTGCTTTTTGGTTTGAAAAATTAATAAATAAAAATCTTAGTCTTTTAGTAATTCGGAAATATTTAATTTACCTTCTTTATGCAACTTCACAATTAATTTAAAACCTAAACGGCCTAACGTTGCACTTTCAATCGTTGTATCTGTAGCCATTTTCATAACGTCAATAAACAGGCCCTTATGTTTGGAGGGAAAACTAACCGGGATAACTAATCTTTTCGGCGGGGCTGTTTCTGTAGTGGTGGGAGTAACTTTTTTTGACGCTTTTTTAGTAGGTGTGTTTTGTCGCATTTTGTGCCGTTTTGTGATACAAAGATATACAAGCATTTGACACAGCCAAATATAAATACGAAATTTGGATAAATATTTTTTATTATTAACTCTTAAAATGCTTTAAACAATGGCAGGCGAAGAAATTAACGTAGGGGAATACAGCTTCCTTAAATTGCTGTTTGTAATCGTACTCGGCGCAATTATCGCGGGTATTATTGTTAAGTGGTCACACGATGCAGCGCAAAAGTGGAGGCTGAAACAATACATAAAGAAAAACCCCGGCGCACCTATCCCGGTACAGATGGCAGGTACTATAGCGGCTCCGGCTCCTGTAGCCAGTATGCCAGCAGGCGGGGCAGTAGCGCAGCCACAAAATACAGGTGTGGCAGGTGGGCCAAGCGCAGCAGGCGCAGGCTCTTACTAATAAAATCTCCTGCTAAAAAATCAATTTGTTTTTAACCTTTAAATTTTAAAAAATGAATCCAACAAATCAGGGAAGGGTTGCACTGTCTTCTTTCTCATTCGTCATTACATCAACAATGACCACGCAAGATGTTAGCGTTGAAATGTTCAACTATGACCTCTCCGTTACCAAAATTTACAACAGTGCCGCACAGTCTAACGGCGCGCCGCAATTCTACCCGGCTGTAGGTGTAAACGGTTCACCTGTAAAGGTTCCTACAGGCGACCAAACTACGGGCCTTAACTGGGTATTCCTGTACAGTGTTGGTGGTCAGGACGCGTTTACATCAGCAGTAAAGGGCGTTCCTACGTTCCCGGCTGGTACGAATACACGCGGCTTTGTGTATATCGACGTTAACGGTCAGTTGGTTTACCAGCCCGGCTATGTTAACTCTGTACTCGATGCAGGACAAGTAACAATGCAGTCAAAGCAGACTAACTACCGTCATGTATTTGAGGTATCAGGTAAATCTAAATTTGCCGTTGCCTACGCTCGTATTTTCGTAGGTGCTACATATACCACACAGCTGCAAAATCAGGTGTTGTATATTCAGCAGAACATACTCGGCGGTACGGGTAATGTTCCTTTCAATCCGGGCGACTACGTTACGGAATTTCAGCAGCAGCCCAACGTTATCACGGCTGACGTTAACAAGCTGATTAACGCTAAATCCGGCCTTACCTATGCAGTAAATCGCATGGTAGGGGGCATACCTAACGTTATCACTATGGTAATGTTCTTTAAGCCACTCGGTAACATGCTGGAACTGGTATAAGGCCAGTAATATTTTTTGGTTTGAATAGGCGGTAAGGCTTGCGCCTTACCGCTTTTTTTTAACAGTAAATCAATTAAACAAAATGACAAGTTCAGAAGAAACAACCGGGATAGTTTTAATACTCGTAGTTATTGCACTGCTTTATATTGGTCATAACTTTTTAGGCAATATAAAGGCCGCGCCTATTACCTTGATACCGCAAAGCACAGCGACAGCACAGGTACAGGCCGCAACAGCAGGAACAGCGTTAGCAGTAACGCAGGGAGGCCAACAGGCTGTAGCTATGCAGATGCAACAGCAGAATAACGCCTATAGTGCTTTGGGTAATGGTTTGGGTGCGTTGATTGCTGGTATATCAAACAGCGCATACCCCGATGATATGACCTATTAATCAGCTTGCCAAATAAGTACTAAGTATGAAAAATGAAACAAGTGCTTTAGTTGGTGTAACGGCTATAATCTTAGTTATAATCGTCGCGCTCTTAGTCCTTAAAAAGACTAAGGGCGCGGCTGCATTATCGCCAACAGCAGCCGCCAACATTGCGAAGACAACACCGGGCAATACTATTGCAAAAAGTCCTTTGCAGATACCCGGCGTTAACATGCAGCCAGTACAGCAGCAACAGCAGTACCCCGGCAGCAATCAGGCAAATTTAACTATACCAATAATTTCAGGTATAGGCGGTTTTCTCGGTGCATTAGGTAATAATCTTTTTAGTGGTAATAGCGATACTACACAGGAAGAAGATACATACAGCAGCGACGAAGCACAGGCCAATTTAACGGACTTTGGCAACCAAGTTAGTACAGGTGCAGGGTATGACCTTTCTAACAGCGCAGATAGCCCGGAAGACGACTACAGCGGTTACACTAATTAATCATTTTTAAAACCAATTTTAAAAGATGGAAAAGAAAACAAAGCATATAGTAACAGGGGTAGTAATTGCCCTTTTACTTATTGTTGTTTTGGTTATCCTGTACAAGCGTAAGCATAACAAGGATATTGCAGCAGCAGCAGCGTTAGCACATGCAGCAGTACCCGCGCCATACTTTACAACTAATGTACATGGTGATGCAGTTGCTACCAGCGGAACAACCCCGGCAGGAACTACCATAACAACCAGCCCATTAACCGGGCAATCTACTACGGTTCCTGTTTACGTTACGCCTGCACCTATTGACCCGGCAACACTTACCCCGGCACAATTAGCGTCAGCAAATGCAGCCGCTGTAGTGCAAAGCAATTCAGCTATAGCAGCAGCAAACGCAGCAGCAGTAAACGCAACCAGCGCACCGCAGACACTTGCAACACAGGTACAGAAGTATGTAACACAACCGTACATAGATGCGTTTAAAAATTGGTTGCTGCAAAACTACAGAGCCACAGCAACAAGCGCACCACTTACCCCGGCACAAATTCAAAGACTTACCAGCGGTACTATAAACCCTGCATGGAATACACCTTTGAATACTTTGCAAAACGTAGTGATAGCAGCAATTAACGCAGATGTAAACAGGGCCACAGCTAACGGAACTGCTACACCTGCTATTACTAACGCTATCATTGACCAGTACGTACACAACACACTCGGCGGCATCTTAACGGGTATGGCAGGCATGGTAAACAATACAGGCCCAACAGACCCAAGTAAAGACCCAAGCAACCCACTTTATTACACCTTCAAACACTAATCTATTATGGCTATAGAAAAAGAAGATGGAGCCATTACCGTTACCGTTATCGCTATTGTTTTAGCTTTAACGGTAATGGTAATTTACTTTATCGTTTCCGGGAAAGAAGACCCGGCAGACAGCCCCGGAACTAAGACACCTGCACCGGGCAAAAGTAGCGGAGGTTCTACAGGTAGTAACCTGACACCACAGCAACAAAGTTTAGTAACTGGAAGTGTACTTACAGGAATGAGCGCAGCTGTACCGGGATTAGGTGTAATAGCTGATTTGTATAATTGGATAAATGGTAATGATAGTGGAGATACACCACAAGACACCACGCCAGCAGCACCACCGCAACCGGGCGTAACTACTTACCCTGATGGAACATACACTACTAACAATGCTGATGACCCTTTTACCCATTTTATTTTTCAGAACGGGCCAGCAGCCCCAACAACAGAATTAACGCTATACTAAAATGAAAGATGAAATAAAAATTGCGCTCATTATTTGCGTATGCCTTATTATAGTTGCTTTTGTGTATTCACACAAAGCAGCTATAAAAACGGCTTTAGGTATTGGGGCTTTAGGTATTGGCGCGTATCTCGCAGCAGGAGGCACGTTAGCAGGCTATAAGCTATATCAAAAATACATTAAAGCCGGGTTCACTAAGGACATACCAGCAGTAGAGAGCGAAGCCGCAGCAGGGGCCACAGAAATTACCGCAGCAGGCGAAGCCGCAACAGAGGCCGGAACTATTGTAAGCGTCGGAGAGGCTACAGCTATTACAGGTGAAGCAGTAGCCGGGGCAGCAGCAGTAGCAGAAACGGCAGGGGCCGCAGCAGCAGTAGGAGAGGCCGCAGCAGGGGCCGGGG
>Ga0214192_1001232_pt1 | contig 14587 bp, 12 predicted proteins | sample TroBogEpilimnion_44_FD_153030 | JGI IMG/M metagenome (GOLD analysis project Ga0214192, IMG submission 153030) | Freshwater microbial communities from Trout Bog Lake, WI - 29JUL2008 epilimnion | ecosystem: Environmental > Aquatic > Freshwater > Lake > Epilimnion/Euphotic zone | place: Trout Bog... | reverse complement strand
CCCCGAGGCCAATCCGCTGCGGTGGACGGGCATCGCGGAACTGAGCGATGCGTACGTGCTGGCGCCGGTGGATCTGCTGCGTGAGTTTCGGCCGCAGGACGGGATCCGTTACGCCAAAGCGGACCGGACAGCGGCGATGGATGCGGCGAGAGCGACGTTTTCCTTCGGGCGGCTGCTGGAGTTTGCGCAGTGGCCGGTTTGGGCGACAGAGCCGATGCCGGGCGGGAGGTCGACGCGGGTGCGGCTGATCGATCTGCGGTTCGGGACGCCGGAGGCCGCGGGATTCGCGGCAGCGGAAGCCACGGTGGACGAACGGCTGCAGGTGACCGAGGAGAAGTTCGGCGGCGGGATGCCGAAGAAGTTGCGCTGAGATGACGGACGAAGCAACAAAGCCGGCGCGAACCAAAGCGGGCGGGCGCATTGCAAAGCACGAGATGGAGCGGAGCGCGGCGGGGCGGCCGCTGTGCCGGTGGTGCGGGGCGGAGACGCCGAAGGGTCGCCGGACGTTTTGTTCCGATGGCTGCGTACACGAGTGGCGGCTGCGGACCGACCCGGCGTATCTGCGGGAAAAGGTTTTCGCGCGCGATCACGGGGTTTGCGCGCAGTGCGGGGCCGATACGGTGGCGCTGCGGCGCGATATGCGCAAGCTGGACTACAGCGCGAGGAAGCTTTTTCTGCGGCAGTGGAAGCTGCGCGAGGGGAGCCGGAAGTCGCTGTGGGACGCCGATCATATTGTGCCGGTGGCGGAGGGTGGCGGGCAGTGCGACCTTTCGAATATGCGGACGCTGTGTCTGCTGTGCCATCGGGCGGCGACGGCGGAACTGCGGGCGCGGCTGAAAAAAAACACACTTCGGGCGTAGGTGACGCCAAACGGAGGGGGCTGGAGGGGGGATTACCAGTCGCAATCGACCTCCGGGGGGAGTTTAAAGACGGAACCGGTCGGGAACGGGACGTACGGCTTGTTGGAATTGACGACAATGGGGCCGGTTTGCAGGCTGAGCGGGTAGCCGTATTGATCGCGCGGGCCATCCGCAAAAACGAAGCCATTTTGCCGGGAAGTCTTTGATTTTGGGTAGTACATTTGCTTTTCCGGCATGCGGAGGAGCGGTGAAAGCTCGGGGGATTCGGGCGGATCGGCGGGTTCGCGGAGGAAGGGCGCCGGGGGATTGGGCTGGCGGCGGTGGCGATAGACGACGTAGCTGGTTTCGGGGCGGCAGCGCTCGCTCTGCAGTTCGCGGAACAACGCGTAATCCTTGTGGAGGCGGCGGCTGATGCGCTGCTCGTAGAGTGAGGCAAGGTTGAAGTCGCGGGAGTGGCGGGCGAAGGTGATGGTGTGGGCGACGGCGAGGGGGAGAAGCGGGGGCGCGGACCGGGCGGAATCACCGTTTTCGGCGGCGACGCAATCCAGCGTGAATGATTCGGTGGATTCGGCGAGGCCGAGGGCGTAGGTGTTTTCCTCATTGGCGGCGGCGCGGTGCAGACGCCAGGTGTCGCGCACGATGCGGTGGGCGAGGTGGAGTTCTTCGACGCCGATGGGGTTGAGAGAAGCGGTAAGTTTTTGCGAAAACTCGACGAAGACGGCGTACTCTTCGGGCGCGTAGAGGGTGATCTGGCCGGTGAGGCCGTTCTTGACGGCGTTGAGACGCGAGATCAGCTTGCCGGTTTCGGTGCGTGGGCCGGTGGATTTACGGGCGTTGGCGCGGTTGGCCGCGATTTGTCTGGGTGAAGCCATCTAAAAATTTCCTCCGAATTTTTTGCTTTCCGCGAATTTTTTGCTTTCCGCGACTCTTTTGTTTTCTACAGCCAGGGAGACCGCCTCCGGGCATGGCCTCCGCCCCCACGTATAACAGGCGGGCCGGGGATTCGGGGCCATTCGAATGTCAATCCTGTTGCAGGGAATAGAGATAGAAATTTTGAAGGGCCGTGAACAGGGGAAATTCCGAGGCATAGTCCGGGCGGGAAAATGGTAAAATCAGGTGTTCCAGTGCAAGTACTGGAAGAGCGTTTCGCCGCTTTTCGAAGCGGGTGGAGACAGATGCTTGCGGCGTCGGCCGAGCTAGCCGGTTTGAGACCGGCCTGTCTTGCCTGAGAGGAACGAGATCGATGGGGCCAGGGTTTATGCGACGGGTGATGCGCAAGATTAAAGGCGTGTGCCCGGAATGCAGCGCGGGTGAAAAGACGCGTATAGCGCGATCGCCGGCGGCGCGACTGCTGGTGATCAGCCGGCGATACGAATGCGCAAAATGCCGTTGCCGGTGGTACTGGATCTCGACCCCGTGGGCGCAGACGCGGCAAGTGGCGGGCGAATCCGGGGTTCGGTAAGAAACCAGACTACAGGAACGTTTTGAATTCCATGACGTCGCCGTCCTGGACGACGTATTCCTTGCCTTCCGTGCGCAGTTTGCCGAGTTCGCGGGCGCGGGCGATGCTGCCGGCGGCGACGAGATCGTCATAAGCGACGGTTTCAGCCGAGATGAAGCTCTTTTCGAAATCGGAATGGATGACGCCGGCGGCCTGGGGGGCTTTGTCGCCGGCGCGGATGGTCCAGGCGCGGGTTTCTTTTTCCCCGGTGGTGAGGTAGGTGCGGAGGCCGAGGAGATAGTAGGCTTCCTTGATCAGCGTGCCGGCGCCGCCCTGTTCAACGCCGAGGCCGGCGAGATATTCGGCGCGTTCCTCGGGCGGGAGGGTGCAGAGTTCGGATTCGATTTCGGCGGAGACGACGACGGCGCGGGTGCCGTGGTGGTGTTCGGCGTAGTCGCGGACTTTGGCGACCCAGGGGTTGTTTTCCGGATGGGCGAGTTCGTCTTCGGAGACGTTGCAGGCGAAGAGGGTGGGCTTGGCGGTTAACAGGAAAAGCCCCTTTAGGACGGCCTGCTCTTCGGGCGACATTTCGAGACCGAAGGCGAACTTGCCTTCGTTGAGCCAGGGTTCGAGGCGGTCGATGAGGTCGAGTTCGGCCTGGGCTTTTTTGTCGCCGCCCTTGGCGAGTTTCTGCTGTTTGGTGCGGCGCTTCTGGATGCTGTCGAGGTCGGCGAGGACGAGTTCGGTGTTGATGACGTCGATGTCGCGGATGGGGTCGACGGTATCCATGACGTGTTCGATGTCGGAGTTTTCAAAGCAGCGGACGACCTGGATGATGGCGTCGACTTCGCGGATGTGGCCGAGGAACTGGTTGCCGAGGCCTTCGCCGGTGCTGGCGCCTTTGACGAGGCCGGCGATGTCGACGAACTCGAAGATGGCGGGGATGAGTTTCTGGGAGCCGCTGATTCCGGAGAGGACGGCGAGGCGGTCGTCGGGGACGGTGACGATGCCCTGGTTGGGCTCGATGGTGCAGAAGCGGTAATTGGCCGCCATGGCCTTGCGGGTCTGGGTGACGGCGTTGAAGAGGGTACTTTTGCCTACGTTGGGAAGGCCTACGATTCCTGCACTGAGCATGTAAAGACTAGTTTAGCGGGCGGGTGGGGAGGACGAGCAGATTGGCGGGCGTGCAGCCGGAAACGTTGTGTGCGCGGATCTGGCGGTCGAAAGTTACGAGGCGTCCGGCGAAGGTGGCGGCGAGGCCGAGCAGGTGGTGGCGGCGAAGCCGAGCAGATAAAGACCGGTAAGTTCGGAAGGGCGGGCGGCGGTGAGGTTACTGCGGGCCGCGGCCGCGGTTGCCGCCGCCCTGATGGGGGATTTCGCCGAGGTTGATGACGGTGGTGCCATCGGCGCGGGTGAGGCCGCCGGCCCAGCCGTGTTTGGAGCCGTCCTTGGCGGCATAGGCGGTGATGGTGACGTCTTCGCCGGCGGCGATGAGGGTCTGGTAGATGTCGCGATCGAAGCCGTTGCGGCGGAGGACGTTGGGCGAGGGGAGTTCGAGGGCCCAGTTGACGATCCTGCCGTTTTCATTTTTGGCGTCGATGTAGATCCAGCCGTGCGGGTTGTCGCTGAGGACTTTGGTGAGCTTGCCGGTGAGCTTCAGCGGCTTTTCGCGGTCGTACTCGGCCTGAAAGGAGTGATGGGCGACGGCGGGGAGCGCGGCGGCGAGCAGGCCGAGGGCGAGAGCCGGGGTCGAAATCTTCTTCATAACAACCTCCACTGCGATTACATTGCCTCGCGGACTAAACGGAACCCGACGTCGCTGACGCGCAGGGTGGGTCCGTAATAGTGATAGCGGGCCGAGAGACGGACGAAACTGGCGGGGTTATCCCAGCCGCCGCCGCGCATGACGGGGACTTCGTGGCCGGCGCGGCCGACGCCGCGTCCACCGCGGCCGGTGGTGCTGGTTGCGATCTGGGCTCCGGTTGGGTCGACCGCGGCGGCCGCGCTGTAGGAACCGTTCGCGTACCAGTCTTCAACCCACTCGCGGACGTTGCCGAGCATATCGTACAAGCCCCAGGCGTTGGGCTTCTTTTGGCCGACGGGATGGGTTTCATCATCCGAATTGGCGCCGAACCAGGCGACGTCATCCAGCGAGGCGGCGGGGACGCCGGTGGATCCGGCGCGGGCCGCGTACTCCCACTCGGCTTCGGTGGGCAGACGGTATTTGTAGCCGTCGTTGCGGGCGTTGAGTTTGTCGATAAAAGCGTGGACGTCGTTTTTCGAGACGGTTTCGACGGGGCGGCTGGTGCCTTTGATGGTGCTGGGGTTCGAGCCCATGACGGACTGCCACTGGGCCTGGGTGACTTCGTACTTGCCCATTTCGAAGCCCTTCGTGATTTGCACGCGGTGGGCTGGCTTCTCGTCGGCGGCGCAGGCATTGTCGTCCGCGGAACAGCCCATGACGAATTCCCCGGGCGCGATCCTGACGAAGTCGATTTTCACCGGGTCGTTCGGGAGCGGGCCGGACGCCGGTGTCTGAGCAAGCAGCAAACAGGCGATGAGCAGGCCTGCGGCCGGAGAGGCGATGGGGAAGGCGCTGCGCATGGACCGGAGTATACACGCGGGCGCGGCGGGACGGAAGCCTCGTGAGCCAGGTCCGGCGGCCTATTTCGGCATCGGGAAGCTGAGGATGCGGAAGGGCGGAGTGACGTCGTTGCGGCCTTTGTTGTTGGCCGGTATGCGGTTGACCTGGGCGACGGCGATGTAGACTTTGCCGTCGAAGCCGAGGGCCATGGCGGCGGGCCAGTCGAGCAGTTTGGACTGGCGGACGATGGTGGTTTTGCCGTCGAGGGTGCGGCGGACGATGGCGTGGCGTTCGACGTCGGAGAGGAGGAGTTCGCCGCCCGGGAGCATGAGGATGCCGCCGACGGGGATGAGAGGGCCGATGCTTTTGACGCGGCTGTCGAGTTCGGGGCCGTTCAGTTTGTCGTTCAGGAGGTCGTCGAGGCTGACCTGCCAGAGGAAGCCGCCGAGGGGTGTGCAGTAGAAGAGGGTGGAGCGGTCGGGCGAGAGTTCGAGAGCGGCGGCGTGCACGATGGGGATGGAGCCATCGGGGCGGAGGACTTTGCGGCCGTCGACGATGGGGGAAAGGCCGGGGATGGCTTTGGTTTTGGTGCTGTTGGCGAGGAGGCGGCGGGCGCGGCCGGTGGCGAGATCGAGGGAGATGATGGCGCCGGAGCCGGAATCGGTGATGAAGGCGTGGCTGCGGGCGAGGCGGACGTCGCTGAGATAGCTGTCGGGCGGGGCGAGGTCGGCATCGAGGGGGAAGACGCGGGCGACGGTGTTGGTTCTGAGGTCGAGCTGGACGAGTTTGGGACCGCCTTTGACGGAGGGGGCGGAATCGAGAACCCAGAGGCTGCGGGGGTCGGTGGGTTCGATGCGGACGGCGTTGACGGAGATGAAGTGCGCGGCGGGGGGGAAGCCGGGCTTCCAGAGGTTCCAGTTGCCGCCGGGATAGGGGATGACGGTGCCGTTCGAGACGACGCCGACGGAGAAGCTGTCGGACTGGATCCAACGCGGCATGCTGACGAAGACGCGGCCGTCGGGGGCGACGGCGATGCCGTTCATCTGCTGACTGGCGGCGGCGACGGTGGCGAGGCCGGGGGCCGCGGGAGCGGGTGCGGCGGGTTGTGTCGAGGGTTGTGTCGAGGGTTGTGCGGCGGGTTGTGTCGAGGGTTGTGCGGCGGCGGGGCGCGGCGTGGCCTCCGATTCGGGAGCCTGAGGGGCGGCCGGAATGCACTGGGCGAAGAAAAGGAGGATAAAAGGGAAGAGCCGATGGCGTGGCATCGTGATTTTTCGTAAATACGCAGGCGACGGGGCTGCGCGAGGCGAGTCTTCGGGGTTAGTATACAACTGGCTGTTTGCGTTTCGGTGGCAGCGCCGGGACGGGCAGCGTGGGGGCGGCGCAGGCTCACTCGGGCCGAATTTCAGAGCGCCAAATTTGAGAGACTAACAAGGATATGACCAGAAAGAAAACCTACGGAATTATCGGTGCGGTGCTGGTGACGGCCGTGCTCGCCTGGGCGCAGGCGGAACTGGGCACGCATACGCGCGCGACAAACGATCCGGTGTTCATTGCCGAAGAGATGCTGGGGCGGCCGACGGACACCACGATTACGGTGAACGCATCGGCGGCGAAAGATCTGGAGGTTTATTACGAGTACGGCACCAGGCCGGGGACGTACACGGGCAAGACGGCGGTGACGAAGTTTCCCGCGCATGAAGGCGTGAACGTACTGCTGGACAATCTGAAGTCGAACACGCAGTATTACTACCGGATGCAGTATCGCGAAGCGGGCGCGAAGGCGTACATGGCGCGGGCGGAGCATTCGTTCTGGACGCACCGGCCGCCGGGCAGCACGTACACGTTTGCGGTGCAGTTCGATCCGCATCTGGACGATAACACCGACGATGCGACGTACAAGCTGAGTCTGCAGAACATGGCGAAGGAGAAGCCGGACTTTCTGATCGATCTCGGCGACAACTTCTTCACCGACAAACTGCGTCCGCCGACGGCGGCAGGCGTTGAGAGCCGGGTGCAGCTGATGCGCTCGTACTACAACATCGTGAACCATTCGACGACGATGTTTCTCGCGCTGGGCGGCCATGAAGGCGAAGCGCCGAAGAATTACGACGGCACGGCGAATAACCTGGCGGTGTGGGACACGATTTACCGGAAGAAGTACATTCCGAATCCGGAGCCGAACGGTTTCTACACGTCGACGGGCAAGGCGGAGCCGTTTATGGGACTGCGCGAGGCGAACTACTCGTGGGAGTGGGGCGATGCGGTGTTCATCATTCTGGATCCGTACTGGAATCGTTCGGTGCCGCCGGAACAGGGCACGGGCGACTGGGGCATGACGCTCGGCAAGGAACAGTACGACTGGCTGAAGAAGACGCTGGAGACGACGAAGGCGAAGTACAAGTTCGTGTTCTCGCACAGCCTGATTGGCGGCATGAAGACCAGCGGCGGCGGATCGCGCGGCGGCATTGAAGGAGCCAAGTTCCTTGAGATGGGCGGCTATAACTACGACGGCACGTATGCGTGGGACAAGATGCGGCCGGGCTGGGAGCTGCCGATTCATCAGCTGTTCGCCAAGAACAAGGGCACGATCTACTTCCACGGCCACGACCATACCTACGTGAAGCAGGATCTGGACGGCGTGGTTTATCAGGCCGGTCCGCAACCGAGCGCGCGGAATACGGAACTGAACGACCGGGCCGAAGTTTACAAGTACACGCACGGCACGATTCTGGGCGGCACGGGGTATATCCGCGTGACGGTTTCTCCGGAGAACGTGAAGGTGGAGTACGTGGAAACGTGGCTGCCGGAGAAGGAAACGGCGAAGCAGAAGAACGGCATGATTGCCGATTCGTACATCATCAAACCGCGTTAAGGAAAACGCGGTTTCCGAACGACGCAGACGGGTTGCAGCTGAGGAGCGGAATACATGAATAAATGGCAGAAAGTTGCGGTGGGCGTGGCGACGCTGTGCGTTGGCGCGGGCGCGCTGGCGCAGCAATCGAAGTCGGGCCTCGGGGTACATACGAGGGCGACGAACGATCCGGTGTTCATCGCGCAGGAGTATCTGGGGCGGCCGACGAATTCGTCGATCACGATCAACGCCGCGTCGCGCCAGAAGCTCGAAGTGTATTACGAGTACGGCACGAAGCCGGGCGTGTACACGGGAAAGACCGCGACGGCGACGGCAGCGGCCGGCGAGCCATTCAATATTCTGCTCGACAAGCTGCAACCCAACACGCGTTACTACTACCGGATGCAGTATCGCCAGCCGGGCGCGGCGGCGTTCACCGCGCGGGCCGAGCACACGTTCATGACGCAGCGGCCGGCGGGGAGCACGTTTACGTTCACGGCGCAGTTCGATCCGCATCTGGACGACAACATTGACGACGAAGCCTACAAGCTGTCGATGAAGAACATGGCGGCGGATCAGCCGGACTTTCTGATCGACGTGGGGGACAACTTCTTTGTGGAGAAGCTGCACCCGGTAACGAACGCGGGGGTGGAGGAGCGCGTGCAGCTGATGCGTTCCTATTACGACATGGTGAGCCATTCGACGTCGCTGTTCCTTGCGATCGGCAACCACGAAGGCGAGTGGGGCAGACATCTGGACGGGACGGCGAACAATGTGGCGGTGCTGGATACGCTGCAGCGGAAGCGGTACATTCCGAATCCGGTGCCGGATGCGTTTTACACGGGCAGCAGCAAGGAATGGCCGCTGGTCGGGGTGCGGCAGGCGAATTATGCGTGGACGTGGGGCGATGCGCTGTTCATTGTGCTGGATCCTTACTGGAACCAGCCGGTGGCGCCGGAACTGTCGGGCGACTGGTCGCTGACGCTGGGCCGCGAACAGTATGAGTGGCTGAAGAAGACGCTGGAGACGAGCAACGCGAAGTACAAGTTCGTGTTTTCGCACAACCTGATCGGCGGGCTGAACATGAACGGGCCGATGCGGGGCGGCGTGGCGGCGGCGAAGTATCTGGAGTGGGGCGGCTACAATCTGGACGACACGTGGGGCTTCGACAAGGCGCGTCCGGGCTGGGCGATGCCGATCCATCAGCTGCTGGTGAAGAACAAGGTAAATATCTTCTTCCACGGCCACGATCACATGTACGCGAAGGAAGATCTGGACGGGATTGTGTACCAAGAAGGCCCTCAGCCGGGCGCGATGAACGCGACGCCGGGCAACAACAAGAGCAACCGGTATAAGTACACCGGGGCGGTTGGCGGCACGGGTTATCTGCGGGTGCGCGTTTCTCCGGAAGAGGCGAAGGTGGACTTCGTGCAGACGTGGGTGCCGGCGAAGGAAACGGCGGCGCTGAAGAACGGCATGGTGGGCGCTTCGTATACGGTGAAGCCGAAGTAAAAGCGCATCGCGAGCGGCAGAAAAAACGGCGCCCTTCGGGAGATCCCGGGGGCGCCGTTTTTTTTCGTTGGCCGTTTTTTTATTGGATGCCGGAGCGGTCAGGCGAGGCTGACGCGATCGATCGGCAGCTTGCGGATGGGCTTCTTCGTGGCGGCGAAAATCGCGTTGACGACAGAGGGGACGACGGAGGGATTGGTGACCTCGCCGGCGCCGCTGGGAGCTTCGGTGCTGGGCACGATGAAGGTTTCGATGAGCGGGGTTTCATCGATGCGGTTCATCATGTAGTTGTGGAAGTTGCTTTGTACGGCGCGGCCTTTTTCAAAAGTGATTTCACCTTTGAACGCGGCGGTGAGGCCGAAGACGATGCCGCCTTCCATCTGCTGCTTCAGGATGGCGGGATTGACGATGGAGCCGAAATCGACCGCACAGACCACGCGGTGCACGCGGGCCTTGCCGGCGGCGATGGAGACTTCGGCGACGATGGCGACGTAGGCTCCGACGTTGATGCCGACCGAGACGCCGCGGAAATGGCCGGCGGGAAGCTTCGTGCCCCAGCCGGATTTTTCGGCCGCGATGTTTAAGACATTGAGCAGGCGCGGCGTCCTGCCGAGCAGGCGGCGGCGGGCTTCGACAGGATCCTTGCCGCCGAGGGCGCAGAGTTCATCGAAGAAGCATTCGGCGAAGTAGTTGTTCTGGCTGGTGCCGGGGGCGCGCCAGTAGGCGACCGGGACGATGGTGTTGACGTCGCGGTAATCGATGTAGAGATCGGGAATCTCATAGGAGAGATTACTGAGGCCGTTGACGGCGGTGCCATCGACGCCATCGCGCATCATGCCGAACGAGGGGCAGGCGATGGAGGCGCGGAGGGCGGAGGGCCAGCCGTCGGCGTCGACGCCGCCGGTGAAGGCGGTCTGGGCGCCGGGGCGGTAGTAGTCGTGCTGCATGTCGTCTTCACGCGAATTGGTGAGTTTCACGGGGACGCGGAAGTGTTTGGCGATCTGGGCGGCTTCGAGGACCCAGTCGAGTTCGCCTTCGCCGCGACGGCCGAAGCCGCCGCCCATGAAGAGCGAATGGACGTTGACCTTTTCGACGGGCAGGCCGAGTTCCTGAGCGACGACGTTGCGGGTGCTGGTGGGGCTTTGAGTGGAGGCCCAGACTTCGGCGCCGTCTTCACGCGCATGGACGGTGCAGTTGAGCGGCTCCATCATGGCGTGGGCGAGATAGGGGACTTCGTAAGTGGCGGTGAGTTTCTTCGCGGCTTTGGCGAGGCCGGCTTCGACGTCGCCGGACTTCTTCACCTGCGCGCCGGTTTCCGAGAGGCGTTTGGTGAAGGTGGCGCCGATGGTGGCGGTGGAGACGGAGGCGCCTTCGCCTTCATCGAACTTCACGGTGAGCGCCTTGCGGCCCTGCAGGGCGGCCCAGGTGTTTTCGGCAATGACGGCGACGCCGCGGGGCGTCTGAATCACGTCTTTCACGCCGGGGACGGCTTTGGCTTTGGTGGCATCGAAGCTGGCGACTTTGCCGCCGAGGACGGGGCAGCGTTCGAGCGAAGCATAGAGCATGCCGGGCTGGCGGGCGTCGAGACCGAACTGCGCCTTGCCGGTGACTTTGGCGACGGTGTCGAGCCGCTTGACCGGCTTGCCGACAATTTTGAACTGCGAGGGATCCTTGAGTGTGACCGAGTCCGGCACCGGCAGTTTACCGGCGGCTTCGGCGAGGCTGCCGTAGCTGAGACGCGCGCTGGTGGCGGTGTTGATGACGAAGCCGTTTTCGGCGCGGCACTGCGACCTGGCGACGCCCCACTGATTGGCGGCGGCCTGAAGCAGCATTTCGCGGGCTTCGGCGCCGGCGCGGCGGAGAGGCTCCCAGGTGGAGCGGACGGCCTGGCTGCCGACGGTGCCCTGGTGGCCGTAGAGCGCGGGATCGACGGGGGCGAAATCGACGCGAACCTTCGACCAGTCGCATTCGAGTTCTTCGGCGAGAAGCTGCGAACAGGCGGTGGTGGGACCCTGGCCCATTTCGCTCTTGGTGACGTAGAAGGTGACGCTTTCGTCGGAGCCGATGTGGATGTAGGCGTTGGGACGATGGGCGGGCGCGGGGGTGCGGCGATCGGGGTTGCCGATCAGCTCCTTTTGCGCGTCGGCATCGCGGGCGGGCAGGACGAGGCCGATGAGGAGGCCGCCCGCCGCACCGAGAAAGCCGCGGCGGGTGAGATCGAAACGAATCGGGTCAGCGGTGGTGCTCATGCCTTGCCTCCTTTGAGTTCAACGGCGCGGTGGATGGCTTTGCGGATGTCCTGGTAGGTTCCGCAGCGGCAGATGTTGCCGCGCATGGCGGCATCGATTTCGGCGTCGGTGGGCTTCGCGCTGGTGGCGAGAAGGGCGGCGGCCTGCATGATCTGGCCGGACTGGCAGTAGCCGCACTGGGGGACGTCGATTTCGATCCACGCCTTCTGGAGGGGATGGCTGCCATCGGAAGAGAGGCCTTCGATGGTGGTGACCTTTTTACCCTCGACGGTCTTTACGGGAGTGATGCAGGAGCGGACGGCCTTGCCATCGACCTGGACGGTGCAGGCGCCGCATTGCGCGACGCCGCAGCCGAATTTGGTGCCGGTGAGTCCAAGGACGTCGCGGATCGCCCAGAGCAAGGGCATTTCGGGAACCGCATCGATGGAATGCGATTCCCCGTTAACCTGCAATTTCAGTGCAGCCATGAATGAACCTCCGAAGTTCTATTTTGCGATACCGCTATTTTTTCAGCCAGGTTTCGGGAACCTTGGCGACGCGGAAGACGGTGTTGTCGGAAACCTTCTTAGCGGTGCTGGCGAAGGGATTGACGTATTCCCAGACGATTTCACCGGCGGGCGTGACTTCAAAGAAGCGGCCGTTGGCGCCTTCGCAGACGAGCGTGTTGCCGTTGGGCTGGCGCTGGGCGCTGCTGATGTAGTGGCTGAAGAAGGTCCAGATGGGGCGGTTGCTCTTTTCGGCCGTGTATTCCCAGACGATCTTGCTGGTCACGGGGTCGACTTCGACGATGCGGGAGTAGAAGCGGCCTTCGGTGCCGCGGGGATTGTCGCCGATGGTGTTGTTGCCGTTGTCGTAGATCAGGATGTGGCCGGCGCCGGGCAGGCCGGTGGCGATCATGTGGGCGTTGTGCTGGCCGAGCGTCATGCCGACGATTTTCCAGACGATTTTTTTGCTGTCGCGATCGATGACGGCGACGGTGTTGAGGTGGCGGAAGCTGACGATGATGTTGCCGGCTTTAAAGCGGGGGTCGGTGAGGCCGGCGTCCTTCGGGATGAAGCTGGCGCTGTTCATGTGGGCCCAGTCGTAGGCCTTGTGGACGGGCGGCGCGCCGACGGCGAGCGCCTGGCCGCCGGTGCCCTGGCCGGCGATGGGGTGGCCGGTCATGATCTTCTCTTTGGCGGCCGGGGAGAGTTCGAGATCGTCGAAGTGGTCGGAGGTCTGCCATTCCCAGACGACCTTGCCGCTCTTGTCGACTTCGATGACGCAGTCGTCCTGAATGGTCTGTTTGGAGATGGCGGGGATGTTGAGGTCTTTCGAGCAGACGAGCAGGGTGTTGCCGTTGTCCATGCGCTCCATGTCGTGGTGGAGACCGCGCTGGGGATCGGAATATTTCCAGATGGTCTGGCCGTCCTGACTCATTTCGATGACGCTGTTGGCGGGGAGGGTTTCACCGTACTGATCGGCGGTGGCGGCAGCGGGATTCTTCGAGGGGCTGACGCGGGAGAGGAGCGTGCCGGAGGCGTTGGGGCGGGTGTAGCCGAGGTCGAGGCGGGGATCGGAGGAGGACCACTTGCGGGCGACCTTGCCGTCGGCGGAGATGGCGTAGGCGAAGCCGTCGGGCGCACCGAAGATGACGTAGCCGGGCTGAGCGCCGGGCTTGTTGATGATGAGGCCGTTCTGCGAGAGGGTCGGGTAAGCGACGGCGGCGATGCCGGCGAGCAGCAGGGCGGCGGAGCCGAGGAACAGGGGGCTGCGGAAAGCAGGGATTTTCATGACTTTTCCTTCCTGGTTGACGTGGTTTTGGTTGACGTGGTTTTGGGTGACGCGGTTTTGGTGACGCGGTTTTGGGTGGCGCGGTTTTGGGTGGCGCGGAATCGGGTGACGCGGAGCAGTGCTTTCAGTAGCATCGATCGGTACGGGGCGCCGGAGTGGAGTTCAGCGGAACTCCCGGTCCTGGATATTATCATGATCGCGGGGAGAGGCCGGTGGGCGGGCGGCCCACCGGGCCCCGTGTGTCCCGCGATTCGGGCAGTCTTCAACGAATGCCGCGACGACCTCTATTTCTGCGCCTGCGGGGGGCGAGGTTCGGAAGCGGGCGGAACGAGGTTTTTGATCCGCAGATAAACGACGAGGCTGCCGTAGATTTCGTTGTTGTGGGCGTAGTTGAGGGTCAGCAGGCCGAGGCGCATGTTGCGCGTCTGGCGGCCGTTTTCCTGCGTGATATCGATCATTTCGGTGCCTTTGGCATCGGTGAGGCTGCTGTAGACGGCGTCGCAGTAGGCGAAGGCATCGTTGAGCGTCTTCAGGATTTCGGCCTTGGAGGTCAGCTTGTCAAGGTTGCCCGGGTTGGGATTCTTTTCCCCTTTGGCCTGGGAGCACCACAGGTAGTTAAAAGTAGCGGCGTGCATGAGGTGCTGACCGAAGGTGCGGACTTCCGGCTGTGCGCCGGGACGCATGCCGTAGTTTTCTTCGGGCATTTTCTCAGCCGTACGGATGATGTTGTTGCGATTGCCGGTGTAGGCGTTGCGAACCCAGGAGGACATGGGGTTGGCGGGGTCGAGCGCGGCCTGCTGCTGGGCGTAGAGGCTGGTGGCGAGGAGCAGAGCAATGACGAGTTTGTTCATAAAATTCTCGTGTCAGTCTAACAGTCGGCGAGCCCGGAGCCAATGGTCTTGCGAGGTTTGGCCTGGCGCGGTGTGCGAATCGGCGACAGCTGCGCGTGGTTATGGCGCAATGGCGTAGGTGGCGATGAGCGCGCTCCAGCCGTCGGTGTTCGCGCCGGTCTTCGCAGCCGCATATGCGCCGGTGGAGGAGACGATCCGGTAGCCGTTTTCGACGCCGCCGGTATCGCCCGAGGAGGTGAACTGTCCGCCGGATTTGAACCCGTCGCTCCAGACGCCCGACGCGGTGTCGTTGCTGGCGTAGCCGATGGCCGCCCACAGAAACTCATTGGCTTTGGCCGTGATCGGGGTGGATCCCGATGACGGATTGGGGCCGGAGCCTTGCGCGGCAGCGGTCTTGTCGAGCGCGGAAGGGGCGAGGTTTGTGACCGAGGAGGCGTTAATCGAAAGGTCGCCCACGGTATGGCTGGCG
>Ga0214192_1001227_pt1 | contig 14607 bp, 10 predicted proteins | sample TroBogEpilimnion_44_FD_153030 | JGI IMG/M metagenome (GOLD analysis project Ga0214192, IMG submission 153030) | Freshwater microbial communities from Trout Bog Lake, WI - 29JUL2008 epilimnion | ecosystem: Environmental > Aquatic > Freshwater > Lake > Epilimnion/Euphotic zone | place: Trout Bog... | reverse complement strand
GCGGGATGGTTGGGACGGCTGGATCGTTGGTTCCGGGCGCATTCAAGGGTGTAACCTTCGGCAAAGCATTGGTCGGGGTACCCGGAAGGTTCAAATTATTCAGCGATCTGGGGGTGGTAACGGGGAGTGTCTTGCCGGCTTCCGCATTGGTTGAGATGTTGGGAAAAATCCGGGGTGGCTTGATGGCATTGGTATTTTGATTCTGCCCGGCGATGGATTCGCGCAACCGTTGCCGTAAAATTTCCCGTGTGGCAGCGTCCACTTCGGGGGGGGCGGCCGGAGCAGGGAAGGTATTGGTATTCGCTGCCGGTGCGGAATTCTGCGCCTTGGCGTTCGACGTGGCCAGGAGCAGGGCGAACGTGGCTAAAGTCAGGACGGCCCGGAGTGGGTTGATTTTTCTTTTCATGGCATGGAAATGGATGGGAACCTCTGATTTCGGCATCGCCAAAACCCGGTTTCGGTTCAGGCAGGGGCGGTCTGGAGTCAAAACAAAAGTGGTGAGGCAGGGTGGCGTCATATCATTGAGGGCGTACCCGGGGTTGTCCGTTGGTCGCCGTTCCACGGGCAAAGGCCCCGGCGAGTTTGTTGGTTCGGCTGGTCGCTGTCGCCTGCGGGATTTGTCCCGGGGGCTGAAGTCGCTGGGGTGCGCCTCCCGGCGGAGCAGGTCTTGAAAGACCCGGGGGTGTTGCAAGTGTGGGCACAGGCGCAGGTGTGGCAGCAGGAGCTGCTGCCGGTGTCGCCGGGGCGGGTCTCGAAACCCGGGTGACGGGAGCAACCGTCTTGCCGGTGCTGCCCGCGCCCCTGCGTTCTGAAACTTTTTTCTGGTAGCTCGCCACGAGCGTGACGCCGACACTGAGCTGGAAATGGTTTTGTTCCGGATGGAGGGTCATGGAACGCACGCGCATCATGGAGTTGCCTTCGCCAAGGCTGGCAAGGAACTTCACGAGATTGGTTTCATAGGCCTGCGCGTTGATGCCGAGTTGCTGTTCAATAAAAAATTCGTTGGTATGGGTGTTCAACTGTCCCCTCGTGGTGATCACGACTCCATTGCTCACCGCCCGGCTGTCGACAAAATGAACGAAATCAATCGCCTGATCCTCCGGCAGCACTTCGTCCCCGCCGTTTTGCAACACGGTCAATCGACGCTGGTATTCGCCTTTCTTGCTGAGTTCGGCCTGGAAGAAGGAATTGGTGGCCTCGGCGACTTCGATTCGTTTGTTGTTGAGTTTCAACTCGCCGAAATGCGGCCAGATGAAGAAATAATTCATCATCAGGAACACGAGCGAGCCCGCTCCCACCGCCCACCGCCGTTCCATCGGCTTAAGGTGGTTCCACCAATTTTGAATCTGCTGTGTTGAGTTGGAGGTGGAGCTCATCGCAGTTCCTCCGCGCGTGCCAGTTCACAGGAGAAATTCCAGGTCAGGGTCACATTTCCGGGGTTGAGTTTGATCTGAGGCAAATCGACCCGCTCAAACATTTGCTGGTCATGCAGGGTGGCTTTGCGCAGGTTGGCATTGAATTCCGTGATGGCTTCGTTTTTGTCCGCTGGAGCCACCCCGCTGATGCTGAAAATTTTTCCATCCCGGAAGTCCATGCTCTGAATGGCGACATCATCCGGCAGCAATTGGGCCGCCACTTTCCAGCAATCCAGTGCGGCAAATTTCAGCGCCTCACGGTTCTGCAGGATTTCAAGCTGTGCCTTTATCTTCATGGAGTTGGTGTACTGCGTCGCCAGGCTTGAGCGTTGCAATTCAGCCTGGTCGGCACTCAATCCCCGCACTTGCACCGCCCCCATGTAGCCGATGACTCCGAGCACATAAATCCCCACAACCACAAACAGCAAACGCATCCACAACCGGTCGTGGAACTCCTGGGTGTAACGAGTCACGTACTCAAATGGCAGAATGCCCGTGTTCACAGGACGACGGGATGCTCTATCGGCGCTAAAAGTGGCCAGCAGTGGATCCGCCGTTGCCTTGATGACTTGGGCCGGTTTTTCGCTCCAGGGCGCAAACAGCCCCGCCCAGGTCTGGCCCAGTTCGTTGGAGGCGACGATGTGAAATAAGGGTGAGTCTTTCAGCCATCCATCCAATTGTCCCGACCATGCCATCTGGGCCAGTTGTTCACGGAGTTGATCCTGGCTCTGCGGGTTGGCTTCCAGATGAAGAAGTCCCAGTTCCCTCAAGACACCGCCAGACCACCAGGCCACCACGCCGGCATAGGCTCCAGGGATTTCACTCGGGAAAATATACGCGCCGTCCTCGCTCACGCGGGTGTTGAGAATCAGGTCCAGCAGCGGATATTCCAATCGATCCGGCAGAAAACCCTGTGATTCCAATTCTCCCAGGAAATTTTCCACCACATCACGTCCCACGATCACCACCACCACGGTTTGAAGGTTGTCCTTCTTTTGAGGCAGCACCTCGGCCGTCCAGACAATCTGTGTGACCGGAATGGGAGAGATTTTTTCCAGCTGCAATTCCACCATCGACATCATTTCATCCAACTCACCGACCGGTAGTTGCAGGACTCTCAGGAAAACTTGTCCGGTGGGAAGCCATGCGATATTGAGCTTTGGTTGAAGCAGGTTTTTCCAGTCGCGTCCCACTTCCTTGACCGGCAGTGGATCTTTTGTGGCGACGTTCTGCTGTTGCACGAGGGTGAAGCCTGATTTTCCCGCCACGAAACTCCACAGCCGGCGTTTGTCCAGGCCGGGTTCGAGAATGTTGCAGGTCTGCCAGCGTCGGGGTGCAGCCACGGGCTTGGGTTTGTGCGCGGGTTCAGCCTCGATGGCGGGTTCTGAGCCTTCCACGGTTTCCCCTGATCCGGTCTTTTCCTTTTGGGCGGACTTTAAGATCAAGCCGATGCCCAGGAACAATCCGATAATTTCACCCGCGACATAGCTGTAAATTTTCATCACGGCTTCCGTGGGAGGCTGGGCTGGGACGGTCTTTCCTTTTGCCGGAGGCGGGGCATGTTGCAATTGCCAGAGTTTCATCGCGTCCTTGCCATGAAACCACAACCCCATGCCGGAGGCTCCCAGAAGCATAATGCCTGCGATCAAGAAAACATACCGGGTCGCTTTGGATGGATTGCTCGCCATGATCAAGAAAGGGGAACGGTTGGCTGGGATTCAGCGAATCGCGGGTTGTTTTTCAAAAACGGGTTCATGGTTTGAATCTTAAAATCCTCGCAAAATGAATTTCTTTTATTCCAGCCCGAGATGTTCCTCAATCTGGGTGACGCGCAGGACTTCCTCAATGGTGGTCCTTCCCGCCTTGACCTTGTTCCATCCATCCGTGCGAAGGGTTCGCATGCCGCCTTCCATTGCCCTGGCCGCAATGGTGGACGCAGCGGAGCGATTCAACACCAGCGGACGAATTGCTTCCGTCAAAATCAAGAGTTCGTAAATGCCCTGGCGTCCCTGGTAACCGAGCTGGCGGCATTCCTCGCATCCCACACCCTTCCAGAACCGGGCGGTTTCGATATCCGCCGCCGGGAAACCGATTTTCCTGAGATAATCGTGCTCCACTTTTTGCTCGGTTTTGCAATGGACACAAATATTACGCACCAACCGTTGGGCCATCACGGCTTCCACCGAGGAGGCCACCAGGAAGGGTTCAATGCCCATGTCGATCAAACGTGTGAACGCGCTGGGGGCGTCGTTTGTATGCAAAGTGCTGAACACCAAATGTCCCGTGAGCGCTGCGCGGATGGCGATTTCCGCCGTCTCCAAATCACGAATTTCACCCACCATGATCACGTTGGGATCCTGACGCAGAATATGCCTCAACCCCATCGCAAAGGTCAGCCCGATGTCCGCCCTCACGGCGATCTGGTTGATGCCCTTGAGTTCGTATTCCACCGGTTCCTCAATCGTGATGATGCGTTTGTGGACCGAATTGATGCTGCTGAGAAAGGCGTAAAGCGAGGTGGATTTTCCAGAGCCGGTCGGCCCCGTCACGAGGAAAATCCCGTGTGGCTTAAGAATGATTTCTCGGATGGCGTTTTCCTCCATCTGCGAAAAACCCAGTTTCTCGAGGCTCAGGAAAATCTTGCCGCGGGTCAGGAGTCGCAGGGAAACACTCTCGCCATACACGGTGGGAACGGTGGACACGCGAATGTCGATTTCCTCGCCCTTGATCCTCACATTGATGCGTCCGTCCTGCGGCAACCGCTTTTCAGCGATGTTCATGCCGGACATGACTTTGATACGGGAGATCAAGGCGGCCTGATACCGCTTCAGCTGGGGCGGCATAGGGGTTTGATGCAAAATACCGTCGATACGGTAACGAATACGCAATTCGTCTTCCGCAGGTTCAAAGTGAATATCCGTGGCGCGATCCTTGTAGGCTTCCCAGATGATCTGGTTGACGAACTTGATAACGCTGGCTTCCTGGTCGCCTTCGGTGATTTCCTTGTCCTCGCCGACGATCAATTCCATTGAATCGTCCTTGGCCATTTCGTCGAGGGTTTCCGCGCCGACGCCGTAATATTTCTTGAGCGCCTTTTCGATCTCCATCTTGGGAGCGAGTGCGAACCGGATGGGCAAACCGGCGTTGAACCGCACGGCATTCATCATGGCGGTATCAAAGGGATTGCTGATCACCACCACGAGATGGTTGTTCTCGACCTTGAGCGGCAGGACGGAGTATTGAAAAGCGACTTTGGTGGGGATCTTGGCGCGTGCTTCCACCGGGATGTCCATTTTGGCGAGTTCAATGAACGGCCAGTTCAGGACTGCAGCCAGTTTTTGGAGAAAAAGATCCTCGGCGAGTCCTTTTTCGCGGCTGACAAATGAAAGCAGGCTCTCCTGCGATCCGTTTTCGGTGGAAATACGCCACGCTTTCGACCATTCGTCGAATTGATCCGGAGTGATCGCAGCCACCTGCGCCACAAATTCTTTAATTGAGGCAAATGCCATTTTAGTTTAAGCCGACACCTGTTTCCGGCTTGTATATCGGTATATGAACAATCAGCGCGTTAAAAAGTTGCGACAAATCGATATTGATCTCACCATGTTACGGAAGTCATCGGTAAGAAACAACCCGCATTTAAGGACTATCGCTCTATAAATGTGTAAAATTGGACTGATGCCCGGGCTGGGCAAACTGTTGGTTCTATTTAATTTATGATGGAAAATGAGCATAAAACAGGAGTTGGACGGTGCCCTTCCACCCGTCCGGCCGCATACGTTCCACCACCAGACTTTTTTTTGGCTCGGAATGCCTCAGGCGTTCCTCTCAAGGGCAATCGGGACTAAACATGGATTCACCGCGTTCATCCTCATCGCAACTCATTGTTCTGCAAACGCATACACCGACTTTGTTCAAGGCTGCGGTGACGCAGGCCGCTGTTTTGCTTCGCGCCGGGGAGTTGGTGGCATTGCCCACCGAAACGGTCTATGGTCTGGCTGCCAATGCCCTGAGTTCGGAAGCGGTTTCCAAAATCTTCCAAGCCAAAGGTCGTCCTGAAACCAACCCTATCATTGTGCACGTCAATGGTTTGGATATGGCCAAAGCCTGTGTGACGGTCTGGCCTGAATCCGCTACTTTACTGGCAAGGGCATTCTGGCCTGGACCCCTCACTTTGGTGCTTCCAAAGGCGAATTGTATTCCCAATAACGTTACCGCTGGAGGCAAAACGGTTGGAATACGTTGGCCGAGTCATCCCTTTATGCATGAAGTGATCGGGGAAGCTGGATTTCCTTTGGCAGCGCCCAGTGCGAACCGGTCGAATGAAATTTCACCCACCAATGCGGAGCATGTTCGCAAGAGTTTGGGGGACAAGCTTTTAATCATCGTGGATGGGGGGCAATCGCAGGTGGGGATTGAGTCCACGGTGGTGGATCTATCGGGTCCCAGGTTGCGGGTTCTGCGTCCTGGAATTATTCATGCCGCAGCCCTTCAAGCGGCCACGCCGGGGATGGAATGGGAAATGGGACGAGGTGCTGGTGCTGATTCCACGGAGCCATTGCGCAGCCCGGGACGACTTCTCCGGCATTATTCCCCGAAGGCGCGTTTGGTAATCTTAAACTGGAAAAATTCGCATGAACTTTCGTTGCAACTGAACAGCACGGGGATCAATCGCCAAAAAATCCATTTGATTGTGTATTCCCATGTGCCGGGAGGTCTCAATTGCGGAAGGGTGAGCGTGATTCCCCATGATGCCGAGGCATTTGCCCGGGCGATTTATGCGGAGTTGCATCAATGCGATGAGGAAGGAGCGGAACTCATCGTGGTGGAGGCGCTGCCGGATTCGGATGAATGGGTCGCCATCGGGGATCGTCTGATCAGGGCTTCGGCGAGATGAATTTGATTTATGGGACTGATTGACGAACAGCACAAATTGGCGCAACCTCCGTTTCTGATGAGTTCATTAAATCGATCATTTGGGCTGTTACTGGTGCTTTTTGCATGCACCGTCGTGTCGTTGGATTCCCATGCGGGAGATGCAGCCACCAACGGAACGGTCACCACGAATTACACTCAGACGCGCAAGACTTCTTATCTCAAGCTGGAGGATTGCATCACTCTGGCCTTGGAGCACAACCTCGACATCCAGATTCAACGATTCAACCCGCGTATCAACCGCTATATTTCGGGGGCAAATTACGGGGCCTATGAACCCAACTTTTCCTTCAGCGGTCAGAAATCCTACAACGATCGTCCTTCGGCGGCAGGCATCAACCCCAACACAGGTCTTCCGTATCCCTCGAGCATCAGCGAGGCCAATACCTATCAACCGGGCTTGAGCGGACTTCTCCCTTTTGGCACGAAATATTCGCTGACCAGCCAGTTGAACCGGAACAGCCAGCAATTCGCGCCCTCCAACTCCGGAGCCTATTACCTGCCCCCCACTTTTGCCGGTGAAACGGGTATTTCGCTGGACCAGCCGTTGCTTCAGAATTTCTGGATTGATCGCACACGACTCAACATCAAGCTCAACAAAAATGCGATCAAGACGTCCGAGGCGGCCTTGAAATTACAGGTGATGAGCAGCATCACCTCGGTGAAAGCGGCTTATTATAATCTGCTCTATGCTCGTGGAAATGTGGAAGCCACCGACACCGCGTACAAACTCGCGCAACAGCTCGTTTCCGAAAACACACAGAAAGTGGCGATTGGCTCACTGGCGCCGCTGGATGAAAAACAAGCTGAATCCCAAGCTGCGGCAAGCCTGGCTGCCTTGCAGGTGGCCCAACATCAGCTAGACATTCAGGAAAATGCTCTCAAGAGTTTGATTACGGATAATTTTGATTATTGGGCTGACACCACCATCCTTCCCGCCGACAAACTTCAGGCAACGCCGGTAAATCCGGACCTGCAGGAAAGCTGGCGCCGGGCGCTGGCGCAACGTCCCGACCTCGAGGAAGCCCGAATCAAGATCTCCTCCCAGAACGTCCAATTGAAATACGACTACAACCAGCGCTTTCCGCAGTTGGACCTGATTGGATCCTATGGTCGCAACGCCAACGAAGCCGCTCTCTACGATGCCTTGGGCGATATTCGTAATGGCAACCACAGTTTCTATTCCTACGGTGTGCAGGCCACCGTCCCTCTGGGTGGAAATTATTCCGCACGCAACCAGTGCAAGGCCGACAAAGTCACCCTGCAACAACTCCTGCTTCAATTGAAGCAGACGGAGCAAAACGCCATCATCACGGTTCAGAACGACGTCAGCAATGTGCGCTCGACCTTGCAACAAGTTTACTCCACCCGCGATGCCCGGGTTTATGCCGAAGCGGCGCTGGATGCCGAGAAAGCCAAATTGGAGAATGGCAAGAGCACCAGCTTTTTTGTGCTTCAACTCATCTCCAATCTGACCACCGCACGCGTGAACGAAGTCCAGGCACTGGCCAATTATAACATCGCCATCGCCCAGCTTTCGCTCGACGAGGGAAACACCCTTGAGGCCAATAAAATTCATTTGGATCCCCAGTAAGGGTTAGGTGACAGGTATTGGCGGTTGCTTAGGTTTTTATGAGAAGGTTCAACACAATCACACTGCTTGTTTGCCTCGGCATTTTATGCGGAATTAGCTTTCCATTTCTCACCATCGCGGAAGATGCTTTTTCAACCACCAACGCCGCCACCTTGGTGGTCAGCACCGCACATCCGGTTTCTGTCAAAGACAAGGCCTTGCGGAAGGCTGTGGCGGATCTTTGCAAGGAGATGCTGGATGCGCCGGCTGGAAAGTTTGGAGCGCATCCTTCCTCGGAAATATTTCCCGGCGCGGTTTCCAATTCCGCTCCCCGCATCACTCGATCCATTCAACTCAGTCACACTCCTCCTTCACCGGAGATGCTGCGGTTGATTCAGCCCTTGGATTATTCCTCGCCGTTTTCTCCCAATCTTTACTCCACCGAACTGTATGCCGCTCCGGGCGAGGTGGTGACGGTGACGGTTCCACTGGAATTGACGGGCCAACTTTCCGTTCAAATAGGATGTCAAACCGACAGTTTGAACGAATGGATGGCGGTCGGTGAGGATTGGCGTCGGATGCCCTTGATCACCAATGAGCGCAAATTGGATACGGTGCGCACGGAGATTTCCAATCCCTTTGGAGGTTTGATTTACATCACCTGCGCGCCGACCAACAAGGCCTGGCAAGGTGCCATCACCGTGTCCAATGCCGTGATGTGTCCCCGCTATGTCCTCGGGGTGACCACGCCAGAGCAATGGAAAACCATGCTCGAAAACACGGGCGCTCCATGGGGCGAAATCGGCACCACGAACATCATCCTGATGCTTCCCGTCACGGCCCTTAAGAAAATAGAGGATCCACAGCGCTGCATGGAAATCTGGGACAATGTCATCGGTTCGGAAATGGATCTCGCCCAGTTGCCGAGGCCTTTTTATCGTGCGCAACGGTTGGTGACGGATGTTCATATCGGCGGCGGTTTCATGCATAGCGGTTATCCCATCATGGTTCATCATTGTCCGGAAAAAGGAATGGCCACGGAGGAATTCATCTCGCATCCCGAGCGCTTTTCGCTGCCAGCCAACGGCGGACCCAACTGGGGCTTTTTTCATGAGATCGGCCACAACATGCAAAATATCGACTGGGTGTTTGATGGCACCACTGAGGTCAGCGTGAACCTGTTTTCGTTGTATTGTTTTGACAAGATTTGCGGTGGACGCGACAACGCGCATGATGGTGTTTCCAGCTCATTCACCCGGAAAGCGCAGTCATCTTATTTCTCCAAGAAACCTGATTTTAAGAAATGGCAATCCGACCCCTTCCTGGCGCTCACGACCTTTCGACTCCTCCAGAATGACTTTGGCTGGGAACTTTTTAAGCGCACCTTTCGTCGCTATCAGGCCTTGGAAGATTCCGCGCGCCCGGTTAGCGACGCGGATAAGCGCGATCGCCTGGTCACTTACCTTTCGGAAACCGCGGAGCGCAACTTTGCACCTTACTTTTCAGAATGGGGCGTCCCGCTTTCGGATAAGACCAAAAGTAATCTCGAGAAATATCCTCTCTGGATGCCCTACAATTTTCCGCCGGGCAAATAGCCCTCGCGTTTTTCTTCGGTCGGTAAAGCTATTTCAAAACGGGGGCGACATAGTTCATGCCGTGCGCTTCGGCGACCGCTTTGTGGGTGACGTTTCCGTTCATGACATTGAGTCCGCCGATCAGGGCGGGTTGCTTCTCGCAAGCCCCGCTCAAGCCGAGGTCGGCCAGCATTTCCACAAAGCGCGATGTCACATTGGTGAGTGCCTGAGTGGCTGTGCGTGAATAAGCTCCGGGCATGTTGGCGACGCAATAATGGATGACGCCTTCCTCCACGAAAACCGGGTTTTGATGCGTCGTGGGACGCGAGGTTTCGGCGCATCCGCCCTGGTCGATGGCGATATCCACCAGCACGCTGCCGGGGCGCATTTTACGGAGCATGTCGCGATGGATGAGCTTAGGTGCTTTCGCGCCGGGAACCAAAACGGCACCGATCAATAAATCCACGGTCGGCAGAAGGCTCATCAGATGATCCTCGCTGGAGTAAAGTGTGTGGGCGGTGTGAAGGGTGATGTCGAGAAACCGCATGCGTTCCAGATCGACTTCCAGAATGGTCACATCCGCACCGAGGCCCATGGCCATGCGGGCGGCGTTGATACCGGAACTTCCTCCACCCAGAACCACCACTTTTCCGGGGAGAACACCCGGCACGCCGCCCAGCAACACGCCGCTTCCGCCAAAATGTTTTGCCAGCCAGTAACCGCCCACCAGCACGGACATGCGTCCGGCGATTTCGCTCATCGGTTCCAGCAATGGTAGCCGGCGGTTTACCTCAATGGTTTCATAGGCTATGGCTGTTACCCCGGATTTCATCAAGGCTTCGGTGAGCGTCCTGCTCGCGGCCAGATGCAGATAAGTGAATAATATCTGGCCGGGCCTCAACATCGCGCATTCCTGGGGCTGTGGTTCTTTGACTTTGACGATGAGATCGGCTTCGCCAAAAATGGTTGCCGGTTCCGCGACCAACCGGGCTCCAGCCGCCAGGTAATCCGCATCGGGATATCCCGCACCGGCTCCGGCGCCGTTCTGCACCAACACGGTATGGCCGTGGCGCGTCAGTTGATAGGTTGCCGAGGGGAGCAGTGCCACTCGATATTCGTGATCCTTGATTTCTTTGGGTACGCCGATGATCATAAAATGGATTGGATGTATTCGTCCGGTTGGACTGGACAGAATCTCACCTAAATCTCCACGCCATGCAACACCCATTGCATCACTTTGTCGGCGAGCCGATCGAAGGCCTCCACGGACAATTCCAGATGCTCTTCGAGTGTGTCCTCAATTTTGTTGTGGCTGATACCGTGCAAGCTTTGGACGAACATCATGACGGTCGGTACTCCTGCGCGGGCCACCTCGGCGGCGTCATGCAGCGGACCTGATGGAAGCCGGTGACATTTTCCGCAAGTCTCCAGGATGGATTGTTCGCAGAGGTCAACGAGCTTGGGATGAAAAGGCTGCGGCTCAATCCGCCAGATGCGTTCCCAATCCGCGGTTACTCCGCCATCACGGGCGAATTGTTCCGAAGCGGATTGGGCGTCCTTCAACATTTCGGCGAGGGCGTTGGCGTCCAGATGCCTCTGATCCAGCGTGATGCGGCATTCCTCCACCACGCTGGTGACGATGCCGGGACGCGTTACGCAGGAGCCGATGGTGCAGACGCCTCCATGGCGCCGGGCGATGTCATAGATTTCACTGCTCATTCTACCCGCAGCCAGAAAGGCGTCGCGCCGCCGATTCATGGGTGTGCTTCCGGAATGGGCCGCCTGGCCGTGGAAGGTAATGGCGTGGCGCTCCACCCCGAAGGTTCCGAGAACCGCGCCGAGCGGAAGGTTCAAATCGAGTAGCACGGGGCCTTGTTCAATGTGTAATTCGAGATAAGCGGCGGCGTTTTTCAACTCAACGCCGGCATCCTTCACGCGCTCAAAATCCAATCCCAATTGCTTGAGGACCTCCGGCAAAGCCTGACCCGATTTATCCTTTAAACCGCGTGCTTCCTCCATGTTCAAGCTGCCGGAACAGGCGGAGGAGCCGAACAAACTCCTGCCAAACCGCGCGCCTTCCTCATCCGCCCAGTCCACCAAACGAATGGTGACCGGTGGTTTGCCTGCAAACTGGGCGTTGGTGCGACGCAGAACCTCGAGTCCCGCGAGAACATTCAGACAACCATCCAGCCATCCTCCATTGGGAACCGAATCCATGTGACCCCCGATCAAGATTTCTCGACTGGAAGTTCCCTGGAGTGTGCTCCATAAATTGCCTGCGGCATCGATGTGTGTTTCCACCGGGAGCGATTTCAATTTCGACTCCAGCCAGCTTCGTGTGGTCTGCCAGACGGGCGTGAAAGCGACGCGCTGTGCGCCTTCCTCCGTGCCGGTGAGTGCGCGGAGTTCCTTCAATTCATCAATGGTTCGCCTGGGTTGGAGCAATGAGTTCATCCGATGGTGATGGTGATGGGATGATGGAAACAAGAGTTGGTGGAATTAGCTTGCCCTGCGCTCTCCGCAAGGCGAACTTGTTGCCGGATCAGAAAGTGATTGCCAGCCTGCATATGCTGGAATGAAGTATGAATCAACCCCGTTTATTTTGAAAGAGATAAGCCATGCCCACCTTGGAAACCATTGTTGACGGACTCAAGCTTCCCAATCCCTTTGTCATCGCCTCGGGCCCGCCCGGGACGAATCTCAATGTCATCAACAAAGCCTTCCAGGAAGGATGGGGCGCGGTGGTCGCCAAGACGGTCAGCCTGGATTCCTCCAAGGTGGTGAATGTCACCCCGCGTTACGGCAAATTGATGGCTGGCAGCGGCGAGGTGATTGGCTGGGAAAACATTGAATTAATCAGTGACCGCCCCCTGAAGATATGGGAGGAGGAGTTTAGAAAATGTAAGTCGCAATTTCCCGACCGGGTGCTCATTGCATCAGTGATGGAGGAGTATAACATGGACGCCTGGTTCGAGGTGGTGCAGCGCTGCGAGGCGGCTGGCGTGGATGGTTTTGAGCTGAATTTTTCCTGTCCGCACGGTTTGCCGGAGCGCAAAATGGGTTCGGCCATGGGACAGGATCCCGAGATTCTGGAAGAGGTTTGCCAATGGGTGAAAGCCGCCACGCGCAAGCCGGTCTGGGCCAAAATGACGCCCAACATCACCCACATCGAGGAGCCTTCACGGGCCGCGTTGCAGGGCGGAAGCACCGGGATCAGCGCCATTAACACCATCCGCAGCGTGATCGGCGTGAATTTGGACACCTTGCGACCCGAACCCACCGTGGAGGGATATTCCACTCCGGGTGGTTATTCCAGCAAAGCAGTGAAACCGATTGCCCTGCGGATGGTGATGGAAATCGCCCAGGTCATCCGCCGTGAATTTCCGGGTCGCTCACTCTCCGGTATCGGAGGAGTCGAGACGGGCGAGGATGCCGCGCAATTTATTTTGTTGGGGGCCGATACCGTGCAAGTCTGCACCGGGGTGATGAAATTCGGTTACGAATGTATCCACCCGTTGTGCGCGGGTTTGTTGAGGTTCATGGAAAAACACCAGTTCCAAACCATTGCCGACTTCAAAGGAAAGAGCCTGGATTACTTCACGACCCACGCCGCCCTGGTGCGCCGCCAGCACGAGCGCAAGGAAGCGCGCAAGTCGGCTTCATCTGTCTCTGCAGAAAAGAAAGTTTCAGGCGATGGCGAGTGGCGCGGGGATGATTTTGTCCGTCAATCGGATGAGTTATCGAAGGATTAAGTCAGACGACAGTCCTTATCGAAGGAGATCGATCCCTTTGAGACCATCCACTGTCCAGTCGAAATTAAAAAAACCGACGCTGGTGGGGTTCAAATTGGGATAAAGCGCGAACTGGGCATGGCCATCCACGAACAGGAATGAAAGCCCTTTGTTACCATGCACGCCACTGCCGGTGCTGACGTAAGTTCCAGAGGAAGCCAGGGGGACACTGTGAATTTTGCTGGCGAAACATTCACCAATGACCTTGGTGGTGGGATGAAGAACCTCGCTTTGCCTTCGGGATTGATAACCCGAGACATCATCACTGGAGTAAAATTGGATGAAGTAGAAGTAGGAGCAGGGAAATAACAAATTGGCGGCGGTCATTCCACCCGTGCCGTTGAGGTTGAGCCATTCGATATTCCATCCCTTGCCTTCATCCAAAGGGCACAGAAAGAACGCCCGGTTGTTCAGAGCAACGTAAGGGTTGAGAAGTTTCAACAAATCCACCAGGGGCATCTGGGGCCAGGGGGCGCCGGACGCAGGAAACTGGTCACGATTGTCGGACGAATACATTTGGTAGGTAATTCCCATTTGATGCTGGTTGGAAACGCAGTTGATCAACTTGGCTTTCTTTTTTGCGCTGGTCAGGGCAGGAAGCAACAATGCGGCAAGTATGGCAATGATGGCGATGACCACCAGCAATTCGATCAATGTAAACCCAATGTTTGCGACGCAGGAATGCGCTTCTTTCCGGCTGGTTGACTGCTTCAGCGATTGATTCTGGAGCCGGGATTTCTCATAGAATTGCACGACTTGCGGAAGTCTAGTGCAGTTCTACATCCATTGCGATTTCAATCGTATCATTCAAACCGGCCCCTTCCTCCGGGAAGAGTTCCAGAAACGACAAGACCCCCCGAGGGAGGGGGGTCTTTTGATCACGTGCAGGTTGCGTTCTGAGCGCGGGGGACGTGTGTTACAAAATCAAGCTTTCGAACCGAAATCCATGTTCTTCCGGAATAGCATCAACGTTGCCGCAGTGAGTCCAAGAAGTTCCAGGCTCGGGGTCGAGTCCGGCACTGTGTGTGGCGGGGAGGATGTTCCCGGGTTAACCGTCAGCAGGCCCTGGGAACCACCGATCTGGCCGTTGGCATCCGTGGGAGCGAGCCAATCCACTTTGCCGGAATTATCGGGCTGGCTTCCCAGGTTGTTGATGAAATCCGCCGCATCCGACGCAGCCGCAACGGCGTTGGCGTCGCTGGTATCCGTCAGGAAAAAGCCGTTGTTTGCGGCGTCGAAAAATGTCGAATAGGAAATCGTGGTGGTGACGTTGTTATACAGCAATTCCCAGATGGCCAGTTGAAGACCCGCATTCTGCG
>Ga0214192_1001219_pt1 | contig 14665 bp, 9 predicted proteins | sample TroBogEpilimnion_44_FD_153030 | JGI IMG/M metagenome (GOLD analysis project Ga0214192, IMG submission 153030) | Freshwater microbial communities from Trout Bog Lake, WI - 29JUL2008 epilimnion | ecosystem: Environmental > Aquatic > Freshwater > Lake > Epilimnion/Euphotic zone | place: Trout Bog... | reverse complement strand
CGACCAGGCCATCCTCACTGCCGCTCAACTGGCGGTGTTTCAAATAGTTGAGTTCATTGGCAGTCAGCGCCCGATTCCATAAGGTCACTTCATCCAGATCGCCACTGAGGGGAATTGTCAAATCCGCCAGGTTGCCAAGGGTTACGGGGGCTGTGGTGGTAACCGCACCTTTTGTCCCGGACCAGCTGTTGGTGGCAATCATGTTGCCATCGAGATAAAGCCTTCCACCACCGGAATCCACCACCAATGCCGCATGATGCCAGGTTCCATCCGTGACGGTTGGTACCGAGTAAGTATCGATTGCCTTGTTCCCACTGCCGTTGGCATAATAAAAGCCCCTTAGAAAACCGTTATAGATTGTGAGTGCCCAACCGTTATAGTTGGTGTTGAAATATTTGCTGACCAGAACCTGCTGGTTTAAGGTCCCGGTTTGGCAACGAAACCAAGTCGAGACGGTCAGTGGATAGGCGTTCAGGGAGGCGTTGTTGGAAATACTTACAACCGAATTGAGACCATTAAAGCGCAATGCAGTTCCTGAGTCGCTCTTTGCCGCAATCCCAAAAATAAGGGCCGCCCAAACCACAGCAATCCACAGGAAGATTGGCACGTGCGGATGCTGATTTGACTTTAAAAACGTCATCTAAACTTGTCTTAAGGGCGGCGGTGGAAACGTAATCAACCCGGGGTGGCCAACAATCATCATCCAATACCATACAATTTTACAATATTAGAATACATGATTAGGCAGGCCAACTCAAGGAGTTTCTTTGATTTAGCGTATTAGAAAATGGCAAGACTTCGCGTATTCATTGAGGTGCAAATCAACCGCAAATGCGCCTTCAATATAGGCTCGGTGCCTTGCCCGCCTGGATCGCACATCGCGATTCCATAAATTATTCCGCAGTCACAGGTAAGATTTGGACATTTGGTCGCATCCAATCAGCAAGCCGCAATGATGGCTTTGACTAAGAAAGAAACAGGAAATGGACCTGAACCGGAATTTACCAATTCGCGACCTATGGAATACTTTTTTCACAGCCATCCCATGGTGAGCTGAAAGCGGAGCAAAGTTCCTCCCTTTCCTCGTGATTTGAAGGTTTATCGGAAGGAGTGTGTTGGGATTTTTCCGGATGTTTTGGATTGGGGCGGTGCCGTTTTGTTAGGATGCCACCGTCAAATAAGGGCATGGAAACGTCTCCTATGAGATTCCAGAAGGGACCGCCGGTCGAAAACATCTGACCGAACTGCGAAGCCGTGCCGCCATAAGCGCCAGAGAGGGTAAACTGTGGCAGCCGGTTCGCAACCTCAGCGCCAATTTGCGCGTTGGCCGAGCACATCCGGACGTTGCCGAATGATGGCTGAGGGAAGGCTTAGCGGAATATCCTGGGGCAGATGAAATGAGGAGAGATGAAAGGTTTCCTTTACCTCCTGACCGGGCAGGTTGCCGATGAGCGCACGGATCAGGTCGCGGGTTTGTTCCAGTTGCTTCTGGAGCGGAGGCAGCGTAACCTACACTTGGGCCAGCGCGGCCTCTTGGGCGGCCAAGTCCACGTCGCTGGCGTAGTGGCCACATCCTGTTGCGCCGATGATCCAGAATCCAGCGAGCAAACAGGTGAGTGCTTTCAATCTTGCTGTTTTCATATTTGGCGCTGCGCGAAGCCCCGCGCAACAATTAAGCGACTATACAAGTCTATGGCGGCACCACGCGAGCATTCAAATGACATGGCCAAAGGCATCTTAAAGCAGCCATTTGTAGGTTCCGGCCTCTCCCCGAACGCCAGCGGCGCGGCGGGTTCCCTTTTTGGTGACTTTTAACAGCCCGTAACTTTCGAAGCGGAATATGATGCGCTGTGCTTGCATGGGAAAAATTCCAAGACATTCTCCAAGGTGATTGAAGGACATATAAAATGTCAAAGGTTCCCTTTCTGGCATTGGTGACATCGAGTTGACTCAAATTAAAAGACACCGGGGAGAAGAAACTGGGGGGAGGCGAAAAGGGTCGTTGACTCATGGATAAAAGACACCGGCAGATGGTGGCAATGAACATGAGTAAAGAGCTGAAAAAGGAATATTTGGAGAAGTTGTTGGTTCGGTATACGGGGAGGAGTCGGGAGGGTAAGGCGGTGTGTTTGAGGCAGATAATCTTGACGGGCACACCAGCGGATAAACATGGCCACAGCGGCACGCCGGTCATTGCGTGATTTGGGCGATATTTTTGCAAAACTGGCCATGTATTTGTTGAGGAAATCCCGGTTTAGGTCTCGGAGATGGTGACCGGGGAAGGACTCTGCAAATTTTTGGAGCCAAGTCGTGATATGCGCGGCGTATAGAGGAAATAAGCTTCGGCTTGATTGTGGCGAGTGTGCTGGAAAAGGTTTTCAGCGATTCAGTCAACCCGCAACCAATGGGCAAATGCTTCATTGCATTAAGAAAGCCTGTGACCGCTTCCAAGGCTGTAAAGCTTTGTCCGGTCTCAATACGATGCGCTTCGAGGCCATCTCGGATGGAAAGGGCAGCAGTCGCCTCCTTTGGCGTCAAGGCAAGTGATTGATTACCTTTGGCGAGTTCCCGGGCCTTGGCTTTAGCGGTGGTGTGCGCCTCTTTGAAAGAGGAGAATGATTGCGTGTGTCGTTTTCCCGCCGCGTAGTAGGAGAGCCGATAAAAGGAATAGGCGGCACTCTTGCCGTAGATTTTGACCTCGGCCTTGCGGAAGCGGACTGTCACCGGGAATTTCATTTTTCCGGAATCAGAGCTTGTATTTTCAGAAGCGTCTGGAATCTGTGCGGATTCTGTGCGGTTCAGTCCCTCTTTATCATTTTCCCAAAGAAAGTTGGTTGCGGGGGTAGGATTTGAACCTACGGCCTTCAGGTTATGAGCCTGACGAGCTACCGGGCTGCTCCACCCCGCGTTCCAGTTGGGTCAAGGTAAGGCTCCTTGTGAAATTGTGCAAGCCCTATTAAATTATTATTACTTCGAATCTTTAAATCTTCAAATCTTGCTCTGTCCGGTTCCTTCTGTCTCTTCCTGCTGAATCGAATGGCTTGAAGGAAACGTTTGCAGGAATGATTTCGTTGGACGTACAATTTTACATAAGCCATTTGGGAATTCCAACGAATTTGGATATAGCTGCTATGAGTCAAGAATCGATTTGAATCCGTATGAAAAAAAGTCTGCCATTATGCACAATCCTGTTCGTTACTTTGGGCGTTTTCTGGGGGCGTGCGGGTTCGGAAACATTAACCAGTAAGTCAAGCAGGGGTGCGTTCTCCTCTCCCTGTCCAAAGGCTTTTGAGGTCCAGTTGTTGCCGGGAAAAAAAGAGTTTGTTTTCAGCATGTATGGGACCCCTGGCGATTTAAAAGGCATCCAACAACTGGTGGCTTTCATGCAGGCGAAGAAACTGGGTAATGGGTTCGATCCCGGCCCTGGAACCCAGCCTGACGCCAAGCCGGTTTTTGATTATCTCGCTTCCATTGGATGGCCGGTGACTTGTTATTCGGGCGGAGAAATGCAGATCAAGGGTGGGCGTGCTGTTTTGGGACCAGAGAATGCCCGAACACTTTCTTCCATGGATCAGGCCGGGGTTTTCTCCGCGGTTCAGCTGGGGGAATGGGGCTATTATTTCCATAATCTTTCTCCCACAGAATCCTGGTGGAGGGATGTTTATGGGAAGGAATTTGATGCCTTCAAGCACCTGATGAAGCCAAAGGGTTTGGCAGGTTATGATCGGTTTCCATCCGGGAAAAAGGAATGTTACGAGGTGGTTCAAGATTATTTCATGAGCAGGAGCCATGATTTGCTGGGCCGCGTGATCAGCGTGACGGGTCATTCTCATTATGAAGCGTATGTGGGGGAATGGGGGGCTAGTTGCATCGGTTTGGAGTTGGGTGAGAATATCGCTTTTACCCAATCCAAACTGGCCTTCGCCCGGGGAGCCTCACGGCAGTGGAGGAAACCGTTTTCAGTCCAGGTCAGTCCGTGGTTTTCTGGATCCTGCACCACGAGTGGGGCGTTGCGGCGGGAGGGAAATGCCGCCCGCGGATTCGATGCGGGTCATTCGCTGAATTTTTACGAAAGAATGTGGTTGCATGCCTGGTTTTGCGGGGCGGCAATGGTGACGCCGGAAAATAGTATCTCCACCTTTTTTGAAAGTCAGGAACCCCCTTACTCCATTTCAGCTCATGGAATCAAGGCATCCGAGGTGTTTCAATTTATGAAAGGGCATGATCGGGGCGTTGCTTACACCCCTGTGGCCATCGTATTGGATCATTATGCCGGGTATAACGCCTATATGGACAAGCCGTGGGGAATTCTAAAACCGACGGTAGGAGACCGCGAAGTGCGTGACTTATTTGATCATCAGCTTTTTCCCGGAGATGATCACATTCATGGAAACCCGTTTCCCGAAAACCCGGAATTCAGCTACCTGCGCCCCACGCCTTTTGGTGAAATATTTGATGTGCAGTTGAGCAATGCGTCTGAGGAGATGTTGAGCAGCTATCCGGTGGTCCTGCTCGCAGGAGACATGGAATTTGATGCGGCCTTCGTTATGAAACTCAAGGCTTTGCTGAAACACGGAAGCAAGGTGTTGATCTCTGCGGAGCATAAAACAGCATTGGGCGAGCAGTTCGGTGCGCTGTCAAAATTTTCGGGTCTTGAGGTGTTGGAACCATGGATCAATCCCGATACCACCCGACCCGCAGCCATTTCCAATGTGCGTCTGCAGCGGCTTTGTCGCGAAACTCTTCCATTCGATATTCAGGGGGATCCGGTGCAGTACGAGGTCAATCGCAACGACAAAGGTTGGGTGATTGAATTGATCAATAATGCCGGCGTTATCAAAAAACCTGATGAACCCGTCAAAATTAATCCGGGAGCAGGGGTGGTTGTGACAATTCATTCAAAGGTTCGTTGTTCCTCAGCCATGGAATGGAGGACAAATCTTCATTTCGACAAACCAAAGGATGTCCGCATAGAACTCGGGCCGGGTAAAATGGCTTATGTGGAATTAACTGCCCGTCCATAGTTCCCGGCATGATTGTTTCCGTTCCTGCTGGTTTCCTTTGCATGCAAAAAATGTCGGCAGCCTTTGAACCTTGACACACCCTGTTGAGGTATCTTTAGTAATGCGAATGTCCTGCTTTAATTGGTCTGAGAAGCCGGTCAGAGCCCTGTTATGTTTGCTCTGTTCCCTGATGTTTATCAGGTCAGGTCGGGCTGTCGACACTGGCTGGTTCAATCGTGCATGGCAATCTGATGAAGGATTGCCAGATAATTCCGTGGTGGGCATTGAGCAAACACCTGACGATTACCTGTGGGTTGCGACTCAGGCCGGAATGGCGAGGTTTGACGGAATTCGTTTTCAACAATACAGCCCTGCAACGATGGCGGGAGTCCCCACAAGTTTGATGCAGGCAACCATGGTGGATAGATCGGGGCGACTCTGGATCGCGAAGGAGCGTGGGATTGTGCTTTGCCTGGATCGTGGTGGAATCAAGGTTTTCAGATCGCGAAATCCACAGGTCAGCCAGGAAGCGCGACTGGTGGTGGAAGATTCCGCGGGGGCTGTATGGGTCTCCTATATCGGAGGCGAGGTTGAGCGTATCCAGAACAACGAGGTTCGGATGCTCGGACCCAAGGAGGGCTTATCGCTGGGTGGCACTTGTCAACTGGCAGCGGATAAACTGGGAAAACTCTGGTTTTCGCAGGGAGAATGGGTCGGGATTTATCAAAAAGGCGAGTTCAAACCTTTGGTCAGGATCAATGGTCAGCGAATTACAGGGGCAAGTTACGGTGGTGTTTGGATCTGCAAAGGAAAGGAACTTTTCAGGTATAGGGAAGGGGATGTTCCCGTGAAGGTAGGGGAGTTGCCGACGGATCGTTTGGTAAACCCGACTATTCTGTATGAGGACAGGCTGGGCATACTCTGGATCGGCACCAAGGAGGCTGGTTTGTTCAATTACAACGGTTCCACTTTCTCAGCGGTTCTAACTTCGCATCGCGATGTTTTAAGCATCAAGGAGGATCGTGAGGGAAACATGTGGATTGGCACAAGGGGTGGTGGCTTGAACCAGCTAAGGCCAAGAATTGTTGAATTGTTAATCACCGATCCCCGAGGGCAATTCGAATCCGTCCGCTCGGTTTGCGAGGATCGATCCGGGATGCTCTGGGCTGTGACGGGAAGTGGTGTGGTCATTCGCAAGAAGGGAGACGAGTGGAAGCCATTGGGAGCCGCTGATGGTTGGACGCAACCTTATGCCCGATGCATCACCTCGGACGGCGTGGGTGGTGTTTGGATAGGAACCCAATATCAAGGGGTTTACCATTGGCGGGATGGTGTCATCAAAACCGAGTACAGCCGGGGTACCGGATGGATTGGTGATTTTGTTTCGGCTCTTCACACGACCGCGAAAGGAGAATTATGGGTGGCCATCGATTCGGTCGATGGACAGCAGCATGGGGTTTACCGTATTACCAATGGTAAGGAGCAATTGTTTTCCACGCCACCCGGGAGCGGTCAGGTCATGGCGATGACTTCGGACACCCATGGCAATTGCTGGCTGGGCACTTCCAGTGGTTATCTCCTGGAGATTTACAAGAATTCGATGGTGAACCATACCCTCCAAACATTGGAGTCGCCGCAGGCGATCCGGTGTTTGCTGGCCCAGCCGGATGACAGTTTATGGATTGGATATGCGGGTGAGGGAATAGGGCGCTTCAAGAATGGCAAGTTCTTCCATTGCCGGACGGACCAGGGAATCCACGATGATTACATCTCTCAAATACTATCCGATAGCATGGGAAGGTTTTGGTTCGCCGGTAACCGCGGGATTTTTTATGTGCACCAAAAGGAGCTGACCGATCTGGCGGAAGGTGGAAGATCCAGGGTGCAATCCGTCGCCTATGGCAGAAATGAAGGTCTGACCCGGTTGCAGACAAGTCACGAATCGGCACCCGGCGCAGTATGCGCCAGTGACAAGAAAATATGGATAGCGATGCAGTCCGGTTTGGCATTGGTCAATGCCCCGGCATTGGAATTCAACCCCATGCCTCCGGGAGTCGAGGTTGAGCGGGTGATCGTGAATGGAAAGACAGTCGCGGAGTATCAACCTTCAGAAAACTTCAGTGGGGCCAATTTACCCGGACCACTGGATCTCAGTGATAGAATGGTTCGATTAAGCCTTGGTCCGGGAAGGAATGATCTGGAGTTTAATTTTACCGCGCTGAGTTTCGACAATCCTGAATCGATCCAATTTAATTACATGCTGGAGGGCTTGAAGCCGGAATGGGTGGATTCCAAATCTCTCAGGATGGCCTATTACCCCCATCTTGACCCGGGCACTTATCGGTTCAGACTCCGTGCTTGCAACCGTGATAGTATTTGGAATGAGTCGGCGCAGCAGATTCAGATCATCGTGACCCCGTACTGGTGGGAGACAATTTGGTTTCGCGTCGCGGCACCATTGCTTTTTATCATGATAATTCTTGGCTCAATCATTTCGTTCGTGAGAAGACGCAGCCGGCGGCAGATTGAAATATTGCGGCTTCATCAAGCCACGGACCGCGAGCGTGCCCGTATTGCGCAGGATTTGCACGACGACCTTGGCGCCGGCTTGACCCAGATCAGTCTGAATACAGCCATGGTCCAGAACACTGTGACGAACAATGATTTTGCCATCGGACTATTGAAGGAAATTGATCATCGCGCGAGGGAATTGGTGACTGCGCTGGACGAGATTGTCTGGGCCCTCAATCCCAAGAACGACACGGTATCCTCTCTGGCAAGGTATATTTGTGATTATGCCCAGAGTTACCTGCACCAAAGCGAAATTGCCTGCCGGTTGGAGGTTGAACCCAACCTGCCTGAGTTTTCAGTGAACGCTGAGCAGAGGCATCAGTTATTCCTGTCCCTCAAGGAGGCATTGCATAATGCATTGCGGCATTCGGGAGCCTCGGAGCTTAAATTGGAAATCAAGGTTGAATCACCTCCATCATCCCTTCTCGTGACCCTGACGGATGATGGTCGGGGCTTTGGTAGCGGACCCTTTCCCGAGGGCGCGGATGGTCTGGGTAATATGAAAGCCAGGTTGCAGAGAGTCGGGGGAATCTGCATGGTGACCAGCTCCCCGGGACGCGGCACAAAGATCATGTTTCAATTGCCCCTGGAAAATGACTAAGCTTAATCTGGATTAGTGAGTAATGAATGAAGCCCAACCCTAATGCAGTTAAGTCGAAGAATAGTCCCGCAGTGCCATTGTCGCCCGCCTCTGCCGAGGATAAAAATGAGGGAGTCCCAGCAGAAACGAAAAAAGTGATTCTACAACCGACAATCAGTTCGCCTGAAAGACCCGCTCCGGTATCAGGAAATCCGCCGCAGGGTATTCGGGTTGCTTTGGTGGAGGACGATGCGGGATTGCGCAAGAGCCTGGAACTGATGTTGAATCTTTCCCCTGGCATTAGCTGCACCTGCAGTTGTGGAAGCGGGGAGGAAGCCCTCAAGCTGATCCCTCGTAATTCCCCTGACATCGTATTAATGGATATCCATCTTCCCAACCGCTCGGGTATTGAGTGCACGGCTATTTTGCGTCAGCAGAGTCCCACGCTGCAAATCATCATGCTGACCGTTTACAACGATGCGGACACCCTGTTTAAAGCGTTGCGTGCAGGTGCCTGCGGTTATTTGTTAAAGCGCGCAAGGCCCGAAGAGATTATCGAGGCGATTAACGAAGCCCGTCGTGGCGGAGCGCCCATGTCCAGCGAGATCGCACGCCAGGTTGTGGCCACCTTTCAGGAACCGCTACCGTCTGGTACGGAGGAGGAGGCTCTTTCCCGCCGGGAAAAGGAAATCCTGGATTATCTGTTGCGCGGGTTCGTGAACAAAGACATCGCAACGGAACTTTCCATCAGTGTTTTTACTGTGAAAAATCATCTTCGTCACATCTATGAAAAGCTGCATGTGCGTTGTCGCACGGATGTATTCTTGAAGTACCGCGACTCACGCAAGGAACGCGAGGAATAAATATCCGCTCATTCATGGGAACTTTAAAATTTACCAAAGACCCAACACAAAAAATAAAATGCAAAAGATAACAGGAATCAGTCGTAAAAAGTTCGTATTCCGCATGGCCACTGGTGCGGCATTGTTTAACATTCTTCCCGGTTCGTTGCTGAAGGGTGCGGACAAGCTTTCGGCCAATGACAAAGTCAATGTGGCCGGCATAGGAGTGGGCAGCCAGGGCGGTGCGGATATCGGCGGTGTTGCCGCCGAAGGACATAACATCGTGGCGCTTTGCGATGTGGATGAGAAGTATGCCGCTAAGACTTTTGCAAAATACCCGGATTCCAAGAAATTCAAGGATTACCGCGTGATGTTGGACAAGATGGGGAGTGAAGTCGATGCCGTGTTGATCGGAACCCCCGACCATACACACGCGATCATCGCGATGGAAGCCATGCGCCGCGGCAAGCATGTGTATTGTGAAAAGCCTCTCGCCCACAACATCCATGAAATTCGTTCCCTCATGGCTGCTGCCAAAAAGCATAAGGTGATTACCCAGTTGGGAAATCAAGGCCATTCCGCCCCGAGCATCCGGCAGCTTTGCGAGTGGGTGTGGGCGGGTGCCGTGGGCTCCGTTCATACAGTTTATGCTGGAACGGATGCCTTTAAGAACGTTTATTGCCAGCAGACGAATCTTGGCAAGGTGGATCAGCATTATGACATCCCTGAGGGCTTGGATTACGACCTTTGGGTTGGCCCCGTTCCATTCCGTCCTTACACCCCGCTGTGGGTTCCCTGGAACTGGCGTGGATGGATGCCCTTCGGTAATGGTGCGATCGGTGATTGGTTCTGCCATGTCATGGATCCTTCATTCTGGGCCCTGGACCTGGATGCTCCCGTTTCCGTAATGGCGGAAGTCACCGATTATGATCCTGCAAAAGATGGTTTGACCTATCCATCCGCGACCAAGATCACGTTTGAATTTGCGGCCAAGAAGGAACGTGGACCCGTGAAGGTTGTTTGGTTCGACGGCAATAACACCATCCCGCGCCCTCCTGGAATGTCTGCGGATGATAAAATTCCGGGAACCGGCGGTGTGTTGATTGGTGATAAGGGCATGGTGGTCCATGGTTCCCATGGAGCAGGCGGTTGCTATCTGACTCCCGACAAGGTGATGGATCAATTTTCCGGCAAGAATGCACCGGCCCAAAAAATCCCTCGTATCAAAGGTCATCAATGGGATTGGTTGGATGCCATTCGAAACAACCGTCAGGCTGGATCCAACTTCGGCTATGGCGGGCCTCTCTCGCAATGCGCTTTGATTGGCGCCATAGCACTTCGGTTCCCCGGCGAAACCCTCAAATGGGATGATGCTGGAATGCGTTTCACCAACAACCATGCCGCCACTGCGTTGGTGAATCCGCCCTATCGTAAGGGTTGGAAATTGTAATCGGTTTTGTCGAACAATCCCCTCCACCCAACATGCGCCGGGTGGATGGGTAATGGCTGAATGGTTCGAACACTTTTGTGTTCGACGCGTCCAAGTTCCTTATATTTATGCGATCCTTATCCAGACTGTTGACTCCATTTATTTTTGCATTGGGCATCCTGAGTGCCAAAGTTCAGGCTCTTCCGCGTCCCGAACATCCCCGCCCTGATTCTTACCGAACCAACTGGATGAGTTTGAATGGGGAATGGCAGTTTGAGGTGGATACCAATGGAGATGGTTTTGCCCGGGGGATGGCTTCTGGTCAGGACTTGGAAGGACGAATCACAGTTCCTTTTTGCCCTGAGAGCAAGCTTTCAGGCCTGAACTGGGGTAACACGAATTATTTTGAAAATGCGTGGTATCGCCGGATGATCGAGCTGCCAGCCTCCATGACTGGAAAGCGTGTGTTGATTCATTTTGGGGCTGTGGATTACAAGACTTGGGTCTATGTCAATGGTCAACAGGCGGGAATTCATGTGGGCGGTGGCGTAGCCTTTGCCTTTGAGATCACCAAGTTTTTGCAGGCCGGTCAAAATGAGGTTGTGGTTCGAATTTTTGATTCTTTGCGGAGCGGATCGCAACCGGGAGGCAAACAATCACCGGTCAAGAGTGAGGGATGTAATTACACCCGCACCACGGGTATCTGGCAGCCCGTCTGGTTGGAGGCGGTTGGGGAAAGTTATGTGGAAGGGTTTTCAGTGGTGCCGGATCCCGATCATTCCAGAGTGTTGATTGAAGCCGATGTGAACGGAGTCGACAACGATATCAAACTCGTCGCTGACGCTTATGCCGGTGGCAAATTGGTGGGAAGTGACTCCTCTTCTGGAACCTGGCGAAATCACCGTCTCGTCGTCAATTTAAAGAAGAAGAAACTATGGGAGCCGGGATCTCCCTTTCTCTATGATCTAAAATTCAGCCTGTATCATGGGAATCAAAAAGTGGATGAGGTCGGAAGTTATTTCGGGTTGCGCAAAGTCTCCATCGACGGGCGCCGTATTTTGATCAACGACAAACCCGTGTTCCAACGATTGATACTGGACCAGGGATTTTATCCGGATGGAATCTGGACTGCGCCGTCAGAAGAGGCGTTGAAACATGACATCGAAATGTCGATGGCGGCTGGATACAACGGTGCTCGTCTGCACCAAAAAGTTTTTGAGCCCCGTTTCCTTTATTGGGCCGATAAGCTGGGTTACATGGTGTGGGGGGAATTTCCAAACTGGGGTTTTGATTATAATCCTGCAGCCTATGCTGCCTATTTGTCAGAGTGGACTGAAGAGGTGATCAGGGACCGAAATCATCCCTCCATTGTGGGTTGGTGTCCTTTCAATGAAACGGGAGACAAAGCTTCTGAACTTCAGCAACTCGTCTGGCACACCACCAAAGCGGTGGATCCCACGCGGCCTCTGCTCGAAACCAGCGGTTACACCCATTCGCTGGCGAATGCAGAAGTTCGAGACAGCCATGATTACGAGGATAAGCCTGCTGTCATGCGCAAGCATTGGAATGAATTTTTTAATGGTCACTCAGGCAAGCCGGGAATGCCCCAGCGTTACAGTACCTCAGTGGCACGAGGTGGAGACCTCGGTGTACCGTATATGATCAGTGAAATCGGCGGTATTGGATGGGGAACGGAAGGTGGCTGGGGTTACGGAAATGCGCCCAAGGATTTCGATCAATTTTACCTTCGGTATCAGGGTACTTTGGAGGCGCTACTGGATAATCCCAATCTCTTCGGTTTTTGCTACACTCAATTGACCGATATTGAGCAGGAACGAAACGGCCTTTATTACTATGACCGTCGTCCCAAGTTTGACCTGGCTAAATTGCACGCCATCACTTCTCGAACCGCCGCTTACGAACGTGGACTTCCCTCCGCTCCCCAGCCGGTTCCTCCGAAAGACCCATGGAAGGTGTTGGCGGGGGCAATGCAGGACGGCAAATTGTGCACTCCTTGGCATTTCTCAACCCAGACGCCAGCAGCGGCTTGGAGTGATTCCAACTTTGACGACTCATCCTGGACGACTGGGTCGGCTCCCTTTGGACATGAGGAGAAGAGTTTTACCAGGACTCCGTGGACCGACTCCGACATCTACCTAAGAAAAACCTTCCAATATAATGGTGAGAAAATGGAGGAAGGCAGCTTGATCCTTGGCACGAGTGGTTCCACGGAGGTTTATGTCAACGGCTCCAAGGTTTACGAAACGGAAAACCGGAATCACCGCTATTTCATGAACGACATCACTGAAGCATTGGGCAAGAGCCTGCATGTTGGAGTGAATACTTTGTGCGTTCATGTGCATCAAAAGGATGGCGGACAGTTCATTGATGCAGGTCTGATTTATCACTAAAAACAATCCAGGAAGGAAAGTATATTTAAACTGGGATTGCTTAGGAAGGGTGATTAGGCTTGTGACATAACGATAATATACGACTTTGATTAGAACCGAACTCCTGAAATTTTATGTATATACCCAAACCGTCCTTTCGGAAAAGCTTCATAATAATTATTTGCATCGCGCTCTTTGCAGCCCTGTTCGCAGGCGCTGGGACAGCGCAGGCGGCTGATTATTGGAACGAAAAAGTGGAAGCGGCCTTGAGCCATTCCGGCACCAACAAGGCCGAATTAGTGAAGGCGCTGGAGCAGACTCCGGGACCGGCACGTGATGGTATGCAATTTCTCATTGCAAACATGCCCGAGCGGGATTTGAAAAGCCTCCAGGCAGATTTCCTTCTTGAGAATGTCTCGCTTGCATACAAAGCCGCCGAGGAATTTCCGTGGGCCAGCGGTGTTTCACAAGATCTGTTTCTGAACAATGTGTTGCCATACGCCAATGTCACGGAACGCCGTGAGAACTGGCGCCAGCAGGTGTATGACCTGGTCAAGCCTTTGGTCAAGGATTGCAAGACGACCGGGGAGGCGGCGATGTTGATTAATCAAACCCTGTTCAAACAAACCAAGGTTCACTATTCCACGAAGCGTCGCGCCCCGGATCAAGGGCCTCTGGAAACCATGAAATCCACGGTGGCGACCTGCACAGGCTTGTCAATCATGCTCGTGGATGCATGCCGATCTGTGGGTATACCCGCCAGGCTCGCTGGTACGCCTCTTTGGGTGAACAACAGCGGTAACCATACCTGGGTGGAGATCTGGGACGGTGGCGCATGGCATTTTGCCGGGGCGGCCGAAGCTGATCCGAAGGGGTTCGATCGCGGCTGGTTTGTGGGGAATGCCTCGCAAGCGATCAAGAATGACCGCCTTCACGCCATTTATGCTGTGAGTTACCGTAAAACCGGCCTGGCGTTCCCGTTGGAGTGGGACCCGGATCAGGATTACGTCAACGCCGTCAATGTCACCGAGCGCTACACGACGAAACCGCAAACCAATGATACTTCGTTAATGCTCCTATTGGTGAACGTGCTGAATAAACCCGTTGGTGAACGGGTCGCTGCGAAAGTTACTGTTACGGACAGCATGGATTCCAATATTCATTTTGAAGGGACAAGCAAAACAGATCCCGCGGATATCAACGACCACGTGTCCTTTAATATTCCAAAGCAGCGAACCTATATCGTCGAAGCCGAATATGAGGGTTTGAAAAATCGCCGGTTTTATTCCCCCGGAACCAACGTCCATGATGTGCTGGTGGTGCACATGAGTGGTGTTCCAGTGGTGATGTCTCCTGCGCCAGCGATGTGTGCGCCGCCGACAGCCATTGTCGCGTTAAGCCAAAAACAGGAAAAGAAGCTGAAGGCCGCAGTGACCGGTTACTTCACAGCCCCGGAGGACAAGCATGATAACTGGGAATTTTCATCCTCCTTGAATTCGCTTTTGGCCAAGAATGAACCCGCCGTGAGAAAGGCTGTCTGGGAAGCGTATGTCGCCGCCCCCATCCATGATTTGTTGAAACAGGGATATGACCAGGACAAGGTGTATTCCGGGGACAAGGTCAGCCCTTATACCGTGAAGAATGTGGGAACCCGTCCGGCAAAAGGATGGGCCTTGTTTATTGCCATGCATGGTGGCGGTGGAACCACCCAGGAATTCAATGACAGCCAGTGGCGTCATATGCAGATTTATTACCGTGATCATCCAGAAGTGGGAGGTTATCGTTACCTTGCATTGCGGGCTCCCGACAATAGCTGGAACGGATTTTATACCGGTTACGCATATCCCCTG
>Ga0214192_1001218_pt1 | contig 14666 bp, 9 predicted proteins | sample TroBogEpilimnion_44_FD_153030 | JGI IMG/M metagenome (GOLD analysis project Ga0214192, IMG submission 153030) | Freshwater microbial communities from Trout Bog Lake, WI - 29JUL2008 epilimnion | ecosystem: Environmental > Aquatic > Freshwater > Lake > Epilimnion/Euphotic zone | place: Trout Bog... | reverse complement strand
GTTGAAGCATTTATTTTATATTGTTTATTTACTTTTTTACTTATTTTAGCGAGTGTTATAGTTATATTATTTTTAATTAAATCTTTAATAAAATTTAATATTTCAGTAGTAAATTTACTTTTTCTTTGTTTATATTCTTTTTTAATTTCTCCAGTTTCAAAATATTCTTCTACCCATCTTTGAATTGATGATTTACTACAATCTAAAAGTAAAGAAACCTTTCTAACACTTTCAATTTTTAAATATAATTTTACTGCTGTATATTTAAAATCGGTTGAATAATATTTCATTTTATATTATAAATATTTATAATATAATATTTGTATTCTGTATATTATTTATTTAATGAATTATAATATTTGTGCTTAATAGTTTCAATATGCAAATTGAAAGAATCTTCTGAAAAAGACCCATAATCACAACATTTACAATAATATGTATATACTTTTTCTCTTTCTTCATTTATTAAACAATACTTTAAATTCTAATCCTAAATATCACAATTGGATAAATACACACAGAAATAATATTTTTTATAAAGATTTTGTTGATTCTTATGTGTTTGATGTGGAAAACAACCCACAAAGATATTTGAAATCAATGATTTATATGTGTTTAGAAATAGAAAAATTAGAAACTAAATCATTCCAATTTTTTCCTTTAAGAACTGATATTACAGTAAAATATATCCCATTGGACACAAAAAGTATTGTTGAAATATTTGTCAAAGAAAATAAAGGTAAAATTTTAAGTAATATAGAAAAATATAAAAAGAAGTTATGGAGTAAATTTGTTAAATTAAATGAACCTATATTTACTCAATCTAATTATCAATTTGATTATAAAATATATACAGATTGTTATTCTGTATCAATACAAATGTTAAGAAAAGATAATGTTGAAAGTGAAAATAAAAAAAAATTAAATAAAAAAAATAAAAAGAGTAAATTAAAAGAAGCAACAAAAGATATGAATGAAGAACAAAAGAAAGAATATAAAATGAAATTAGAAGAAGAACAAAAGAAGAAAGAAATTGAATTTAAATTAAAGTTAAAAGAAAAGAAAGATAAAGAAAAAGAAGAATTTAAAAAATTACCAAAAGAACAACAAAAAGAAATAATTGAAAAAAGGAAGAAAGAGCAATTGGAAAAGAAAATAGAAAACCAAATAGAGTGTGCTTATATAGATGACTTAACAGATATTCAATTTAAAGAGTTAGATAGTAATGATTGGTGCGTGATTGACCCCGGAATTAATTCTATTCTAACTATGAAAAATAAAAAAGGAAAAAGATATAGATATTCAAACAGAAAAAGAGCCAAAATTACTAAAAGATTAAAATATCAAAGGCTAATTAAAAATTATAAAGACAAAAATGATATAACCAAAGTAGAAAATGAATTATCTAATTATAGTTCTAAAACTTGTGATTTTGAAAAGTTTAAAAATTTTATATCAAATAAAAACAGAATAAATAGTTTATTATTTGAAAAGTATGACAAAGAAATATTTAGAAAATATAAATGGTATGGATATTTAAATAGAAAACGCGCAGACGCAAAATTAGTTAAAGAAATAAAAAGAGAATTTGGTAAGGATGCTATAATTTGTTATGGAGACGCATCGCTTAAAGGGGCTTGTAAAAAGGGAAATATTTCTACACCTAATATAGCAATTAAAAGATTAATTCAAAACAACTTTAAAATGTATAATTTAGATGAATTTAGAACATCAAAACTTCATTATAGAACAGAAGAACCTTGTGATAATTTATATATGATGGATAATAATAAAGATAAATCAAAAAGGAAAGAAAGAAAATTACATTCAGTTTTAACATTTAAAATGAAAAACAAACAAAGTGGATGTATAAACCGTGATGAAAATGCTGTAAATAATATGATAAAAATAGTAAATCATCATATAAAATATAAAGAAAGACCTTTAAGATACAAAAGGTCTTTTAACTTAATAAAAGATAATAACCCTACTGATATAAAATTAACTAAAAAAATGATTAACAATTGATAATTTATAGGGTCAAGTATTATCACGCTCTTATGAGTGCGATTACGCTTTTTAGGTGTCTCTCCGAGCGCCAGAAAATAAACTATAGTTTATTTTCTTGGGCGTCCCAGATTTCACCGAAAAAGGTGTAATATAAACAAACACTATGAAAATATTTCAAAAATCATGTCTCTGTATGAGTTCTTAAAAATTTTAGCAGATATATCACACGTATGTGCTAACGACTACCTAACAATAATGCAACATATAATAGAATATTTATATTCTAACGATAAAATTGATAAAGATAAAAATGACGAACTGATAGCTTTTTTAAAAAAAAGTCATGATTATCCAATTTGTATTAATAATTTAGAAATAAGCGGAAATACATTAATGAACGAGCCATTCGCATATAAAGGTAATCAAATTGCACAAATAAAAATTTTATTGCAAGACAAAATATTTATAGGTGAACTAGTTAATGAAAAAGAAACATTAATTAATTATTTAAAAATGAAAAAATAATTTTTATGTAGTAAAATTATTTGTTTTTTGTTTATCGTTTTTTATTTTTTATTGATTATTTTCCTTGTAGTACAAAAATAATTGATAGCATATATTTTTAGAAACAATACTTAGATTGGTCTTTTTTGATAACCAATAAATGCATTCTATATAAGAAACATTTAAATATCTTATTAAGAATGCGCCGGTTATTAGGATTGGTACTAAATAATTTATGTCGCATATTAACACATTGAGATTATTTTGCAGTGCCTTAATTATAAATTCGTTGGTGGTATTGAGATCAATATTGATAGGTTGTGAGGAATCAATATATTCTGTATTTGTGTTAATTGATATATTGTATGTAGTAAAAGTTGTTCCGTTTAATGTTTTGTTTATATTTATGAGATAATGAATGTTTAAGTTTGTCAATTTATTTTCATAATATTTTGTGTTCGCATCGCCAATATAAATACCGGGTACAATTTTTATTATATTATAATTTGTGTAGTCCATACTGTGTAAATTTGTTTATATAAATCTATTATATAATATTTTTATAATATATCTTACTTATAAATTTTTTTGCAAACTGAATGATATTCTTCAATTATGTTTTCCAGATACATTTTGTAAACCAAAATATCGTGAGTATTATCCCTTACTTTTTCTATTATAATTTTTTCCTTATCTTCTATTTCTTTTAGTAATACTATAATTTCATTTTTTATTTTTATTATGTCTTCCATATTGATATCGTTCATGTTTTGTTTCTTATTTAATATAATATGTTTATAATTTAATTTTATAAATTTTTCCGTTATTTACAGCACTGTTTTTATTATAGGACGGATCTGTCGTACTTACATGTTTATTCATTATTTTGTAATGTGTCTTATTTTTTTCCGATTTATTTATCATACTATTACTCGTCGTGCTGGCATTAATATTGCCACTTATCTGTTTATCTATATATGAAGTGACATCATCGTTTATTTCCTTATAACCATTATCTTCTGTTTCATAGTTTTTGTCTTGAGCCGATTTATTTGATAAAGTCGATATTATTTCATCCAACATACTTTTATGCGCGTGTTTATTATTTTTTGCGTTTGCAAATGTTCCTTGTTCATTATTACTCGATGTTTCACTATTATTCGATACATTATTAGATTTATTTTTACTTGCTTTATTATCACTATTGTCATTATTGTCAGTATTGTCAGTGTTGTCAGTATTGTCAGTGTTGTTATTATTGTCAGTATTATCATCGTGGTGAATACTTGTGTTATTATTTGGTTTGTTATCCGATTTATTATTTGATTCATTATCGGTATTTGTATCATTTTCAGATGTAGTTATTTTTATAATATTATCAGGATAATCGCTGTTATTTTGGCTTGTAGTTTTTTTATTATCAGTATTTATTAAAAAAGATTCTATGTTTGCTAATTGTGATGAAATATCATTTTTTATATCTACTAATTTTGCAATATCATTTGCCAGAGTGATATTATTATTTTCTATTTTGATGGTGTGTTTGAGAATTAAAGATGTGAATCTGTATGTGATTGTTGAATAAAATTTTGCTATTTTGTTTGACTCATTATTATTAAGGTAATTAGATTTTTTAAATAAATAAATTATAAACTGATAGTTAAAAATTAATAAATTATCATTTTGTTCTTCATTATTAAATAGTTCACTATGATTTACCATATCAAATAGTGAATTTTGAGTCCTAATCATCAGTTCCAAGTTATCCGTAAAAACTGAATCGACAAAATTAAATTCATTTGTGTCAGTTTCTTTATCGTATGCAATTATAAAAAAATATTTTTTGACGTATTTATTTATGTTAGTTCCCTGAACTATTGATTTTATTATGTCACTATTCGTAAAAAATCCTTCGATTATATTGTTGTCATACGTTACATATGCATTTTTATCTTCGTCCCACTCTGCACGTGTCGTATTATTAATATATTTTTTTACATTTTTTTCTTCCTGATTACTGATGGAATTCGTTTTTTGAGCCACGAATATTACTTGCGGATTTGGTTTTAATTCTTTTTTAATTTGATTAGCAAGTTCATGTATTAACATGTTATTACCTCCATGCATAGTATTTTCCTGTACTGATTGCATATTAGAAATGTCGGGATATTGTTGATTGTCTGTATTATTTGTATTATTTGTATTATTTGTATTATTTTCATTATTATTTTGTAAACCACCTTTAATATTAGTCATAAATGGTCTAATTTCTCTTTGTTTTATTATATTTCCCATCATTTTCATATTATCCCTTTGTGTATTTAAATTATCGTTATGCAACTTTATTATTTCCTTATTAGACACAGATTCAACATTTTCCAAAATTTTATTATTTGTGTTGACATCGGTTCCTTGTGTTTTTTTAAAATCTGTGTTTTCTATTTCATCAAATTGTTTTTTTTTAATTGGTTTTGTGTTTAACATAATACTATGTAGTTATATAATTATAGTTATATAGTTATATAATAAAAAAAACTTGCTATTTTTAAATTCTTAAAATAATTTTTAAGAATTCTTCAATTAAATATTTTGTGTGTTAATTAAGCCTGTTGAACTGCAGCTGCTACTTTTGGAGCTTTCTGGATTTTGTTGTGAAAATGATAAATAATTTTCTTGAATACTTTACCAGCGCCACTTAATAAATATACAGAACCACCATTGGTAGTAACCTCTTTACCAGAATGAAGAGTTTCTACTTTCTTGTGTTTAATTAAAACATTGGAAACTGATTTTTCTTCAGATGCATTGGAAAGAATTTTCTTGGATAATTCTTCAAAACTTAATTTTTCTTCACTATTTTTACTCTTTTTCTCTTCATGTGGGATATATACTGGAATAGGCGTAACAAGACTTTCACGTTTACCCACGTATTTGTATTCTTTGTGTTTGCTGTGTCTTGTACATTCTTTAATACTGTAATTAATGTCAACATTGACACCTCCATTTTCCGCATTGCCATTTAGTTCTTTAACTATTGAACTAAATGCTTTGTTGGCAGCTTGTTTGGGTTTTTTGCCACAATATCTTCCCTTGTTCTCATTATTGTAATACAACTTGAAATATCTTAACTTTCCACCTTCTTCTTCTCCATCTTCTTGGGCGGCTTGTACAACCGGCTGTGCTACTTCAACTGCTTGGACTACTTGAGCCTTTGCCTTTACAGTTTTTTTACCTTTTCCGCCAGCAACTTGTTCAGGAACTGCTTGAGCCGGAGCAACTACTTGAGCCGGAGCAACTACTTGAACTGGAGCAACTACTTGAGCCTGTGCTACTTTTGTCGTTTTTTTACCTTTGGCGCCTGCAGATTGTACAACGGGAACAACTGCTGGAGCAACTTGGACGACAGGTGCAACTACTGGAACGACTGTTTGTGCTACCTGTTCAACATGTGCAACGGTTTTTGTTGTTTTTTTACCTTTAGCTCTTGCTGTTTGTGTAGCAGGAACAACCACAGGAGCAACTTGGACGACGGGTGCAACTACCGGAACGACTGTTTGTGCCACTGTTGCCGATTGTTGTGTTTTACCACGGGCACCACCTTTTTTAACCTCGACTACTTGTCCCTGAAGTTTATTTTCAACAATTTTATTGGCATTTTCTACAGCTACAACAGTGGATTGAGTTTGAACAGTTGGCTGTTCATCTACTTTTTTTGTAGTAAGTGTGGTAGTTTTAGACTTGTTGTTTTTTGATTGCATATTTATATTCTGTATTCTTTTTTTATTTTTAAATTATTTTATTATAAATATAAAAAAGCGAATATTTTTGTTTTTTTTTATAAAATGTTATATTAATGATGAACATTAAATTAAAAATGGATTCTGAAAATATAAAATCTAAAATTCTTCAAAGAGAGTATAAGTTACTTAGTTTATTATTATCAAAGTTACAAAAAGTAATAATAATAAATGAAGATATTTTATTGTATTCTAAAAATCAGTCTATGAAATTATTGAATGACTTGGTTAAAAAAATGAACGAAACTTACAACAACTCAATAATGGAAATATATTCTGACGAAAAAATAAATAGTACGAATGATAAAAATATGTTAAAAAATGATTCCTTGTACGGAGATATTTCAGAATTTAAAAATGAAATATATGAAACGGACTCTGAAAATAGTAATATTGATAATAATGATAATGAAAATAGTGGCAATGATGTAAATGATATTGATAAAAATAATATTAAGAATAATTTGTTTTTATCCGAAAGTATCAATCTAAGACATGAAAAAATAAACAAAATTAAAAATACAAAAAAAAATACAAAAAAAAACGAAGCAAAGACACAAAAAAAAATTAGAGACATTGATATACCAGAATTAAAAATAAATCATGTCGATGTTGTAAAAACAAATAATATCAAGCCGATTGATATGGAAATAACAACAAATTTTATTGACGATATAAAGGAAATATATGACGAAAAATTATCCGATATTTTTGGTGATTATTCAGAATTAATAGAATATGTGAAATACGAACCATTTGACGAAATTAAAAAACAAATAATTTTATTATGTAAAATTGTTGGATTTACCAACATTAATGATATTTTTTACTTGCTTTTTAGAACAAAATATATTTTTAACGATAAAGGCGACAATGAAATATTAACACTATTGAATGAAGTATTTGTACCGCTCGATTATGAACTTGTAGAAAAAAATATAAATAAACTAAAATCAAAAAAAATCAGTGTGGAAAAAATAGAGACAGGTAAATATATTTCTATATTTAATAACGAATGTATGGTTACAATTGAATGTTGTGACAAAATATTAAAATTAAAAGGATTTATAAACACAGATCCGCTGAACATATTTATGAGAACTTCGCAAATATCCAACACCTTTCTGTATGATAAAAAAATTATTTTTGAATCAATTATAAAATCTATTGAACATAATAATAAAGATAACGCAATCTCAGAAGCCATTTTTACAAAAATTAAGTTTGTCCAAAAAGATTTTGCTAAAGCATATTTTAAAAATATGACTATAATAGATGTATTAATTATGAGTCAAGAACAATTTATTAATAATTTAGTTGATGATTATAATAAATTTTTAGAATTAAATAAAATTCAGTTAGTGAAGTTAATAAAAAATTTTACTAAAAACGCGAGTGAAAATTTTTACTCAATGTTTAACACAATAAAACTTTTATTACTTGGTTCAGACGAAAATTGTTCAATTGCTAGCCTATTGTTTAATTTATTAAAAGATAAAAAAAATCCTAGCAGTAACGAATACATATCAAATATAATATATGAACAGTTAAATTATATTTCACAATTAAAATTAAAAAAATCATCCATTAACATTAAAAATGAACTAGAAAAAATAAAAGGAATAAGTACTCTTGATATAGATTTGAAAAAACAAGTTTTGTTATCTAAAAATATGCCAGATTTTATTAAAAAAATTTGTTTGGAAAAATTGGAAGAATTAAAAAATTCAAATAATGAAACCTATAAAATTAAAATGTATGTCAACATTTTAGTACAATTTCCATGGCCTTCCGATAACGACGACAATATATTTAAACTAATTTCAATGGATAAAACAAAATCCAAAGAATTTTTGGAAAATATTGAAACAAAATTAAATAAACAAGTATACGGACATGAATTAGCTAAAACTAAAACTTTACAAATGTTGGCTAAATTAATATCTGTGCAAGGTTCCAACATTCAACCCATCGCATTGGCCGGTCCTCCAGGAGTGGGAAAAACTAAATTTGCACAATGTTTAGCCGAATGTTTAGATATTCCTTTTGTTCAAATAACGCTCGGTGGTCAAAATGATGGAGAACTTTTGCACGGACACGGATACACTTATTCTGGATCTCAGCCAGGTCTAATAGTTAAAAAAATGGTGGATGCAGGTTCTGCACGTTGTATTATGTACTTTGATGAACTTGATAAATGTGTTAGTAAAAATGGACAAGTCAATGAATTAATGAGTATCTTAATCCATTTGACTGATCCTATGACAAATGGCTCATTCCAAGATAGATTTTTTCAAGAAATAACATTTCCTCTCAACAAAGTAATTTTTATGTTTTCTTTCAATGATGTGAGTAAAATTGACAAAATTTTACTGGATCGTATGGAAATTTTAGAAATTAGTTCGTACAACCTCAAAGAAAAAATTGCAATTGCAAATAATTATTTATTAAAACAAATATGTAAAGATGTTGGCTTTGATTATGATTCTATTATATTTAGTAAAGAAATACTTACTCACATTATCGAAAATTATACTTATGAACCAGGCGTTCGTGCGTTAAAACGTGCTTTAGAAAATATATTGCTTAAACTAAACATAGATAAAATATATCAAAGAGGATTATTCAATAATAATCAACTCTATACAATAACATCACCACTAATAATAACCACCGAAATTGTCTTAGAGTTTTTAGGAGAAATAAAAATTGAATATAAATGTATTCATAATAGAGATATGATTGGAATGATAAATGGACTATATGCAACCAGCTCATGTAGTGGAGGAATTGTTCCAATACAAATATCCGCGAATCATTTTGGTAATTCTCAAAAGTTTGTACTTAAACTAACAGGAAATCAAAAAAAAATTATGAGAGAATCTATCATTTATTCGTTCACTGCTGCCATCAATTTATTAACTCCACAAGCAAAAGAAGATTTTTTCGAGAAATATCCAAGTGGTTTGCATATTCATACTCCAGAAGCAGCAACACCAAAAGATGGCCCTTCTGCCGGTGTTGCTTTTACTCTAGCATTTTTATCTGTAATGTTGAACCTCAAAATAAACAGAGAAATTGCGTTAACTGGAGAAATTGATTTACATGGATATATAAGTAAAATAGGCGGGGTAAGATACAAAGTTCAAGGCGGATTTAAAGCAGGCATTAAAAAAATATTTCTTCCTCTTGAAAATAAAGAAGATTGTGATAAATTGCAAAAAGAAATGGGAGAAATTTTTGACGAAAATCATACATGCGAATTTGTTGAACATGTCATCGATGTCGCTAAAAAATCATTAATAGATTGGGATTCTAAAAAACATTTAATAATACAACAATAAAATTATATGAGTCGCACTTTCAATTATATATTTTCAATTTTTATAACAAATTAATTTTACGTAACTAATCATTAAAAATTAATAATTACTTAGCTCAAAGTTACACAAACAATTCTATGTAAAGTATAAACTTATATATTTTACATAAAAAATTAATTATAAAATTATTGCGAACGTTTAAATTAAAAAACATTTTTAAAGTAGTATTGTATAATAATTATTATACTGTATTATGGGTAAAAAAAATCAAAAAAAAATTCCTAAAATGTGCTTAAATATGATTGTCAAAAATGAATCGCATATTATTATCGAAACTCTCGGAAATATTTTGAAGTATATTGATTATTGGGTAATATCTGACACTGGCTCTACCGACGGAACACAAGATTTAATTAAAAATTATTTTAAAGAAAAAAATATTCCAGGAGAATTAGTTGAACATAAATGGGTTGATTTCGGTCATAATCGTTCATTGGCATTTAAAGCCGCATACAAAAAATCTGAATATGTCTGGATAATCGATGCCGATGACTTAATTATGGGAGATTTAATTCTTCCAAAAAAGCCCGATAAAGATATGTATCTGTTAAAATATGGGGGAACGAATTTGTGCTATCCACGAGCACAAATATTTAATAATAAACTTAAATGGGTATATAGAGGAGTATTGCATGAATTTGCCAAATGTACAGAAAACAAAACTATTTCATCGCACACAATTGACGGACAGTATTTTATCGATTCTAGAAGATTGGGAGACAGAAATAAAGATCCGCAGAAATATTTAAAAGATGCTCTTACCTTAACTAAAGCAATAAAAAACAAAGTCGACCCGGATCTAAAGGAAAGATACACTTTTTATATTGGACAAAGTTATAGAGATTGTAACGATACAAAAAACTCTATTAAATATTATAAAAAACGTACAGAAATGGGAGGTTGGCCTGAAGAAATATATGTAAGTTTTATGGAAATTGGTAATGCTCTTATTAAACAAAAAGCAAGTAGAGCAGAAATTGTTGATGCGTTTATGAGTGGATTCAAAACTTTACCACTTCGCGCAGAATGTTTATTTTTTCTGGCAAATTACTATCTTCAGGAAAAAGATTTTGAAAATGCATATAAGACTTGTAAAATAGCTTCCAGAATAAAAAATCCAACTAACTTATTATTATTTATTAAAACTGATGTTCATATTTACAAATGTAAAGAATTGCTGTACATCATATATTGCATGATTCAAGAAAGAAAAGTAGAAATTAAAAATTTAACCAATGAAACAATCGAAAAAGAAAAAGAACTTTTATACAATTTTCTTACTTCAGACCCTGAAGTTCCGAACTCAACTAAAGATAGAATTAAAAGTATTAAAGAAAATCAAAACAATGTATTGCTAGAACCGGACTCACTGAGTGATTATGTATTTATGGAAAATGTCGATTCATTTGGAGGAGATATTGGATTTTTCCAAGATAAAACAATCACAGAACTTAATGAAATTACATCCGTGTATGACAATTGTATAGCCTTCAATACATACGGTTATCTTAAACATACACTCAATTTACCACTTATCCCATTACCTAACAAAAAATATATGAATGACGGGATTTACATTAAAAAGGAATTAGCAACAGAACTTATTAATAAATACGGAACAAATCTAACGAATCTTTCAGAAAAAATTTCTATTACTACAACAGATTCTGATAATAAATCCATAACTAATCATAACTCAAGATCCAATTCCAGATCCAATTCTAGATCTAGTTCCAATTCCAGATCCAAAACCAATTCTAGATCTAGTTCAAGTTCCAAATCCAGATCCAATTCTAGATCTAGTTCAAGTTCCAAATCTAGTTCAAATTCCAAATCCAGCTCAAATTCCAAATCTAGTTCAAATTCCAAATCTAGTTCAAATTCCAAATCTAGTTCAAATTCCAATGTTGAAAAAATGACAAACGAAGAAACTGACAAATTAGTCGATACACTTTCCGCCGAAAAAATGGAGATTGATATAAAAACAAAAACTAACAGTAAAACAAATTTTACTATTATTAACAATGTTGAGGACCAGTTTAATTGCGATAATTCAAAATATGATAATTACAATGAAGATATGATAATTAAAATAACAAACCATGTGACTTCTATATCTAACAATAATAAAAAAATTACGCTGAGTATAACAACATGTAAAAGATTAAATTTATTCAAAAGAACTATTAATTCATTTATAAATTGCTGTAAAGACATATTATTAATTGACGAATATTTATGTGTTGATGATAATTCAAGCGAATCAGACAGAAATGAAATGATTAAATTATATCCTTTTTTTAAATGGATAATGAAGACTCCTGAACAAAAGGGTCATGTGCAAAGTATGAATATAATAATTAATGAAGTAAAAACGGATTATTTATTGCATATGGAAGATGATTGGCTATTTGGAGTGGTTTCTGAATACGTAACTCCTGCACTTGAAATTTTGAATCAAAAATCCATAAATTCCATTAATAAAATACCAGACGATAGGGATATACAAAATAAACAAATAGCTCAAGTTGTGTTTAATAAAAATTATACCGAGCTTCCAGAAAATGAAGTTCAAGGGGGATTCCTATGTGTGACAAATGAAAACAATATTAAATATTTAGTTCACGAACATTATGATCCTCACACAGAAAATGAACTTTATGAAAAAGAAGTTAGAAAATATAGTAGAAGTGCAATGTATTGGCCACATTTTAGTTTACATCCATCACTCCTTAAAACAAACATATTTAAAAAAATTGGTAATTTTACCTCTGAGGGATTTTTTGAGCGTACCTTCGCAAACAAATATTATAAAAATGGATTTATTACTTGTTTTTTAAACAGAGTATCTTGCAAACATATTGGCAAATTATTAAGTCAATGCAACGATGTTAATATTAAAAATGCCTATGAGCTAAATCAAGTAAATCAATTTAACGCATCAACGAACAATAAAGAAGACACCCCAAATAATAAAGAAGACACGCTAAATAATAAAGAAGACACGCTAAATAATAAAGAAGATATTTCAAATAATAAAGAAGACATTTTAAATAATAAAGAAGACATTTTAAATAATAAAGAACAAGTAATAAATAACGGTGAAACTAATTATTTATTTTTTGAAAATAAAGATTCATTTGATTTTGATATACTATACATACCAAACAAAAGTGTAATTGAACTAAAAAATATTGCCGATAGTTTACCTACATGTGTCGGATTTAATACATTGGGTTATTTAAAATATAAAATTTCAGATGTGGCAAATTTCATTTTTTTGCCAAACATAAAAAACAATCCTGAAGGATTATATATAAAAAATTATAGAAAATAAAATTACCATACACTTTTGAGAGTAGTCAAATTATTTTTAGATATTATTTTGTACATGTCTTCTACAAAATTTAACTGTAGTCTCATATATTCCGCTTCTATTTGACAATTTTTATTTATAAATTCAATATCATGTTCAACAATTAATTTTTTGTTGAATTCAAAAGTATCATAGTTATATATACTAAAAGGATTTTCCGCACAGTTCGTATTATCAATATTTACTCCAAATCTTACAAATTTTGGTTTAAGTTCATCGGTCATATGTATATCTTCCTGATATTTTATTATTTCTTTGTTTAACTGCTCACATATTTGATCATTTGTTAAAATATTAATAAACGGTTCCAATTTTTTAAAAGCTTTTGCAATTGTCACTTGCGAAACATTAAATTTTTCTGCAATTGTTTTTTTCTGTATATTGAATCCATTTAAATGTATCATTAAATATATGGATCCAGTTGCTAAACTGAGAGGTGTGTGTACTGATGCGATGTGTAATTTTTGAACATTGTTTGATATTTGAATTGCTTGTTCCACATATTCTTTTTTTATTTTTAATTCATCGCAAAATCTAGTAATAAAATGTTCGGGTTTTGTAAAACTCAATTTTAATTCCATATGTTTTAATTTCGCTAATTTTAAAAATGTCTTGCATCCCTTGGTTATTTCAGTATATTTTAACGCAAATAACTCAGCTATCTCTTTTGGTGATCTGGTTTTGTCTTTTTTTCTACAGGCAAATAATACACACGCAGCAATCAAACTTTTTCTGTTTATGCCACGAATAATAATATTTTTATCTTTGTTTTTACCAACCAAATGTTTACAATCAGAAATATTTTTGTACATTATTTTTGCATCATCTTCTATACATTTTAATATTTTACCTTCTACACATTTACCCTGAATAATTTTAAACACTTCATTCAAACTTCTCTCTTTATAAGGCATTGCACTCCATCCATGTAACGTCTTGATTCTGCTAGAACAATTGCCACTTATCGTCGTCGCAATTGATGATTGTGGTAAAAGTCTGCTAATCGTTAAACTATTTCTACCGGTGTCTTTCTTGTCACCGTCCGCAAATTGTGTCCATTCCGGCTGTATGTCTAATAAATTAGATACTACTTGACCGCAGTTTTTACATACAAGAATTCCGTGTGACGTATCTTCTATTATATTGTCAGTTTTACAATCATCACACCATGGTCCATTGTGATAAACCTTCTTCTTTTCCACCTTATTTTCACTGTACATCATGTCTATCATATTATTGTATTTTTCGTAATTATCATAACTATCAAAATCATCTTGCTCTGTTTCAATTAATATTTTTTTCCCATTATTTGAATTTATAGTTTTTGCATAATCATGAAAATCATCGTTGTAGTAATTTTCGTTATTTTCTGTTTTATTTGTCTCTATTATATTAATTAACTCTCTATTGCTCATATAAAGTATATATTATATTATATTAGTGTAATTTTATATTATTTTCAATTTTTATACAATCTATGAGAAATAAGGAAAATAACTTCTTTAATGGTCTTTAAAAAATATATTTTTATCTATATATTTTTTTTAAATTAATATTTATGTTAAAAAATCATACTTAAATGGGCAAATAAAAAGT
>Ga0214192_1001213_pt1 | contig 14690 bp, 10 predicted proteins | sample TroBogEpilimnion_44_FD_153030 | JGI IMG/M metagenome (GOLD analysis project Ga0214192, IMG submission 153030) | Freshwater microbial communities from Trout Bog Lake, WI - 29JUL2008 epilimnion | ecosystem: Environmental > Aquatic > Freshwater > Lake > Epilimnion/Euphotic zone | place: Trout Bog... | reverse complement strand
CATGGAAATGATGCGGTATGTGCAGGTACGAGTGTAACGTATTATGCTACCCCTGATCTTTCAACTGGTGCTCCTGGTGCAAGTTATCAATGGAAAGTGAATGGATTAAACGTAGGAACGGATAATGATACTTATACTTACACACCAAATAATGGTGATGTAATCAGTTGTGTGCTAACGGCTAATAATGCAGCTATCTGCTATGTGGGTACTGCAACAAGCAATAGTGTAGTAGAAACAATTAAAATAGCAATAACCCCATCATTAACAATTGCCTCTACTGCTACAACAGTTTGTAGTGGAACAGGTGTTTTATTATCGGAGACTAACAATTCTGGCATAACACCAACATTTAGTTTGTTCGTTAACGGAATCTTGGTAGGGCAATCAACCCAAACCAGTTATCCTTACATTCCTAATAATAGAGATTCTGTAGTTGTAATGATGGATGTGTCTAACCAACAGGGAATATGTTTCACATCTGATACGGTGTATAGTAATAGTCTGATATTTACGGTTAATAACATAATAACACCAAGTGTTACTATTTCCTCTACAGCAGCTACTGTATGCAGTGGTACAGGGGTTCTTATGACCGAAAATAATAACACTGGCATTTCTCCATCATTTAGTCTATTTATTAACGGAAGCTTTGTAGGGCAGTCTAGCCAAACCAGTTATCCTTATTTGCCTAATAATGGAGACTCTGTTTATGTAGAAATGATATTGACTGGTAATTATGTAAACGGTAATCATTGCTACAGTACCGATACGGTATTTAGTAATGGCATAAAGTTTAAGGTTAACCCACCCACTACAGCAACTATCAACCATACAGCATGCGATAGTTATTTCTGGCATGGAACTACCTATACTACGAGTGGTACATATACTTTTGATAGCCTAAACGCGAAGGGTTGTGATAGTTTGACTACGCTGTATTTAACGATTAATAAATCGACTTCGGGTTCATTAACGGTAACAAGTTGTGATAGTTATTTCTGGCATGGAACTACCTATACTACGAGTGGTGCATATACTTTTGATAGCCTAAACGCGAAGGGTTGTGATAGTTTGACTACACTGTATTTAACGATTAATAAATCGACTACTGGTTCGGTAACGGTAACAAGTTGTGATAGTTATTTCTGGCATGGAACTACCTATACTACCAGTGGAGCATACACATTTGATAGCCTAAACGTGAAGGGATGTGATAGTTTGACTACGCTGTATCTAACGATTAATAAATCGACTACTGGTTCGGTAACGGTAACAAGTTGTGATAGTTATTTCTGGCATGGAACTACCTATACTACGAGTGGTGCATATAGCTTTGATAGCCTAAACGCGAAAGGTTGTGATAGTTTAACCACGCTGTATTTAACGATTAATAAATCGACTACTGGTTCAGTTACGGTAACAAGTTGTGATAGTTATTTCTGGCATGGAACTACCTATACTACGAGTGGTGCATATACTTTTGATAGCCTAAACGCGAAGGGTTGTGATAGTTTAACTACGCTGTATTTAACGATTAATAAATCGACTACTGGTTCGGTAACGGTAACAAGTTGTGATAGTTATTTCTGGCATGGAACTACCTATACTACGAGTGGTGCATATAGCTTTGATAGCCTGAATGTGAAAGGTTGTGATAGTTTAACTACGCTGTATCTGACCATTAATAAATCGACTACTGGTTCGGTAACGGTAACAAGTTGTGATAGTTATTTCTGGCATGGAACTACCTATACTACGAGTGGTGCATATACTTTTGATAGCCTAAACGTGAAGGGATGTGATAGTTTGACCACGCTGTATCTAACGATTAATAAATCGACTACTGGTTCGGTAACGGTAACAAGTTGTGATAGTTATTTCTGGCATGGAACTACCTATACTACGAGTGGTGCATATACTTTTGATAGCCTGAATGTGAAAGGTTGTGATAGTTTAACCACGCTGAATCTGACCATCAATAAATCTACCACTGGTTCAGTTACGGTAACAAGTTGTGATAGTTATTTCTGGCATGGAACTACGTATACCAAGAGTGGTGCATATAGCTTTGATAGCCTGAATGTGAAAGGTTGTGATAGTTTAACTACGCTGAACCTGACTATTCATAAATCAACGTCAGCAACTATATTCCAGTTTGCCTGCGATAGCTATACCTGGCATGGAACTACGTATACTACCAGTGGCAACTATACCTTTGACAGCTTGAATGCACAGGGTTGTGATAGTTTAACGACCTTGAGTTTAACGATTGATAACTTCAAAATAGACAGTATTGGTATCAATCCAAATTTTGTAACCGCTGGCGCTCCGCTTGCAGTTACACTGTATGCCAATAATCCGATAGCTTCTGCTACCTGGACACCTGATTATCTATTCAGTGGCAATAGTGCTATACAATCGATAATAGTTCCTGATAATGCGTTTAGAATTGCAGTAACAGGTTACTCTACTAATGGTTGTATAGATACCACATCAAGATATATAGCGGTGAAAAATGTAGACATGTTTATTCCTAATGCTATAGCTCCTGCCAATAACGATATCAGGGTAAGAACTTTAATGGCTTATGGAGCTGCTGTTAAGTCTGCTGAGTTATCCGTGTATAATCAGTGGGGACAATTGCTATATCATTCAAGCGATGCAAAATACCCTGGAGGAACTGGATGGGATGGGACGTATAATGGTAAAAAACAACCATCAGGGGTATATGTATATGTAATGAAGATAAACTATTACAATAATAAAACAGAAACCAAAACTGGTTCAGTAAACCTTATCCGATAATCGATATAAATTAATAAAATGAAAAAGATAATAATAATAGCAGCTTGTTGGTTAGGGATTGCGTATCAGGGAAAAGCACAGGTAGATCCGCATTTTACGCAGTACTACATGAATCCAATGTTTTTGAACCCTGCATTAACAGGTGTAATCGGCGATGGGGATATCAGAGGTACTGCTGTATATAGAAATCAGTGGACGACGATTACCAATCCATTTACTACGATTGGTGCATCGGGTGATATGTTGTTGAATAATGACTGGGGTATTGGAGTCAATTTATTAAGCCAGAGTGCAGGTAGTGGTGGGTATAATAATACCAGCTTTAATATAAATGCAGCTAACAATAATATCCGTTTTGGAAAGGAGGGATTACAACATCTGAGTATTGGTTTACAGATAGGATTAATTAATAAATACTTTGATAGAAATAAGCTACAGTTTGCGGATCAGTATCTGGAAACAGGTTTTGATGCTGGTAATACAACTACTGCATATGGTACTATTCAAACGCTATCACAGACCATGTTTGATGCAGGTGCGGGGATAGCCTATTATGATGCAACTCCCAATAAAAAAGTAAACTTTTATGGAGGGTTGTCGTTTGCGCATATTAATCAGCCAATTGATAAATTCACCGCAGATGGCAGTACCCTTCCTATTCGTACTACTTTTCATGCAGGGGCAAAAATTAATGCATCAGAATCTTTCACCTTTTACCCAAGTTTCATTTATATGTTGCAAGGAGATGCGTATGAAGCTGTGCCTGGAGTGCATGCTGAAATGAAAGCAACTGAAAATACTAGTGTTATTCTTGGGGTAAACTATCGTTTGCAGGATGCAGTAAATGCTATTGCAGGATTTAAATATCAGGACTACACTCTTGGCTTAAGTTATGATATCAATACATCGGATCTGAATAAAGTAAGTAAACCAGTCAATAGTTTTGAGTTGTCGTTTTCTTATACTGCATTTAGAAAAACCAAGCCAGAAACTCAGTTCTTTAAATTCCCAAGATTCTAAATAATGTATGCATTACATAGCAGGTGTTTGATAGATTGCTGCAATAATTAGAGCGGAATGATTATTTATTAATAGTTGCTGATGAATAACATTTTGTAAGCTAAATACAATCCTGCAGCAAGTCAATTAAACAGGAGGGTTAAACTGAGTATGATAAATGAGTAATTATTTTTATTCTCAAAAACTTAAAAGGTAATTATTAATAAAAACCATAAAGCAAGCAACTATATAAACAAAAAAGATAAAGACTAAAATACCCCGAAGTATATAACTCCGGGGCTTTTTTTAAAATTCATTATAAATATAACTGATGGAGAATAACCTATTATTCGAGCAAAATTTAGATGTTATTCTAAAACATTTAGAAGATAAAGAGGACGGAGTATTTATAGACAGTTTGAACAGCCTAAATATCGTTGGTAACAAACAAATACTAATAGATTATTTGAGTAAAATAGGATATGTAACCCAACATCAAGAAGGTAAGATTATCTGTATCAGTAAATTGGGTAAAAAATTTATGGCTCAAAATGGAGGCTTTGTAAAGGCAGTAATCAAGAAACAAAAAGATGAAGAACAAAAAAACAAGACACTAACGCTGAATATCAATAAAAAATGGGCATTTATATTTCCATTTTTAACGGTATTATGATTGGTTGTATATACTATACAAAACACTATACAACACCTGCATCTTTTTTAGTTTATAATTGATAAACTAACATTTCAATATCCTGCGTAAAAACCACCCTTTTATCAGGAAGTTTAAACCTCTTTAACCTTAGACTTCTTGAACTATATTATGTGCACTAAATAATTAAAACAAATGTCAACAAACAAGGTCATTATACGTTTTTTTATACTGGTATTTGTTATTACTATAAACATAAAGGCTTTATCAGCACAGACACCAATTATTTATTCTTTTACTACCTCTGGAAATTGTACGTCACCAAACGTAACAGTAACGATTAATGGTAATAATTTTTTTGGTGCTACAGCAGTTACTGTTGGCAATAATGCGGTTACTTCATTTCAAGTAATTAGCAACAATAATATTACCGCTATTGTCCCAGTCAATTCATTTGGCGTTATAAAAGTTATTACCCCTTTTGGTATTGTCAACAGTACAGATAGTTTTTATAGTAACAAAAGTTATACAGCCTATGCATATATACCTAATCAGGGCAGCAACAGTGTTGCTGTTATTAATACTGTAAAGAATACTGTAGTTGATAGCATTCCTGTAAAGGCAAGCCAGTTGAGTGCTAGTCCGGATGGAACAAAGGTATATGTCGCCGATTTTTTAAGCAATACCGTAAGCGTCATTAGTGCCGATAGTAATAAAGTAATGGCAACACTTACGGTGAATAGTCCAGTAGGTATAAGATTTAGTCCAGATGGTACAAAAGTATTTGTGTCCAGTACCCGAAACAATTTAATAAGTGTAATTAATACAGCTACCAATACCATTACCGCATCTGTAAATGTAGGTGCTAATCCAGAATATATTAGCGTTAGTCCAGATGGTACCAGATTGTATGTGTCTACAGGAATTGGAAGAAATACCATCACGGTAGTAAATACGGTAAGCAATACCGTAGTGGCTACTTTCCCTTGCAATGATAACTGGGGTTCGGTAGTTAGTCCCGATGGCACAACATTGTATGTAACCAACGTGAATCATAATACGGTTAGTGTGTATAGTACTGTTAATGATACCTTACTCAGTACCATTTCGGTAGGTGCAAACCCAGAGTTTATGAGTATTAGTCCTGATGGTATAATGTTGTATGTTACCAATAGTGTTGGAAATACGGTAAGTATTATTAGTACGGCAACAAATGCAGTTGTGGCAACCGATACAGTAGGTACAGCACCCGAAGGAATCAGTATTACGCCTGATGGTAGTTGTATATATGTTATCAATACAGGAAGTAATACAGTATCGGTAATCAGCACTGTTACTAATCAAGTACTGGCAACAATACCTTTTGTAAATATAAGTGCAGGGATTGGCAATTTTATAGCTAATTTACCTACTGAATGTAATCAATCGTCTACAAATATGCCATTGGTATTATTGGATTTTACTGTCGAGTTGATGAGTGCAAATAGCATTTGTAACTGGCAGACTAACAACGAAAATAATACCCGCCAATTTATAGTAGAGCGCAGTATAGATGGGTTAAACTATAACAGTATTGGTTTTATAAATGCAATAGGTAATACGGTCAAGGATAATCAGTATAAATATATGGATACCAACATAGTCAATCAATTCAATATTTCCACTTTGTATTATCGATTGAAGATGCTGGATAAAGATGGTCATTTTACCTATAGTAAAATCGTAAGCTTAACGATCAATGCAAAAAATGGGTTTAGTATTTATCCCAATCCGGCGTACAATTTTGTATCTGTTGAAACCCCTTTTTTTCTTAATAATGGTGAATTATTAATTACGGATATGTCGGGGAAATTATTGAAGAAACAAAAAATGACTAGCAAAAAGACTGTTGTTGATTTAGCGGCTATCAGTACACATTTTTGCTTAATTACCATTAAATCGGATGAAGGCATCAAAACGGAAAAATTGATGGTAAGATAATATTTTTTCTACTTTATTACAAAGACGACCAATTATAACTACCAAATAATAAAAATGTAGATAGACCTAATATGTTTTTATTATTGAATCAGATTGTTTGTTTGCCTTAACAATAAACATACAAGGGTGCAAAGTTTGCAAAGTCTGCAAAGTTTTAGTGTTTGAGTTTAGTAAAATTCCCCATTCGTGCCTGACCTAACCAATGAGCGGACAACAGTTTTGAAAGGTATGAGTCAGCCGAACGGTTTTTAATACCGAACCGATCGTCAGCTAACTGCACTGCATCTTTTCTTTTGAAAGCATTTGGAAGGGCATCGTAAAAGGATTTCATTGCTTTATCCGTTACGGAACCATTTTTGGGTAATTCTTTAAACATGAATACTGCATGCTCCTGGTATACCTTGACCATTTGTAAGGCTATTTCGAAATCTTCGTCTGAGCAAGTGAAAGCAGCAGCAGCTTCTGCGTTGTCGAAATACCTAAGGGCTGTTAGAATCATAGATAGTCGGAAAAGGATTAGGCCGAGTCTTTTTGAAGTACTGGAAAGGTCCTCACTTATAAAAGTAGATAAAGTATTTAAACAATCCTCTCCGTAATTGTTCAGCCGGTCCCACTGATCGGGTGTAAGATGAAATTGGGTTTGGTCTTGTGTATCAAGAAACTCTACAAAATTGGACACTCTGTAAGAAAGGTTTTCGTAATATTTAGAGAGATTTAAGCCATTCATAGTAGGCCCTGCTTTTATCCAGATACTTTCGGACTTGAACACATAGAATATAAAACGACTAAACAAACCATCCTCTGCAGACTTAATAAGGCCTTCTACTTGTCCGGGTGTACCAGCAAGCGCTACTGAGAGCCTGGGCATTTTTAGTTCGATCCATTCTTTGTTTGTCTTACGGCTATAAGAAACTGGCTCGTGATGGAAAGCCTTTCTTAATAAATCGGAGTAGCTACCCCAATCCTGTTTGAGGACATTGCCCATGGTATCGGCTTCGGTTTCGCAAAAGATACCTTGTTCATCCCCTTCCTTTAAATGCTGGATAATTCTTGCCGAACTATTATTGGCCGGAATGTAGAGAACTTTGAAAGCTGGCTCCTCCGGGAGTTCGATATTGGAAATATTGTCTTTAGATTTCTGCACTACTCGCCTATACTCTGCCATTTCCATTTCGTAGAACTTCCTTTTTGCTTTGCTTTCATCTACTAACTTATTGTGGTACTTATCGCCCAGCTGCTTGGAATAAGTGAGGGCACCTTTGCCACTGGCTGCCGGAGCGATGATGAAAACAAAGAGATTGCTGTAATGCTCTTTGCCACGATACAAGCCCATGACATTGCGCATACAACCGCTAATGACCGATAGAGCACCTGTAATAAATATGTCCTTCTCGCGGCGGTCTTTTAGCACCATACAACCTTCTTTGAGAATTGCAGGCAGTTTTTCGTAGATAGATTCTGGCAAATAAGGCATTTGCATGAGCAATTCATCTTTTGTGGGGGGCGAATAATCCTCGGACTTTGCAGACTTTGCAAACTTTGCACTCTCGTGTAAATTATTGCGGTATGCACTTTGGATGGTTTGCAACTGTTCTTTTGTATCTAAATCGTAGTTTGAGCTGATAAAAGACTCGGTGAAGCTCTGGGGAATACCCAGGCGATTACAGTTGCAAGCGAGGTGATGAATAAAATTGTTTCTATTGCCCTGGGTATAGGTGTTTTTCCGTTGGGTAAGTTCTACCGACCAAGACATGGAGGACTCCCATTCGACTATAGGAAGCTTAATAAGAGGGTCTAATTTCTCAGCAGGTATTTCTATTACTGCCGTTTTAATGGCTGGCAGTTCCACGTGAAAGGGTGTAGCGTTGATATTGCGATAGCAATCGGGATCGTAAGACATGAAACATAAACGGCAAACATCTTTTCCGGAAGGATCTATTTTTAACTTCAGCTGGGATTCGACATAAGCAGCTACTTGTGTGAAAGCTAGTTTATGGTGTTCCTCTTTATTATCAACTGACACCATTATTTTAACGCCATTGCCACTGGGACTAATGAAAGCTGCAAAAGTGAATGGGAATAAAGCAACCTTTTGAATGATGGTTGTTGCTTCTTGTGGCGTAATCTTATCGATATCTAAAATGATATGATTGCTATACTCCACTAATAGTGTTGCCTTTCTACCGTTTTTAAAGGTACCTGAAGGCGTAAAAGCTGGTAGCTGTTTTTTTAATTGATCAGCTGCTGCAGTATTGCCTTCTGAAAGCAACTTCCGGATTTCTTTTATCTGTTGTTTGTATTTACCTTCCTTGATGGATTTGGTAATAATAATCAAGGACTTGTCCTCAATCCACGACGTGTAGTTCTGAAAGATGGATGCCTTCATTTAAAGTAAAAATTAAAAAGTAAAAAGGAAAAAACTAAACACGTTGGATGTATTAAGTTTTAAGTGATAGGTAATACACTTTTATCGAGTTTTATTACTTTGATTATTACTTTTTGAAAGCTTTGAAGTAGTGCTTGTTTAAGAGGGTTTCGATATCGGATAAGCGATAGTAGATTTTATTGCCTACCTGGGAGAAAGAGATGAGTCCAGAATCGCGGTAAGTCTGGGCGGTACGTTTGGAGATTTTTAGTAGTGCCATGACTTCGACATTATCGAGCCAGGTTTCTTTTGGCTCTTTGTCTTTTGCATCTAAACGCTTGTTTACTGCTTCAATTTTCTCTACTATTTGATTGAAGGCCTCTGACTGAATAGTGATAACTTCCATAATTGTATGTTTTTAGTTGTAACGTTTATTGTTACAGTGGCAAAACTGCGTATAAAAAAGCAACATAAGGGGTTGTAAGGGGTTGTACAACCCCTTACACTATTCAATGCCAGCAAGGGTTTGAGGCCTCTAATTTATTTTCATTTGGCGCAACATTTGAAGCATTTTCTTGAAAAGTTCTATTAAAAAGTCAACATCGTCTTCATCGATATCACTGTTTAAGTTGTTCAATTTTGCAATTGTTGGTCCCGAACCAGTCTTGCCAACTGTAAGAAAACTGGCTTCTATAAATTCATATAACTCTTTGTTGGATTTTATATTTAAAACAGCTGGGGTTATGTCCTTAAATAATTTAAAAAGTAACGCTAATTCGGGTACTGTAAAAAACGTTTTTAGTTGTAATTGTGGATTGTTTGGTTGGCGAGGGATGGTTTCGGGAGCAAAGTTGTTGTCTACGGCGTGAAAGTTTGTGTAGGGGTTAAGGTTTTCTATTTGTTCATCAATAAAGGCGATTGCTTTCTTGATATAGTAACCATAATAGTAGTAGTAAAATTGTTCCTGGATTAAGGCGGTATTTTTGTCGAAGCCTTTTTGAGATTCTTCTGTAGGTGTTGGTGTGTTGGAGGCTAGGAATTTACTAATAGGATTATCCTTTTGATTATACCGGACTTCATCTTCTGACTTTATATGGTATAGGCTGAGCCAAATTTGGATGTCATCCAGTGAGATTGTAGATAGCTTATTTTTTATCTCAAATTCATACCGGATTCTACCTAGATAATGCTTTTTATTATCGTTTGGAATATTCTCCAAATTAGAAAATACTTCTTTCCTGAAGTAATCCATATTTTCCTGTAGCATCAATTTGAAATTCAAGGTAGTGCCAGTATACGGAACGTAACTTACTAAGTGACTTATAAAAGAATTGAAATCTCTGTTCTTTATTTTAGTGGTATGTTGTACTTCTTCTGTAATAAAGGAAGGGCAAGCACCTAACAATCCATTTTTTAAATTATATAATAACTGAGAGATTAACTCTTTAAATAAATGAAAGTGTTCGGTGTATACATTCCAAACATCATTTGCAAATCCCGTTTGATAAGCATCCAAATTAAATATTACATAAGAAGGGGTAAGATAATTCTTATGGTAATTGCTAAGAAAAAGGTGCCTGCTACATTCTAAACAATATGAATGAGTTTGGTATTGATTATCAGTTAGTGATAGCGTTCTATAAGAATCACGACCATTCATTGGTTTAATATAATCGAGAATAGAACGGCTAAATTCATTGAATAGTTCACCTTTGATGTAGGTATTTAAATAATCAATATCACTTGGCCTATCTGGGAAATCTATCTCCAAATATTTTTTATAATGAGCTGCTTTTTTAGCAATACGTTCTTCCAATTTATGAATTAGAAATATTTCATAAGACATTTAAGCTAGTTGGTTGCTGTCTGCGAATATCCGCTATTTGTTGAATACTTCCATTGCTTTATCTAGTTCCTCATTTACAATCTTTGCGTAAATCTGTGTTTCTCTGATTTGTGCATGCCCCATAAGTTTGGAAACTTTATCGATACTAATGCCTTTTCTTAGTGCTCTAGTAGCCCATGTATGGCGACTAATATGGAAGCTAAGGGGTTTGTTTAACTTTAATTTTTCCGCAATATCTTTAAGGCTATTATTGATTAAAGTAGTACCACGACTGATGGCAGTATCTAATGTTCTTGGATCACTGGTTTTGAGATCATTAGCAAACATTGGGAAAATAAAATGATTTGAGTCTACTTTTTCCGGCATGTATTTATTCAAAATTGTTACTGCTTTATCCGGAACTCTTATAGATACCTGCCCCCCTGTTTTCTTCATAGTAATATTCAAATTTGATCCATCAAAATTCTTCCATCTTAATTGTAACATATCTGAAACTCTTACACCACCGGCGCTACAAGCAAAAAGAAACATATCCTGATGTACTTCCATTTTTGTTCCTGGTGTGGTTGGGTAATTTTCAATCTTTGTTAGCTCTTCTTCTGTCAAAAAGCTTCTCTGTGTTTTTTCTTCTTTTAGTTTGAACTTATTGAAGGGGTTAATACTTAGATCAATTAAATCGCGATAGTATGCTTTCTTAAACAACTGGCTTATGTACTTAAAACTACTGATACAAGTATTGGTTTGATTGTGTAGTGTTGTTCTTAAATAGATTTCATACTTGTATAAATAGTCTGGTGTAATATCCTGAAAAGTTAGGCGCCCACCATCGGTATATTTATTGAGCTTTTCGATGATACTTTTGTTTTTATCGAAGGTGCTAATCTTTCCTGCATCTTCAAACTCTTGGTTTGAAGCCAGTGCAAAAGGGAAAAAGTCGAGCGGTTTTTTGCCATAGACTTTTTCTTTCAGCTGTTTATTCGTAGCTGTTTTGGATAGTGTTTCGTTTTCAAATACACGATCCTGAAGCTCTGTAAATTTATTGGAGAGGAAAGAATTGAGCCTGGCACTATTGGGGTGCTTGGATTTTATTTTGTTTTTATCTGTATCCCAGTTATCAATATGTATCATTAGTCCGGAAGCGATATAGCTAACGACTCTATTTTTTATGATGCGAAAGTGAATTGGGCATTCGTCTTTTTTATTCTTTTTATCGTTACGATATACCATTAGAACTGTTGCCATAGGACGTGTTTTTAATTCACGTGAATATACGCAATTAAAAGCAAAGTGGGGTAAACAATGGGGTAAACATTTGCTGCATTTACTAACATTTTGCTGCTTTTGACTACTTTTAACAAACCGTGTGAAGGCTTGATTCTATTGAGTTACAGCGAAATCGGGTGAAAAGTGGGTGGTGCTGGGTGTTCCCTGCGGGGTCACACAGAAAAAAGCGGTTAGAAGATAATTCTAACCGCTTTTGCTTTTCATAAAAATGTTTCTACTTATTTATAAAATTTCAGTCATGAAAAAAATTACCTTGTTGTCATCAATAGTATTTACTACATTATGTTGTTTTTCGCAGAACAATATAATAAAGGATAGCAGTAAATTAAAGATTGATACCAATAAAATAGTTAAAGATGAATCTTGGGATAAAACATTTACTTCTGTAGAAATTGAACCACAGTTTCCTGGTGGAACTGAAGCTTTCAATAAATATTTACAAAAAAATTTAAAACCGAGTACTCCAGCAAATAATGGTGCACCAGCAGGAACTTACAATGTGCAAGTAACTTTTATAGTTGATACTAATGGCGATATTTCTAATGTATATGGAAAAATAAATAATAATGGAAATGATTATGGTACAATTGCAGAAGTTGTAAAAGTTATCAAAAAAGGACCCAAATGGATTCCTGGTATGCAAAATGGACATAAAGTGAAATCTTATAAGGTTCAAAAATTTACTTTTACGGTAAAAGAAGACTAGAAAATTTTTTTCCTTAAACAGCCAATACAATAGTATTTTAGTTGCAAATTTTCTATTATGACAAAAGAACTTTTTATTGAAACTATACAATGGCAAAACGAAACGTTTAAAAAAGCTACAGCATTATCAAAATTGGCACATCTGAAAGAAGAATTACAGGAACTTACAAATGATGTTGAAAATGATAAACCTGAAAAAATACTAGAGTTTGCAGATTGTTTTATATTGCTATTTGGTGCCGCTGCTTCTGCAGGGTTCACTTATGAAAATATTCAGGAAGCAATTGAAGAAAAAATGAATATAAATTATAGACGTAAATGGGGTAAACCAAACGAATTCGGCTATGTAAAACATGAAAAATGAAATTTTTTACATACAAAAGGTAAAAATTCATACTTAAATAAAGGACTTTTAAATAACAACGCTACATTTTTGATACACAACTAACAACTTTCTATAATGAAAAGCAAGAACTCATTACACGATAAATAGGTTTCGATACATAACAGATAACATTTAGACAGCTGCAAACATATTTCAAAAAAAACTAATCAGAATTTAACACACGGTAAATAAACCTTATATTAATCTAGCTATTATTGTCTGAATACTAAGTACTAAATACGCCATTCACTAATATATTTGCAGACCCCAGCTAAACAGGGAATAATGTATGATTCAGTTTGATAGGTTTGTTTTGGATAATGGTTTAACGGTTTTAGTGCACGAAGATCATTCTACCCCTGTTGCGGTAGTAAACATTATGTATAATGTAGGTTCGCGCGACGAGAACCCGGAAAAGACTGGTTTTGCTCACTTATTCGAACACCTCATGTTTGGCGGTAGTATTAATATACCAGAATACGACGAGCCATTACAAATGGCAGGAGGCGAAAACAACGCCTATACTACCAATGATATCACCAACTATTATTGTCAGTTGCCTGCCGAGAATCTGGAGACAGCTTTCTGGCTGGAGAGCGATCGTATGTTAAGCTTGGCCTTTAGCGAAAAGAGCCTGGATGTACAACGTAAAGTAGTTTGCGAAGAATTTAAGGAACACTATATCAATAAACCATACGGCGATGTATGGCATAAAATGAGGGAACTGGCATATAAAATACACCCTTATCGCTGGATGACTATTGGCAAAGAACTAAAGCATGTAGAAGATGTGAAGATGGAGGAAGTAAAAGCCTTTTTCTTCAAGCATTACCGTCCGGCAAATGCGGTGCTGGTAGTGGCAGGTAAAGTAACTACAGCTCAGGTAAAGGGGTTGGCCGAGAAATGGTTTGGCCCAATTCCAATGGGCGAAAAGTATGTTCGCAACCTACCGGTAGAACCGCCTCAGACTGCCCCAAGAGTAATGGAAGTAAAAGCAGATGTTCCTGTGGATCTTTTGCTAAAGACTTGGCACATGGGCGGTCGTCTGGATAAATCATATTATATCTCCGATCTTATTACCGAGATTCTTGGCGGTGGCGCCTCCTCCCGTTTACATCAGCGACTAGTGAAGGAACAACAATTGTTTTCTTCTATAGATTGCTATCATTATGGTACTATCGAACCAGGATTATTAACCGTTGATGGTAAGCTGGTAAAAGGCGTTTCTATGAAAGATGCGGAAGCAGCATTGATGGTAGAAATAGAGCTGATGAAAAAAGAGCTGATTACAGACAACGAATTGCAGAAAATCAAGAATAAAACCGAGAGCGTTATTGCGTTTGAAGATATCAGCGTAATGAACAGAGCAAATAGTCTGGCCTTCTATGAAACACTGGGAGATGCAACTTTAATGAACTCCGAACTGGAACGCTATCATGCCATTACAGCACAGGAAATTAATGATTACTGTAAGCTAGTTTTTGATGATAAAAACAGCAATACGTTGCATTATTTAAGCAAGAACTAAAAGAGCGATTAATATGCGCTAAAGTTTTTCTTTTTTTAGTTTTTAGTTTTTCTATTCATGAAGTGAACTGCAAAAGAGGGGTTAAAGATGGTAGCACAAGCCACCATACATTGATAAATCAATATCTTCGCAGTAATG
>Ga0214192_1001209_pt1 | contig 14702 bp, 9 predicted proteins | sample TroBogEpilimnion_44_FD_153030 | JGI IMG/M metagenome (GOLD analysis project Ga0214192, IMG submission 153030) | Freshwater microbial communities from Trout Bog Lake, WI - 29JUL2008 epilimnion | ecosystem: Environmental > Aquatic > Freshwater > Lake > Epilimnion/Euphotic zone | place: Trout Bog... | reverse complement strand
GGAGTACAAACTCCTGCTCAAGCACCTGCTCAACCAGAATTGGGTGTAGCTGATCTTCAAAATCTTCGTGTAATCGTAGACACGGCTGTTAAGCGTGGGGCATTCAGTGCCGCAGAAGCATCAGCAGTTGGCGCAACGTTTGACAAACTAAATGCATTTTTAAATGCTGTTGCTCCCCAACAACCAGCAGTTGCTCCCCAAGCACCAACAGCTTAATTAGGAGAACTACATGAAACATGTGGGAAAAATGAAAAACAATAGTGCGAGAGTCGTTGTCGCTTTTCGCACTTTACCAGGTGACGCTAAGAGTGCGTTAGTAATCGGAACAGCTGGTCTTATGGATAGCTATCACGATTCTCTCATGGATGTTGTACAAGATGTATCAGGACAACAGGCTAACGAACTAGCAGACATTTTAGCAAGCCGTAGATTTCCAGATGGAAATATTATGTTAGAATGGTTACATGTTAATGGTCATCTGAAAAAGGTTCCCACTAATTTAGTTCTAATGACACCAAATACGCAAACACAACTTCCATTAAACGAGTTGAATGAAATGATTGCGAAACAAAAAGGTGTTGACGTCGAAGACCTAGCTGTATCAGAAGAAGGAAAAAGTTCCAAATCTAAAACAACTAAGAAAGACGATCCTGTTAAGACAACAAGTCAAAGTGTTTCTGGAGAACCAGAAATTGAAGTTCCTGAAGAACCTAAAGAATTATCGCCTAGTGAATTAAGAAGCAAGGCAGATAAATTGTTTAAGGAAGCCCAGTTACTTCGTAAACAAGCAGATTCAATTGATCCCCCTAAAAAGAAATCTAAACAGGTTTCGGTTGAAATTGAGTAAACTAGAATTTAATATTGATCTAACAGTCGGGGCTTAACGCCCTGACTTCACCTAAACTATCCAAAATGAAAAACTTATCAGAACAAACATACTTAGACGCATTAAAGAATATTCTAGAAAATGGCGAAGAGCGCCCTGATAGAACAGGAGTAGGCACCATTGGGCTTTTTGGTATTCAAATGAGATTTGATTTAAGCAAAGGCTTTCCTGCCATTACTACAAAAAAGCTAGCGTGGAAATCTTGTGTAAGTGAACTGTTATGGTTTATCGAAGGCAGTGGTGACGAAAATCGTTTGAAAGAAATTCTACACGGTGATCGATATAGTGAAAAGAAAACTATTTGGTCTGATAATGCGAGTGCGGATTATTGGGTAAAAAAACGCTTACAAAGACACCCAGGAGATCTAGGTCGAGTCTATGGTGTACAGTGGCGTAGATGGCGTAAACCGTTAGTCCGTATCAACAAGGTTGTATTACAAAATCACGATCAACTATTAGAATTAATCGCAGGCATTAAGTCAGATCCTTACAGCCGTCGACATATTATTAGTGCGTGGAATCCCGGAGAAATAGATCTAATGGCATTACCTCCCTGTCATATGATGGCACAATTTCATGTTAGTAACGGAAAATTGAGTTGCCATATGTACCAGCGCAGTGCCGATATGTTTTTAGGTGTACCATTTAACATTGCGTCTTATGCGTTGTTTACTCATATGATTGCTCAAGTATGTAATTTAGATGTAGGCGATTTGATTATTAGTTTCGGCGATGCTCATATCTATAAAAATCATATCGATCAAGTTAAAGAGCAATTAAGCCGTAAACCTTTTGCTATGCCAAATTTACAACTTAATCCTGCTATCGATGTTATTACTAATTTTAGTATGGAAGATATCGAATTAAAAGGGTATGAAAGTTACGAAGCTATTAAAGCGCCAATGGCCGTTTAAATTACAAGAACTTCAATCATACTAGAATAACCAATGTGATTTTCTAATGCTTTGGCAACAACAGCATTAGGATCATCACCGGGTTTAAATGCTTCAGCATGTTCAGGGAATGTGCTACTTACAAGCAAGTCGCCCTTATTAATTAGACCAGTAACTTTACATAATACTCGACCACGCAATGCTACATACGGATGTGTACGGTCATCACCGGCATCTGAGTTCATTCTAAACGCAGGATTCTGAGATATTATACCAATTACTCTAGTATCTGCGTGTTGGTTTGTAGATGTTATTTCAGCATCACCTCCAATAACAACTACAGATCCAATACTATAGAATTTATCAGTAGCATATCTTTCAGCTAAATCGGCGTACGATGCTTGAGACGCCGTAACGTTTAACACATTAGTCGAAGCATTATAACTCAATGAATGATTACCTGATAATTGAGTACTGTTACTAGATGTACTAGCAAGAGGCAAGTAATACGTTCCGGATACTGTATTTGTAATTTTAACGTTGGTAGCAGTTGTAGCAGTAACAGCAACTAAAGATTCTGCCGCTGTTCCCCAGAAATAATAACCGTTAGCCCTAGTAGATCCGTTAACATCAGCACCAGCTAATGTTATTCCTTGTTGTACACCATTAGAAAAATTACCATTTAATAGTGAAGTAGTCTTCGGTGTAAACTCGCTGTTATCTGAAATAGTTGCCACAGGAGTAGAACCTATATTTGCTGTTAATACAGGTATTATTACACTATTATCAGAAGTTGGAGATTCGTTTGACGATGTCCAAGCACCAGATGCTGTACTAGATACACTAGGTCCGATTAATATGTAATTAGTTCCATTAAATCCGTACAATTGTTGACTTTGAGAATTCCACCAAAAGTCTCCAGAAATAGAAGATTGAGGAGTAGTTGACTGTACATATAGATTTGCTAAACTTTTAAAATTGCTACCATCATAACATACATTTAATGTTTTACTTGCGCTATTAAACCATAACTCTCCTTGTATAGGATTACTAGGTGGAGTAGTGTTAGAAAAATTTTCTAACAGCTTAATAAAATTTTCATTAACAGGATCTCCATATCCTGAATAATTTCTACCTACTAAAAATAAATCAGTAGTTGTGTCCAACGAAGCATCGTTAACTGTAGTTAAAGTTGTTCCATTAGTTTTTGTTAAAATATAAGGCATAATTTATCCAGTTAATTACAATATCAATGCTTCAATAACACCTTCAGTGTCATTAAAGTCTTCAAGAGCAACAGCAAACACTTTAGTAGGATCACCATCTACATTGATAGATATAGCATGTCCAAAATTATGAGCTACTAAATCGTCGCCCTTACTTATTGGTCCGTACACTTTAACTGGTACTCTACCTTTCAAGGCAATGTATGTTCCACCTTGTAATTCACTATTCATCATATAAGCAGGATTTGTAGAAACAACACCAATTGCTCTAGCGGCAAATCCAGATTGTGTTACTTCTGCTGATCCACCTATCATCATTACTGTTCCAGGATCGTATTCTTGATCAGCAAGATATTTTTCTGCCAAGTCTGCGTATTGAGCAGTTGTAGATTGTCCATGCCCAACGCTATACCATATATCGCCAACACTATCTCTAGCTACAATTTTTCCAGCGTCAGCATTGCTAACAGATCCAACATCCACTGACCAGGTAGTATTATTACTTCCATCAAAATTGTCGCCTGTTAAATATGGTCCCCTTGCCAATGCTTCTGTAGTACTAGCTGTGATAGTAATATTTTGTGATCCGTCAAACGATACGCCGTTAATATTTACAGACTGGTGTAATTTAGAAGCCGAGGCAGCGTTATTTGCTGGACCAATTACTTGATATCCATTATCAGTTAAAATAGATAATTGGTTATGTATGTTATCATACCAAAAATCCCCAGATGTTTGATTTGTAGCAGTATTGCTATATTGTATGGTAGGAGCAGTTTTCCATATTGTGCCATCGTAAACATTTAATTTTAATTTGTTAACAGTTTTGTCAAACCACACTTGACCTTGTATAGGATTGTTAGGCGGAGCATAATTAGCAAAGTTTTCTAATAACCAAAGAAAATTATCATTTTGCGCAATACCAAAATTAGTAGCATTACGACCGATTAAATTTAATGATGTCGAATTATCAATGATTCCATCTGCTAGTCCATATGATAGCAAAGGAGTACCATCACTTTTTAAAATATTATAACTCATTCGATTTCCTTAAACTACTAAATTAGGAACATTACCTGCAGCACCTGTAGGATACGGTTTCCATAAACCGGACGCAGGCTCTATCCAAAATCTACGAATTTGATATCCATACGCAGATATACCGCCTAATTCAGTGTATCCGACAGCTACCCTAGCTTCTGTTCCGATAGATACACCTGCTTCGTGATATAAACTTACACTTGATGCCGGGGGGAACATTTTTGTTAATAATGTTACTATTAAATTATTTTGTGTCGACACAAATACGCCAGTAGCATCTATAGATCCTACACCATAAACAGCTACTGGAGTTAATGTCCCTAACTCAACTGTTAATGATAGATACTTATTAGTCAAATGTCCTGTATAATTAATATCTCCAAATACTGTTAATCCAGATACTACTGTGCTAGTAGTAGCAGTTGTTAGTGTTGTAGTACTGTTAAGGTAAGTAGTATAGTCAATAGGGCTCATTGTAAACGCTTGACTAGACATTAATCCTAAAGTAATTCCATAAGACTGTAATAACGATACTTGCTGGACATTGTTTAAGTTGTCTTTAATAGGTGTTGAAGGAGCATACCATCCAATATTACCTAATTTTGAACTGTTTGCTGGGCCTATTAAACTTACACCTGCAGATGTAAAAACTTTTAATTGACCGTTTGATGTATCAAACCATAAGTCTCCATTAACACCGTTAGGAGCAGATGACGATACTGTGGCGCCAGTTATAGGAGTAAATCCATTATCATATACTTTTAATCTTTTATTTGTAGTATCATACCATAGTTGACCTGTTAATGGACTTCTTGGCGGATTGCTAACAGTGTTAGCTGAATTTGCCAATACTGTTATAAAATTATTATTAAGTTCAGCTCCATAGGCATTTGTATTCTTTCCTATTAACGTTAGGCTAGTGGTATATTGATCAACTTGCCCATCAGGAAGAATTGTTAAAGTGGTACCGTCAGTGTTTAAAATAGTGTATGACATGTTATGTTTTTATAATGTAAGATATGAAACTAGTACTTGATGTAGCAGTTGTAGAATGTCTCATGTCTGGCAATTTACTACCATACGTTGTTTTAATAACATTATAAAGAGCACTGTAAGTACTAGTACTGTAAGCACTGCCATCACAAAGTAACCAGCCAGTTGGTGCCGACGTGCCTGCGTAAGGAGTAACCATGCCTGAGGGGGAAATACTGTTTGTTATTAAAGAATTTAATTGAGCAACAGTTACCGCATTAACTCCATTAGAAATTACAGAAGCATATATATTTCTAAAAGGATATGTAGATGATCCTATATCATAGGTTCCAACTGCCGCAGGCTGAATAATTGTTCCAGATCCTACACTAGCACCAATTGTTAATAATCCAGTACTTGTTGTTGTTCCAGAAACATTTAAGTTACCGTCAAGGTCTAATTCTCCTCCTACACTAATGCCACCTGCAACATCGATAGCGTTACTTGCGGTTGATGTTACTGTAAAAATTCCTCTAATAATAGAAGATCCGTTTACATCTAATGTGGCATAGTTTGTATTTGTATTAATACCAACCGATGTAGCATTAGCTGTAATTATAGTAGTTGTAGGACCAGAGCTAGGTGTTGCTTGTAATAAAATATTGCCACCGGGCACCGTATTAACAATCAACGCATCATTAATTAATTTTAAAACTTGAACATAATTACTAGAATCAGAAGAAGTTGTTAAAACTACTCCATCTCTACCAGGCCAGCCATTTTGACTATTTGTACTATCAGCTTGCCATCTAACTCTACCTGTAATAATTTGTCCTGTTATAGAAGAATCAGTTTTTCTTAAAAAAGAACTGCTAGCATAGTTTTGTCCACTTACTAACAAATTTTGAGAAGAATAAGCTGTACCATTTAATATCGATCCAACTCCAGAAGAATTAGATAAATTTATTCCCGGAACTAAAGTAGGAAAACCAGGGATAACACTTCTTGGAGTAAAAGATTCAGATGCTATAATAGAAACAATCTGACCATTTACATAATCTTGAATAGTGTAGTGAAGCTGATCTGAAGTATCATATACTTCTAAAGGTATAGATCCATTTCCATTAGAAAAAGCAGGCCCTACTAAATTCCAATTACCGTTACTATATATATTAAGTTGTGTATTACCTGTGTCAACCCACACATCTCCGTTCTTTAATCCAGCAGTAGGACTATTTTTTGGATCTGTAGATTGTTGATATATACCGCTAACACTAGGCCATCGAACAGCAGTAGCTGTTCCATCCATAACTCTTAAAACTTTATTTTGAGGATCGCTAGTATCATACCATAGTTGTCCTTCAATTGGATTAGCAGGGGGTATAGAATTAGCAAAGTTTTCTAATAACTGTAAAAAATTTTCAGCTGTCTTTTGACCGTAATTAGGATATCCTTTTCCAATTAAACTTAAACTGGTATCAACAGTATTAATGCCAGGCGGCATATCTGGTACAGTTATTGTCTGAGACTTTGACGGATCTGAAAAATTAAGTGTATATGGCATGTTACATTCCGTTAGTTAGACTTTGAATTCTAACTGTATATTCAATTTGTATCATCCTGTTTAATGACTTTTGAACAGGATGGAAAATAACGTGAGTTAATAAGTTACCAGTACCAATTCCATTAGGGCTGTATGCTTTTAGACCAAGCTCGTCGAACACAAAAGATCCATCGCTATTTGTAGCATTATCAAATGCTGCCTGGCCTGCGGGTTCTCCAAAATCTAATAAGCAATTAACTAAAACATCTGCGTATGGTGTCCCAGCAACATGTCGAACTTCCATGTAGTTTCTAGCAGGATCTAAATCGTAACTTTGTTGAGCATCAACTGTTTTAACATAAGTTTGGTTATATAAATCCGCACCTGAACCAATTGTGTTTGGTGTTAGATAAGTTATAATTCCAGTTTGATCAACTCTAGTTCCTCCATTACCAAATGCCATTTCAACAATAAAGCCGTAGCCTTGATTGCTAACACCTTGTGCTAACGCAATGGCCATATTTTCGTAATGTATAGCATTACGTTTATTGATGAATACTTCTTTGGTTTCGGGATCAAAGATTTTTATATGTCCTTGTACACTGAAAAATCCTTGTTCGTTGGGTTTATTTTGCTGATTCATAACTGGTTCTTTTGATAGGTTAACTAGATCTTTATTGTCCATTATGGTATTTATCCTTATGTTAAGACCCGTATCTAAAAATCCTAGGACGAGGCCAAACTGCTCCGCTAGCTGGTCTGTTATGCATATTAGATTTCGGATATACATTGCCCGAATTAAGTCTTTCCTGAACGTAATAAAGATATCTATTAGGAGCGCCTTGTAACCAATAAAGATCAGGAAATGGCGTTCCAGAATCAGTTAATTGGTTAGTAGTTGATACACTTTTAATGTAGGATAAAATTGTAGTAGCAGTTAATCCGGGATAAGTTTCCAATGCGCAAGCGAGAACTCCTGTTACTTGAGGACTTGCCATGCTGGTTCCAGAATCTATTTGAATATTGTAGGAACTGTTTCTTGGATCAATTACAGGACTTTGCCCTCCTCCATTTGTATATGTATTATTCCATGCGCTTGTAATATAATCACCGGGTGCCCAAATATTAATTCTAGTACCGCAACAACTGTAGTCTGCTTTTTTTTCTATAACAAGGGATCCTGCTGATCCAACACAAATAACATTATCTGCCGCACCGGGTGTGTCTCCTTGATTATACAAATAATTTGATCCATTTGAGGTTAGGTAATTATTGTAATCTTGTTGTGTTGATAAAAAAATACCTTCATACGAATTACCGGCAGCGGATACAATAATTATACCGTCATCTATAGCACTTTGAATATCAACTTCTGTAGGAGAAAATCTCGCAGGAGCAGTTACATTTAAATTATCATCACTAAAAAGACCGTAAGAGTTTATTGTAGATCCAGTAAACGGTCCGTTAATTGTTGTTCCTCGATATGTTATTGAAGAAATACTGTTAATAGGAATAGTACTGCCTATTCCCCAACTACAGTTAACAATTGTAGGATTTTGACGACCTGTTTTAGGATTTATAGGTTTAGTTTGATGCCATGCCCTAATGTAATCAAACACATAAGTAGCGGCATTAGGATTTGGATTTGTATCGTATGGGCTTATATTATATATAGTAGCATTTCTAGCCCATCCTTGTGAATTACCGCATGCAATTCCTGCTACATGACATCCATGATTGTTATCATCGATAGCATTTTGATTATTAGGATCAGTGTAAGGAGTATAGACATAATTGCCCACTGCTCCACCGGTTACAGTAGGATTTTGTAAAAACCAATTATATTCATTTTTTCTACTACCTCCTGTACCGTCTGCGTTAACAGCAAACTCAGGATGATCAGGAATAAAATGTCCGTCACAAATTACAACATCAACATACAGCCCTCCAGAATTAAGGGAAACATTTCCAGAAGCTTCTGTAGTACCGTTTGTCCCCCAACCCGATATAGTTTGACCATTTGTTACCCTTAATAATCCCCAATTTTTTGACTGGCTAGTAATATTAAAATTTTTTGTCCAATTATTAGAATGCTCTAAAGATTTTCTTACTACCGTAAGCCCCGAGTCTACCATGTTAAGTGTAACCGCATACACCCGAGGATCATTCCTTACTATTGATGCTTCATCATCAGTAAGCATGTAATGAGTATTTTTACTTATCGGTCTTCTTGCACAACATTCTACTGCTCTACTAGGAAGAGCAGAGAATATACCTGTACCAATATTTTCTATATCGTTGTATAGACTATCTAAATCATTAAAATCTTTAACTGATACAATATATTCTCTTACATTACTCATAATATTATTCCAATGGTAAAACTTTGAGCGATACTAAGACAGATGCTGTAGACAATCCTAGATTAGTTACTGCGGCATATATATTAGTTGATGTTGTTGCATCATTATTAAATCCAATTACACCAGGGCTAATTAGTTGAGAATAAGAACTTGTAGTAATAATTTCCGCCAATACGCCACTACCCGGAGTAGGATCATTTCCTTGTCCACGAGATGCGTCATTTGTCCTAGAAACAGTATCAGTATACAATCTTACCCACGAAGCAGTTGATACACTAATATTATAAAGAGCGTATGATTTAAATCCCGCAATTGTAATATTAGCAGTTACGTTATTTGGAATCGACGGAGTAGTACCGGAAATAATAACTCTCGATGAAGTAACACCGGCTCCAGAAGGACCAGAAGGACCAGTTGGTCCAGCAATACCCGAAGGACCGGTAGGGCCTTGTGGACCACCGGATGGACCAATGGGACCAGTAGGACCAGTTGGTCCTATAACAGTTACACCACTAGGACCACTTGGTCCACTAGGACCTCGTTGTCCGGCAGGGCCTTGCGGACCTTCAGGACCAGTAGGACCGCTGGGTCCGTCAGATCCGGGATTACCTGTATTTCCTTGAACACCTTGTGGTCCTTGCGGACCTTGTGGACCTCCTGCTGGACCAGGATCTCCAGTTATTCCAACAGGACCGCTTGGACCAGTAGGACCGCTCGGACCAGTAGGACCAGCAACATTGCTTACACCGCTTGGACCTTGTGGACCACTAGGACCAGTAGGACCAATTTGTCCAGGATTGCCTATTGCTCCGCTAGGGCCTTGTGGTCCGGGCACATTACTAACTCCGCTAGGGCCACTGGGACCTTGTGGACCTTGTGGTCCAGGAACATTACTTACACCACTAGGACCAGGAACACCTACACCCGTCGGTCCGGAAGGACCTTGTGGTCCAGTAAATCCTTGATAACCTTGTGCTCCAATTGGTCCAGTTGGACCTTGTGGTCCAGGAACTGTACTGCTAGAGCCCGGAGTACCGTTTATTCCGGCAGGTCCAGTAGGACCAATTGGACCTTGTGGGCCGCTTGGACCCACGGAGATGATTTCAGAAATTTGAGATTGTAACTCGCTGAAATTTAATCTCCGTGTTAATAAATTATCAACAACTATAAAATACGTACCATTTGTAGCTGTGTTAATTACTGGTAATTGTGTTACTTGTGTCATTTTATATTCCTTCTAACGGATTTCCTTGGTTGTCTGTTAATACTAGACCACTATCTGTAGTTAACATTGGATCTCCGCCGTAATAATATACATCAGGTAATTCAGCGGGTCTTGCTTGTAAAAATAATGCAGGTGGCTTCGAACTATTCATTAAAGATATAGTAGTGTTACTATTTACTTCATCATTCCAAACTGTGTCTCTAGCAAATTCTTTCTTGACTACTGTTAATTTTATACCGCTTTGAACACCGTCTAACAAATTCAAAGTCAACGCTTGTGTAGCAGTAGTAATGGTATATTCTGGAGGAATATACTGTAATCCTTTATATACAAATCCGTTAATAGATCCAACATCAACTGCATTTGTTTGTACCCATACTTTATTAGTATCGGCAGTGATATATGCTGTACCTAATGGAGAATCAGAAGGTAATAACGCAGAAGTTGAAGTAGTTAATAAAGTATCAAACTCTTGACTATCATAAGACAAAGTAATATCTTGTTGTAACATTCCTGCTTTTCTCAATCTTCTACCGCCATAATAAACTTCAACTTGATCAACTGCGTTAACAGCAGGCATAGGATCATTATACGGTGTACCAACTGGATTAGATTGTAAGATAATCCCATGACTTATATTATAACTCGATGTGTTAATAGAGTATGATGTAGTAGCAGTGCTAATAATGTAAGTGTTAACTCCTGCTGTAGTTAATTGGCTTTGGCTATATACATTTTCCGAGAACGGTACTGTTTGTTCAGGACTTTGGTCAATAACTTTAGTATTAATTTCTAGATAGTAGGAAGGACTTGTACCTAATGTAGCTCTACGCAATTGACTTAATACATTTCCATTTAGTTTGTAAAACTCAATACGTTCGCCTTCAATAATTACAACACCTGGAAGTTTTTTACTCACTAGCGGAGGTGTTAATACTGAAGAATCTGCTACATATATTTCAGTATCTGTAAATTTTAACGGTTGTGTTAAGTATGTTGTATTTTGTTTACTTAAACGTTTAAATGATGTTCTGTTAAAAATATCATTAAAAATTCTATATCCAAGAATAGTAGTTGCTAAAACAGTATCACTTATACTCATTATTTCAACAATATCAGTAGATTGAATAATAACGTTATCAGCAATTTGTACTGTAACACCGTCATCTAACATGACATATTGAATATCTCGTATTAAAGGAATACCGTTTACACGAACCCATACATAATTGTCATTTAGTGTAGGTCTGCTAATCTTAAATCTTCCATTAGAATTTCCAGGGAATCTTTCAGTTCTAATTAACATACTATCTTGATCAGTATACGTAATTACTTTAATTAACGACTGGGTTGTTTGCTGTTGTGCTAAAATTAGTGTTGATCCAACAATATTATAATCCCAACCACCGTCAGGTAATGATAATACAGCAATAACATCACCATTGGTAATTAATCCAGTTGTAAGAGTAATGTTAGCGTTAATAGAGTCGACTGTAAAATCAAATCCAGGATTTAAAGCAGTACCATTAATATATACACTTACATTAGATACATTAAATGCTCCAAATGGCCATGCGGTTTTATTATCAATAGCATACGTTAATGTAGATGGGTTAGTAACTGTGTAATAACTCACTGGAGGAGAATTTAAAATCTTCCATCCTAATCCATTATCATTAAGTTCAACAATTGCCTGTGCGGCAGCAGGTTCAATATTTCCCGGAGGATTTGATAAAGTAAATGTATACTGAGGGCTTCCACCGACTATAAAATCTTGTTCTCGTATTTCATTAAAATATTGATATTCGGTTCCGAAGAACCAAGCCAGCACATAATTTGATCCAGCTGGCATATTATAAACAACAACAGCGGCCTCACTTTCTGTAGATGAAACTGGACCTAATTCATACCAACACGTTGTATCCGCTAATCCAATCGTTGTTAAATTGTAACCTAAAGTTTGTCTAGGAACCCAAACACCGTTAACATAAACACTAGCAGTATTAACGTTGCCAATAGAAGAACCGCTTCGTACTTCCCCAACAGTTTCGCCGCTAGTAAACGATACACCAGAACTATCTATTACTCCAGCTTCGGCACCAAATTGTGATCCACCTACACTAACAATAGTATAACCAACAAGAGGGTTATTATTAGCGTTTGATTGTGGGCTAACAAGAATGTTATTATTTCCCCAATCAATTGTGAAATACTGAGAGTCAACAGATGATAAGAACGATGTTGAAGAAGAATACTGGAAAATTATCCCGTTATAAACTACCATAATACTAGGAATGCTAGTAGGAGCAATAGCCAATGTACTAGTTGTTATAGTATTTGTTGATACGGCAAATGATCCAGAGAATACTAAAGGTGCGCCTGATACATTCTTTGTATAAACATTAATAGCAAGAGAATCAGCAGTCTGTCCAGGAATTAATTCTTCAGGAGCAAATCCTTGATCACTAGATAAAAATGCGCCTCCATCAAAGTTAATATCTTCCGGATTTACACCTAACGCATTTACTAATGTTACACCAGTATCCGAACTTCCCCATGTGCCGCCGTCTATAACACTATCGAGTGAACTTGTATTAGAGTCAATTGACCAAAATTCAAATTTTTCTCCAACAACAATTGCTTGACTAAATGTACTATTAAATGTTACTTGAGATAAAGTACTATTAATACCAATAACTGAAATATCTTGTGTTATAGTCGAAACACTAAACTTGTCTGTTGTAGTACTAATAATATTAACTAACTGTCCTACTGATATACCAGTAGTTGTACTTAATGTAATTGTATTTGTTCCTATAGACGCTGTTGATGTTGCTGTTATTAGGGTATAATAATTCACATCAGTATCCCATTGAGAAATACCGTATGTTCCAGTATTGACTCCCCAAACAGTTGTATAATCAAAAGGTAATGATTCGATAATTGTTCCAGGATAATCAATTCCTGTCATTAATTGCCCAATATCTATTCCAGGCATACCAGAAGTAGGATTATAATAATTTAATATCCTGTCAACTGCATTAAACAACTCAATATTTTTATTATAAGTTATTGTTAATAGTTTATATTGCGTAGGAACATAATTTAAAAATATTAATTTACAAAATTTCTTATTATATCCATTATATTCTTCTGTATAATACTGTATTGTATAATCAGATGTTAATACATAAGTTCCATCAAGAGTAACAGTTATTGTGCTCTTATCAGGAGTTGCTAACCAAGATAAAACAAATTCAGTTTCTGATCCATTACATACAAATTCGTCAACATATTGTGTTGAATTAATTTGAGATACAGAACTTGTTCTATCAAATTTAATACCAATTTGATTTGAACGAACTTTGTTGTTTGTTAATTGAGCATACGCAGTTGCCTGTACCAGACTACTGTTTCCAGCCGAATGTAAAATAACAGACGGAGGTTGCGTATATCCACTACCAGGATTAGTAACTATAACTTGACTAACTTTTCCAGAAGTAATATATGCCTGAGCAGTAGCGCCTGAACCGTTGTCGCCAGGTGCTGACACTATTTCTACAATAGGAGGAATAACATAATTTGCTCCGGGATTTCCAACAGATATACTACCAATTTCAAAAGTATAATTATCGGCCCAAGATTTCCAAGGATAAGAATTTAATAACGAACTATTAATATCAATAGTTTGATACATACCAGTTTGCGTATTATAAATCGAAGGTAAATCAAAATCAGTTATATAAGATTGTGTCGGATCTACTACTGTTCTATTTGTAGTAAAACTTCTAATTTGTGTATGATAAGGTTTAACTTCTGACAAATAATCTTCGTAATAAGAAGTATCTTGTAATTTATAAACAGGCGGTTGTGTTAATTCTCCTGAATAATTTACTACATTAATGAACGAAGTTTTAAATGCCCAATCTAATAATTTTTGTTCTGATAAAGCATACTTAACTGCCTTGAAGAAGAACAAATTCCAATTAATTTTTAAATCAAGAACAAACAAGTCATTTCTTAGTGCTGAAAGAATATACCCTAATTCAATATCAGGTGTCTGATCGTATAGTGTTTGATCATAAGAATTTCCACTATCAAAATTTAAAGTTCCACTTATAGAATTCCAAATATTATCTAATAATTGAATTGTTCCATTTTGTTTGTATACCAAATTAAAATTAGTGTCAAACGTTCCAACGGCACCTGCGCTTGTATCGATTTGTTCTAATATAATATAGTTTCCGTCACCGCCATTTTTAACTTTTACATATTCTCCTATTTGTAAATTAGGTAATGTGAATAAATCATAGACAGCATCAACAGTATATGTATAATCTATATAAGGATTGTAATCTGTACTTTCCCAATCAATATATTTCCAATAAAGGGTTGTATTATATTTTTGTGTATGAGCTCTATCCCATCTTGATAAATTAGAATTCCAAACAAATTCTGCCCATTTATTATTATAGGTACTGTCAACTAAAACAATAACAGTATATGGTCTAACTGTTAAAGAAGGAGCAGTGTCATAACCAGCTCCTGGATTT
>Ga0214192_1001208_pt1 | contig 14709 bp, 11 predicted proteins | sample TroBogEpilimnion_44_FD_153030 | JGI IMG/M metagenome (GOLD analysis project Ga0214192, IMG submission 153030) | Freshwater microbial communities from Trout Bog Lake, WI - 29JUL2008 epilimnion | ecosystem: Environmental > Aquatic > Freshwater > Lake > Epilimnion/Euphotic zone | place: Trout Bog... | reverse complement strand
TGGAAGCTCTGGAGACCGCCGGCCTCAAATTCACCGATCTTGACGCCGTCGCCGCCACCTCCGGCCCCGGACTCGCCGGATCGCTGCTGGTCGGCCTCACCTACGCCAAGGCCATTTCCTTCGCCACCGGCATTCCTCTCATCGCCGTGAACCACATTGAGGGCCACATCCACGCAGTCATTCTCGAAGCCGCCGCCGCGGGAAAGCCGGTCGAATTCCCTGCCCTCGCGCTCATCATCAGCGGCGGCCACACCCACCTGTTCGAAGCGCGCGAACCCGGCAGCTACCGTCTGCTCGGCCGCACGCGCGACGACGCCGCCGGCGAGGCCTTCGACAAGGTCGCCAAACTGCTCGGCTTCGGCTACCCTGGCGGACCGGTCATCGATCTTCTCGCGCCCCGCGGCAACGCCCTCGCCATTCGCTTCACGCCGGCCAACATGAAAGGCAACAAGCTCGACTTCAGCTTCAGCGGCCTCAAGACCGCCGTCCTCCGCTGGGTCGAGGCGCGCGACATGGAGGCCGAAATCGCCGCCCGCAAGGCGCTCCTGCGCGGCAATCCAAAGCCCTCGCTCGAGGAATGGCTCGCCGTCACGCCGCCGGCGACGCTTGATCTCGTGGCCAGCTTCCAGCACACCGTCATCGGCGAACTCCTGCGCCACGCCGCCCGTGCCGCCGAATCGCTGGAAGGCGCGCGCTCGCTCATCATCTCCGGCGGCGTCGCCTGCAATTCCGGACTCCGCGCCGCGGCCACGCAGCACGCTGTCGGCGTGCCCGTCTACTTCCCCACCCGCGCGCTTTCCACCGACAACGCCGTCATGATCGCCGCCGCCGCGTATCCCCTCTTTCGCGCCGGAAAATTCGCCTCCCTCGAAATCGCCGCCGAACCCAATCTGGCCCTCGCCTGACGCCGCATCACATCCGCTATCATTGCCGCAGTGGCCCGACTCTTTCTCATCGACTCCTACGGTTTCATCTTCCGCGCCTTCCACGCCCGCGCCCGCATGGCCGCACCGCCCATGCGCACCTCCGCGGGCCTGCCCACCGAAGCCGTCCTCATCTTCCTCAACATGCTGCGGAAACTCTCGAAGACTTACCATCCCGAATACCTCGGCGCCGTCTTCGAATCCCTCGGCCCCACCAAGCGCGACGAACTGTTTGCCGACTACAAAGCCAACCGTTCGGAAACACCGCCCGATCTGATCGCCCAGGTCCCCTACATCGAGCGCCTCCTGCACGCTCTGCGCATCCCCATCCTTCAATACTCCGGCTACGAGGCCGACGACGTCATCGGCACCCTCGCAAAACGTGCCGCAAGCCAGGGTCTGGAAGTCGTCATCGTTTCGAGCGACAAAGACATGCTGCAGCTCGTCGGTGACCACATCGGCATGCTCGACCCGCGCAAGGACGACCTCCTCTACGACGCCGCGAAGGTCAAAGAATTCATGGGCGTCCTGCCGCATCAGGTGGCCGACCTGCTCGCCCTCAAGGGCGACGCCGTCGACAACATCCCCGGCGCTCCCGGCATCGGCGACAAAGGCGCGCGCGACCTCATCGAACAATTCGGCTCCCTCGAAGCCGCCCTCGCCGGCGCCGACCAGGTGCAGCGCAAAATGTATCGCGAAAGCCTGCAGAACCACCGCGAACAGATCCTGCTTTCGCAGCAGCTCGCCACCATCCACACCGACGTCCCCATCGAACTCGACCTCAACGCCCTGCGCGAACAGGAGCCCGACGTGGAGGCCCTGCGCAGCGTCTATAAGGATCTGGAATTCTTCAGCCACCTGAAGGAGCTCGGCGCGGCCGAAGATACGCGAACGCGGGATCTCGCCCCGCTCGACAACGTGCCCGCCTTCCTGCAGGCAATCCCGGCGGGCACTGCACTCGCGATCGCGCTCTCCTCCGACGAGACCGAACTCGGCCTCTCCTGCCGCGACGCCGAAGCCCGCTCCCTGCCGCTCTCCCGCCTCGCCGAATTGAAGCCGCAGCTCGAAGACGCCGCCCTCCCCAAGGCCTCCGCCGACCTCAAAGCCCTCACGCTCTTCCTCCTGCGCCACGGCATCGAGCCCGCCGGTTTCACCGACGACACGTCGCTCTATGCCTTTCTTCTGGATGCCGATCCCTCCGGCTGCGCGCTCGACGCGCTGGTCGAGCGGCGTCTGAATCTGCGCGCCGCGCCGCGTGCAGACGAACGCGCGCTGTTTGTCCACGAACTGACTGCGCTGCTCTCGCCCGAAGTCACGCGTCGCAACCTGCGCCAGCTCTATCTCGATATCGAATTGCCGCTCACCCAGGTCCTCGCGCGCATGGAGCTCACCGGCATCCGCGTCGATCCCGCCGAACTGGCCCGCATGTCGGAACTGATGGAAACCTCCATCCGCCAGCTCACGCTCGACATCCACGCCCTCGCCGGCCGTGAGTTCAACATCGCCTCACCGCAGCAGCTCGGCACGGTTCTCTTCGAAGAGCTACACCTGCCCGCCCCGGGCCGCACAGGCAAGACGAAGCAGCTTTCCACCGCCGCCGACGTCCTCGAAGCCCTGGCGCCGGAGCATGAAATCGTGCGCAAAGTGCTCGAATACCGGCAGCTGACCAAGCTCAAGGGCACTTACGTCGATGCCCTGCCCGCACTGATCCACCCCGACACCGGTCGCATCCACACCTCGTTCCGCCAGACCGGCGCCGCCACCGGCCGCCTCTCCTCCAGCGACCCCAACCTGCAGAACATCCCCGTCAAAACCCAACTGGGCCGGGAAATCCGCGCGGCCTTCATCCCGCGCGAGGGCTGGCAACTCATCGTCGCCGACTATTCCCAGATCGAGCTCCGCCTGCTGGCTCACATGTCCGGCGACCCCGTGCTGATCGAAGCCTTCCGCAGCGGCGAGGACATCCACACCCGCACCGCCTCGGAAGTTCTCGGCGTGCCGCCCATGCTGGTGTCGCGCGAGGCGCGCAACAGCGCCAAGGCCGTGAACTTCGGCATTGTCTACGGCATCAGCTCGTTCGGCCTCGCGGCCAATCTCGGTATTTCGCGCAAGGAAGCGGACAGCTACATCAGGGCCTACTTCGAGCGCTACTCGGGCGTAAAGCGTTTCATCGATGAAACGATTGCGCAGACCCGTGAAACCGGCGTGGCCCGTACTCTCTTTGGCCGCGAGCGGCCCATTCCCGATATCAACTCACGCAACCCCAACGCACGCGGCTTTGCCGAGCGCACCGCGGTGAATTCGCCCATCCAGGGGACGGCCGCGGACCTGATCAAGCTTGCGATGGTGCGAATCCACGCCCGGCTGCGCGGCATGCAGACCAAACTCCTGCTGCAGGTCCACGACGAACTGGTGCTCGAATCGCCGCCGGATGAAGTGACAGCCATCAGCCAGTTCGTAAAACAGGAGATGGAAGGAGTCTGCCAGCTCAGCGTACCGCTGACGGTGGAGGTGGGCACCGGACACAACTGGCGCGACGCCAAGTAGCTCGGTTCGGCGCCTGAAAGCAAAAAAGGAGAGGCGGGCCGAAGCCAACCTCTCCCAGGAAGGTTCACGAGGAACCGACCGTCCGGCGTATAACCGGTTCGAACTGAACTACTTGCTGCTCAGGCGTTTGCGGAGCAGACCGAGGCCCACCAGAGCCGATCCGAGGAGCGCCATCGTCGAGGGCTCCGGAATCGAGCTGGCCGTATAGGTGTACGTAACCGAAATCGTGCCGCTCAGCGTGGCGCTCCCGCCGAAGAAGACGCCGTTCGGAGCCGTGCCGGAGAAGGTGCCTGCGTTCGCGTCGGTCTCGTAATTATCGGTCGGATTGCTGCTGCACGCCGTGAACCCCGGCCCGCATTCAAAATCCACTGCCGAAGAGGTGAAATTGCCGGAAATCGAACCGGACCCCGGGCTGCCGGTGAAGCCATAGGGCCCGGCGGCGCTACCGATGGTACCCGAACCGACAGTGTTAACCGCATTCACGGAAGTCTGTAAACCTGCGGGGAAACTGGAGAATGTGCCGTCCGCGGTCAAGAAAATCGGCGTGGTAGAGGAGGCATTCGAAAAACTCTGAGTGGAACCGGTCGTGTTGAAGATGTTCACGACTCCGGTTACCGTGTAGGCCAGAGTAACGTTGACGCCCGTGAGCGTTCCCTAGGCGGTATTGAAGTTGGAAAGCGCGGCATCATTCACAAAGGGCGTCGTTTGGGTGGGAATGGCCGCCGAAAAAGTAATTGTGTTCGCGCTTGCAATGCCGACCGCTGTGATCATCAGCAGGGTCCCGGTAAAAATCCTGTGAATTGCTCTCATAATTGTGGGCTACGCCTTCCTCGAGTACGGAATGGACAACTTCGGTTATATTACTTTAACCGTTAACGTCTGATATCGAATGTTAGCAGTTTCTCGAGAGTCAGGACAAGCATTTTCTTATGATGGGTTTGGCGTGCATCCTGATGAGCTGAAAGAATGGAAGTTTGCGTACGATCTGAAGCCAAAACAGCCCGGACTGGCTTCGACATCCGTACCGAGGTTCGCACCGCGCAATTCCCGCGCGCCTCGTCGCGAGAATCGCTGGCGCCAATGAACCGCCGCGTCTCGTGAGGCAAGGCCCGCGCAAGCAGAAGCAGCATCGATCCGGAAATGCAAAAAGGAGGAGGTTGGCCGAAGCCAACCTCCTCCAGGAGTATTCACAGAGAACCGACTGGCCGGATCGCTCCGAGCCAGAAGGAACTACTTGCTGCTCAGACGCTTGCGGAGCAGACCGAGGCCAACCAGAGCGGAACCGAGGAGCGCCATGGTGGAGGGTTCCGGGGTCGTGCTGGAGGTGTAGGTGTAGGTGATCGTCACGGTGCCGCCAGCATTGGCGCCGCCGCTGAAGAACACGCCGTTGGCCGAGCTGCCGCTGTACGTACCGCTGTTACCATTGACTTCGAAGTTGTCCGGCGTGGTGCAACCGTTGCAGATGAAGTCAACAAAGAGGCTCGAATTCGGGATGATGCTGAGGGTACCAGTCACGGGAGCGCCGGTGAAGCCATAGGGCCCGGCGGCGCTGGCGATCGTGCCGTTGCCGACCGTATCAACCGCGTTCACCGAGGTCTGGAGACCAGCGGGGAACGATCCAAACGTACCGTCCGCAGTCAGAACGATCGGCGTGCTCGACGACGCGTTCGTGAAGCTCTGCGAAGAGCCGGTCGAGTTGAAGATGCTGACCGAACCGGTCACCGAGTAAGCCAGCGAGATGTTCACGCCGGTCAGGGTTCCCCAGTTGGAGTTGAAGTCCGAGAGCTGAATGTCCTGGGTAAACGGTGTGTTCGAGGAAGTGATAGTTCCCGAAAAAGAGATTGTGCTTGCGCTGGCGAGGCCGACTGCGGCGAGCATCAGCGCGGTTCCTGTGAGAATTCTCCGAAGTGCATTCGTGGTGATCAGTAAAACCTTTCTCCCTTGCGGGACGTAATACAAATGGGGCTATATTCCTCCCGCCCCAATATGGCTCAATCGAATACTACCAATTTCGAGATGCCGGTACAAGAGGTTTTCGAGAGAAGTTCAAAAATAAATTTCAGATAGGGTACCAGTACCGCATCGTAAACAAAAATAAACCGCTTACCCGCCACTTTTGAACTCCCCGAAATGCCGTTTTCCGGCCTCCGGAAGGACCAGCCAGACACCCGTTATACGCTGAACGAACTGCCACAGCCGCAGGTCGATTTCACCTGTGGATTGTTGAACTTAAAGCCGGAGCCTTCCAGGGATTCTACGTAGTCCACCTCGGCGCCATCCAGATAGAGGAGGCTCGCCTGGTCCACGAAAACCTTCAGACCGCTGTAGTCGTAAGTCTTATCCAGCATGTTTGGTGCGTTTTCGAACGCCATCGAGTAGCTGAAGCCGGAGCAGCCGCCGCCGACGACGGAAATGCGCAGGCCGGCGGGCTTCGGATCCTGCGAGTCGAGGATCTCGCGAACCTTGGAAACGGCCGTTTCTGTGAGATTGACCATATAAATATTCCTCTCCTGTAATGAGGTTGCAGTATCAGTATACATGATGAGGACCAAAAGCGTCCGGATTCACCCCCTGCCATTGCCCTGTTCCCAACCCGGCCGTGCGGGGGATTCGCCCGCCGCGAAACGCTACAATATTGCCCAATGCCCGTAAACGAGGACCCGCGGACTTCCGGCGACGAAACGCCCCCGCACCCGCGGATACCGGCCATTCATCGGCTCCTGCCTTTCGCGCTGATTCTCGCGACCGTCGCCGCCTACGCCCAGGTTCTCGGCTTCGATTTCATCAGCCTCGATGACGCCCCCTACGTCGTCCTCAACCCGCATCTGTCCGCGCGCCTGAGCCTTCATACCCTGAAATGGATATTCCTCTCCTTCAGCCCGGATAACTGGTTTCCCGTTACACGCCTCTCGCTGCTTACGGACTATAAACTCTTCGGCCTCCGCGCCGGCTTCTACCACGTGGAAAATCTCGTCATCCACTGCGCCGCCGCGTTACTGCTGTTTGCCTTCCTGCGGCGAGCCACGCGACAGCTCTGGCCGGCCGCGTTCGCAGCCTTCGTGTTTGCGCTGCATCCGCTTCACGTCGAATCGGTCGCCTGGATCGCCGAACGCAAAGACGTGCTGTGCGGCTTCTTCTGGTTCGCCGCGCTGCTGGCCTGGGTGCGCTACACGGAGCGCCCCGGCACCCTGCGCTACCTGGGCGCGCTGGCGCTCTTCAGCCTGGGGCTGATGTCGAAGCCGATGATCGTCACCCTGCCGTTTCTGCTCCTGCTGCTGGATGTGTGGCCCCTGCGGCGCGGCCCCTGGACCACATACTGGCGGGAAAAGCTGCCGTTTTTCCTCCTTTCGGGCGCTGTCATGGCCATCACGATTGCAGCGCAGCGCAGCGCCGGAGCCGTGCGCGAATTTACCGCCTTCCCCGCCCCGCTGCGGATGGAAAATGCCCTGACCTCGGTGGCGAACTACCTTGCCGATACCCTCTGGCCCGCGCATCTGTGGGCCATCTACGCTTATCCCGCCTCCATACCACCGCTGCAGTGGATCGGCGCCGCCGCCGGCATCGCGGCCATCTCGGCAGTTGCGTTCCGCCAGCGCGCGGCGCGTCCCTGGCTTGCGGCCGGCTGGTTCTGGTTCCTGGTCACGCTGCTGCCGGTGATCGGACTGGTGCAGGTCGGCTCGCAGGCGCGCGCGGATCGTTATATGTATGTCCCCATGACGGGGCTCGCCATTGTGCTGGCGTGGGGAGCGGACGAGGCGGTGCGCCGCCGGCCTGCCCGACGCCGCGTCGTGGCATCGCTCGCGGTCGCCGCATGTCTCGCGATGGCGATCCGCACCTGGCAACAAACGCAGTACTGGAAGGATACGGGCGCGCTGCTCACCCACGCCATCGAAATGGACGGCCAGAACTACGAGGCGCTGACGACGCTCGGCTCCGGCGCCGCCGTCTACGGCAACCCCGACAATCTCCTCCAGGCCATCCTGCGCCAGCGCGAAGCCGTGAAACTGCGGCCCGACATCGCCCTGCTGCACAACAACCTCGGCTTTGCCCTGTCCTACGCGAACCGGCCCGATGAAGCCATCGCCGAATTCCGCCAGGCGCTGCGCCTCGACCCGGGCTACACCGACGCGCGCAGCAACCTCGCCGAAACCCTCATGAAAGCCGGCCGCGCTGCCGAAGCCATCGCCGAAGCCGAACAGGTGCTGCGCCTCAATCCGCGCTTTTCTCTGGAGCACAACAACCTCGGCATCTGGCTCTGCCGCACTCCCGGTCGTTTCGACGAAGGCCTGCGCCACCTCGAAATCGCCACCGAAATCGACCCCGACTACTGGGAGGCGCAATCCAACCTCGGCCACGCTCTGCTCACCCGGCCCGACCGGCTCGCGGACGCCATCGCACGCCTGCAGGAGGTGCTTCGAATCACGCCGGATTCCGCCGCCGCGCATCTCGAACTCGCCCGCGCGCTCGATCGCGTCCCCGGCATGCAGCTGGAGGCGCAGGATCAGCGCGACGAAGCCATGCGCCTGCAGCGTCTCAACACAGGTCCGCGTTAATTTCGCAGCGGGGCGTTCCGCCGGGCGACAGTACAATGTAGTTCAGTGACGCCGGAACCCCATCAGCAGGATCAGCCGCAGGATCAGCCGCAGGAACTTCGCGCCGACATCGCCGCTCCCGCGGGAAACACCCGCACCAACCTCCTGATGCTTTTGGCCATCGTGCTCGGCACGCTCGCCTCCTATGCGCGCGTCCTCGGCTTCGGCTTCGTCAACGTTGACGATGGCGCCTACGTCATGGGCAATCCGCACCTGACCGCGCGCATCACCAATCAGACGCTCAAGTGGATCTTCTTTTCCTTCAGCCCGGACAACTGGTTCCCCCTCACCCGCATCTCACTGCTGGTCGACTATAAACTCTTCGGCCTGAACGCCGCGCCCTACCACGCCGAAAACCTGGTGCTTCACTGCGCCGCCGCCTGGCTGTTGTTTGCGTTCCTGCGCCGGGCCACGAATGCGCTCTGGCCGTCGGTCTTCGTGACCATGGTGTTTGTGCTGCACCCGCTGCACGTGGAGTCCGTGGCGTGGGTCGCCGAACGCAAGGACATCCTCTGCGCGCTCTTCTGGTTCGCCACGCTGCGCGCCTGGCTGCGCTACACCGAACGGCCCGGAACGGGGCGCTACGTGGACGCGCTGCTGCTGTTCAGCCTGGGGCTCATGGCCAAGCCGATGATCGTGTCGCTGCCGTTTCTGCTGCTGCTGCTCGATGTCTGGCCGCTGCGCCGCGGGCCGCTCACTACCCGCATCGTGATTTCCCGCGTCGTGGAAAAGCTGCCCTTCGTCGCCCTTTCCGGCGCTGTAATGGCGATCACGATCTTCGCCCAGAGTGACAGCGGCGCCATGGACTGGGACAACGTGTTCCCGCTCGCACTCCGCATTCAGAACGCCCTGGTCACCATTGCGATTTATATCGCCGATACCGTCTGGCCGGCGCGCCTGTGGCTCTTTTACAGCTATCCCGTCAGCATTCCCGCCTGGCAGTACCTCGGGGCGGCGGCGGGCATCGCCGCGGTCTCGCTCCTCGCGCTTCTGCAATGGAAAAAGCGGCCGTATCTGCTCGCCGGATGGTTCTGGTTTCTGCTCACGCTGGGCCCGGTAGTGGGGATCGTGCAGGTCGGCCCGCAGGCACGCGCGGATCGTTATATGTATGTGCCCATGGTCGGGCTCTCCATCATGCTGGCGTGGGCCGCCGCCGAAGCGGCAGACAGGTGGCCTGGCTCGCGGCGTGCCATGTCCGGCCTCGCGGTTGCCGCCTGCATGGCGATGGCGATCCGCACTTCCCTGCAAACGCAGTACTGGAAGGACACGGCAGCGCTGCTCAATCACGGCATCGAAATGGACAGCCGCAACTACATGGCGATGAATCACCTCGCCTTCGACATGCGCTCCAAACCCGACCGCCTTGCCGAATCCATCGCCTACTACCGCCGCGCACTCGCCATTCGGCCTGACCTCGCCATTTCCCACAACGATCTCGGCTTTGTCCTGTGCCTTGACAAACAGTGGGACGAAGGACTCGCCGAGTACCGCCAGGCTCTGCGCATCAATCCAAAGCTAAGCGCCACCCACGGCAACATCGCCGACGCGCTGATGAAGACCGGCCACCTCGAAGAAGCAGTGGTCGAAGACAAAATCGCGCTGCGCCTGAATCCGCAATACACCATCGTTCAGAACAATCTCGGCGGAATGCTCGCGCTCCTCATGGGCCGCCCCGAAGAGGGCCTCCCGTACCTCGAAAAAGCCGCCGAAATCGACCCGGACTACGCCGACGCTCAGATCAACATGGGGCTGATCCTGCTGAAAATGCCCGGCCGCGTTGAGGAGTCGATCGCCCATTTCGCCGAAGTTGTCCGCATCGATCCGGAGAACCCCACCGCGCACCTGAACCTGGCGCGCGCCATGGAACGCGCCCCGGGCATGGAACTCGAAGCCCGCGACCAGCGCGAAGAAGCGCAGCGCCTGCAAATGAAGGCCGCGCGCCAATAATCCGGCCCCGGGAACGCTTCCGCTCCAGCCCCGCTTCCACCGATACAATGTTCTGCAGTGCCTCTCGACGCTCCTGACCCGCGCGCCGCCGTCATACCTGCAGCCGTCATGCCCGCCGCCGCCATGCCCTCTGCCACCATGCCTGCCGCCGCCACGCGGTTCCAGCGAGCCGACTGGCTCATTTGCGCGGCCATCGTCATCGCCACCTGCTCCGCTTACTGGTCCGTTCTGCACTTTGGGTTCGTCGCCCGGGACGACGGCTACTACGTCTACAAAAACGCGCATCTCGGCGAGTCATTTTCCCTCCGCACCCTGCAGTGGATCTTCCTGTCCTTCAGCCCCGATTACTGGTTTCCGATGACGCGCCTTTCGCTCATGCTGGACTACCGGCTGTTCGGCCTGCGCGCGAACTTCTACCACGCCGAAAATCTTCTTCTTCATTGCGGCGCCTCCGTATTCCTCTATTCATTTCTCCGCCGCGCTACCGGTGCTCTGTGGCCGCCGGCCTTCGTCGCCATGGTCTTCGGCCTGCACCCTCTGCATGTCGAGTCCGTGGCCTGGGTTGCCGAACGCAAAGACGTACTGTGCGGCATCTTCTGGTTTGCCGCCCTGTGTGCCTGGCTGCGCTACACCGAAAAGCCATCACCGGGGCGCTATCTCAATGCGCTTTTGCTGTTCAGCCTGGGCCTGATGGCGAAGCCCATGATCGTGACACTGCCATTGTTGCTGCTGATTCTCGACCGCTGGCCGCTGCGGCGCGGTCCGCTGAAGTCGCATATCGTGGAAAAGCTCCCGTTTTTTGCACTGGCCGGCGCGCTGGTCCCGCTTACCCTGTTGGCGCAGAACGGCACCGGAGCCCTCCAGTCCCTCACCCGGTATCCCGCGGCGCTGCGCCTCGAAAATGCCCTGACGACGGTGGCGATCTACACCGCGGATGCCTTCTGGCCCGCGCGCCTGTGGGCCATCTACGCTTATCCGCAGTCACTCCCGTTGTGGCAGCCACTCGGCGCGGCCGCGGCGATTCTGCTGGTCTCGGCGATCGCGCTCCGGACCCGGCACAGCCGCCCGTATCTCGCGGCCGGCTGGTTCTGGTTCCTGATTACGCTGCTGCCCGTCATCGGCATCGTGCAGTCCGGCGCGCAGGCGAGGGCAGACCGCTACATGTACGTTCCGATCGCCGGTCTGGCCATCCTGGTGGCCTGGAGCGTCTCCGGCGCGATTGCCGGCAAACCGGCGCTGCAGCGCGGCGCGGCTGCGCTGGCCCTGGCCGCCGGCATTGCAATGCTGCTTCGCACATCGGCGCAAACTCAGTACTGGAAGGACACCGAGACGCTTCTCAGCCACGCCATCGACATGGATAGCCGCAACTACGACGCCATGAACGCGATCGGCTACTCGCTCACCGCCGACCCGGCGCACAGCGGCGAGGCGATCGGCTGGTTTCGCCGCGCCCTGCAAATCCGGCCCGATCTGGCCGACATCCACAACAATCTCGGCTATGCGCTGGGTCAGAGCAGGCAGTGGGACGAAGCCATGGAGGAATACCGCGCCGCTCTCCGGCTCGATCCTGCCTATGACCGCGCCTCCAATAATCTGGCCGCCGCCCTGATGAATGTGGGCCGCGGCGACGAAGCCATCGCCACCGTCGAGGCGGCGCTTCGCCTCAACCCCCGCCTGCCCGTCCTGCAGAATAATCTGGGCGTCTGGCTGCTCAAGGTCCCCGGGCGCTCCGCCGAAGGGATCCGGCATCTGGAACAGGCCGTTGAAATCGACCCGGATTACGCCGATGCCCACGCCAATCTGGGCGTCACGCTGCTCGCCATGCCCGGCCGCCTCGATGACGCCATCGCGCACTTTACCGAAGCCGTGCGCATCGCGCCGGACAATCCGGCGGCGCGGCTCAGTCTGGCAGAAGCGCTGGAACGCTCCCCCGGAATGGAACTGGAAGCCCGCGACCAGCGCGAAGCGGCGCAGCGACTGCAAATAAAGGCGGCCAGCCATTAGAGCGGCTCCTCCGCGGCGCCGTCCAGGCGTCCGCCGTCTGGAAGCCCTGTACAGTGATTAATGAAACCGGGGCGGCAATGAACACGTCTGTGGGGGCGTATGGGAATTCTGGGCGGCACACTCTCCCTCCCCGGCCTCGCATCGGCCGCGGGTAAAAGCACGAATCCCGCGGTAACCGTCAGAGTCAGAGTGGATTACGAAAATACACCCGAAGGTACGCTGGTCCGCCGCGCTCAGGCGGGCGACGAGGCGGCATTCCGCGACATCGTGGAGCGTTACCAGTCCAAGGTGTTTTCCATCATCCACGGCATTGTCCGGCAGCGCAACGATGTGGAAGACATCGCCCAGCAGGTCTTCTCCAAGGTTTATTTTTCCCTGCGGAATTTCGATTTCCGCAGTTCGCTCATCACCTGGATTTATAAAATCGCCGTAAACGAGTGCTTCGACTACCTGCGCAAAAAGAAGGTACGCAAGCTGGTTTACGAGAGCGATATGAGCGAGGACGAGTCGCGCCGGGTGGAAAACATCGACCCGGCCGCCGGGCGGCCCGCCGGCGCCGATGTTTCGCTCGCCCGCCGCGACTACCTCGTCAAGCTGATGGACAAGGTCTCCGACGAGGAAAAGCAGTTGCTGATCCTGAAGGAAGTGGAAGGCTATTCGGTGGAAGAACTTTCGGACATGTTGAACATGAACGAAAATACGATTAAGGTAAAGTTATTCCGTGCGCGGCAGAAACTGGTAAAGGCGGCGCAGCGGATCGACCGCGTTCCCGCCGGAGTTCGCTCGTGAACGGGTTGCCGGAAAACCGACTGGTGAAGCAGCACACGCCGCCCGTGAGGTGGTTCATATGAAGCACGATATTGTGATGGAGCAGTTCGAACAGCATCTGGAAGGAACCGCTTCGCGCGCGTTCTACCAGCACCTGGACGCCTGCCCGCCGTGCCGCGAGGAAGTGGAGCGGATGGCGGAAATGTCCGGTGTCCTGCGCAATTTCCGCCTCGGCCCGGATACCGTCCCGGCCGTACCGAGCCTGGGCTTCTATAACCGCGTCGCGGGGCAGATTGTGGAAAAGGAAACCCGCAGCGCCTGGGGCCTGTTTTCTCCGGGCGTGGCCTTCTTCCGCCGCATTGCCTTCGCTTCGCTGCTGGTGCTGGCCGCTCTGGGCAGCTACCTGATCAGCTCGGAAACCGGCTTTGACAGCGAAGACGCGGTTTCCATCATGGCGCAGCACGATTCGGCGGCGGATCATGCCGCGGCAGCCGACCGCGATCGCCTGCTGGTCACCATGGCGACGTATCACGAGTAGAGAACAGCCGTACTATGGCCACCACCGTTGCACTTCCCCGCCCCGCCGAACGAACCGCCATCGTAACCTTACTGCTGGTGTTTCTGTGCGGCATGGTGGCGGGTGCCGTGGTGATGAGCATCAGCGGCCATGCCAGCCTCCACAAAACGCGCGCGGTTCCGAGCGGCTACTCGCTTTCGGTGGATGAGTGGAAGTCGACGCTGGACCTCACCGACGAACAGACGGCGGAACTGACCTCCATCCTCGACGATTTCGCCCATTATTACGACAACGTGCTGGCCGACGGCAACAGCCGGATCCTGCAGATTCTCAAACCCGCCCAGCGGATCAAGTTCGAGCAGATGATGAAAGATCATAAACGCTGATCCCTGCGCGTCCCGGTACCGGCGTTGCCCGCCTCCCCCGGTACTTACCCTCATTTACTTAAATAGACGTTTCAGAAGCATCCGGTTTATGCGACACTGGTCGCGTCTATGTCTCGTCTTTTTCAGGCAGTTCTGATTGCCGCATGCGTCCTTTCCGTGGGCTGCGGCAGCGGTGTGACAAAGAAGCCCAAGATTTATCCGTCCGGCGAAAAGGCAACCATCGGCGCCCTCACCTACAGCGTCGTGGACGTGCATATCGCCGCCACGCTGGGAGAGGACCAGGCGACGGCGCGCACGCCGCAGGACCGCTTCTTCCTGATTAAAATTAACGCGTCCAATTCCAGCGCCGAGACCGTTTCCATTCCGGCCCTCACCCTCGTGGACGACCACGGCAAAACCTATCCGGAAATCGCCGACGGCAACGGCGTCCAGAACTGGCTCGGCGTCGTTCGCCGCGTCGACTCGGGCCAGACTGCCGATGGCGTCGTCGTCTTCGATGCTCCGGCCCAGCATTATCGCCTGCGGCTCACCGACGACACCGACGAGGACATCTCGATCGACATCCCGCTCAATTTCGTGAACGAATCGAACGTCCCGACGCTGCCCCCGGTCGACCCCAGCACCGTGCAGGTGCCGACCATTCCGCCCAAAGCGAAATAGCACGGGACGAAGTAGAATAGGGCTTCGCTAACTCCGCGCCGAACACGCCGCGGAGCCGGCGTTGGTCCGTCATGCGAATTTCGCCAGCCATAGTTCCGCTCCTGCTCGCATTTGCGGCCGTGTGCCCGCTCGCGGCCCAAACCCCCGCGCGCCCCGCCCCGGCGCCGGCTGTTCCTGCGCCCGCCACGCTGAAAGCGGCCCATCCGGTGGTCTCGCAATTCGAAGATGGCCAGCCGGTAGACGCCTCCGAGCCCTTCGTGCCGGGCGAGACGCTCTTCTTCAGCTTCATCGCCGAAGGCTACAAGCTCGGCAACACCGGACAGGTGCGACTGACGGCTCATTTCGAGGCGTTCGACCCGGCGGGG
>Ga0214192_1001206_pt1 | contig 14726 bp, 17 predicted proteins | sample TroBogEpilimnion_44_FD_153030 | JGI IMG/M metagenome (GOLD analysis project Ga0214192, IMG submission 153030) | Freshwater microbial communities from Trout Bog Lake, WI - 29JUL2008 epilimnion | ecosystem: Environmental > Aquatic > Freshwater > Lake > Epilimnion/Euphotic zone | place: Trout Bog... | reverse complement strand
AGCAGCAACATTAATGTAGATAAACTCTAATAGTGATTAATAATAATAAATTAAAAACTCCATTTTAATAATTGATAGTATATGATTAAATACTTTTATCTGACGATGTTCATAGTACTAGGAAGTTTTCAAGCGTTATTTGCTCAGACAAAACCAAAAGATACTCCTAAAAAAGATACAACAGAAGAATCAAAAAAACCAGCAATATCTTACTTCAAACCTAAGACGACCTATTTATCTAATGCTGTTTATAATGGAAGAAAGGATTCTGTAGTAGTAAGTTATCTTTCGCCTGGCATTGAATATGCAGACAAATCAGGGTTTAATGTCTCTGCTTCTGCATCATATTTAGTTAGTGGTTCTGTTCATCGGTTCGATGCTTTTAGCTTAGGACTAGGGTACGACTTTAAGATTACCAAAAATTGGAATGCAAGTCTTTCTGCTGATAAAGATTATTACAATGATTCTTCTTTGGCAGTTCAGAGTGCAAGCAAGGGTTCTTTGGGAGCTGATATGTCGTACGATTTAGATATTGTAGAAATTGGTACCAGCGGAGAAATGATTTTTCAACAAAGCAGCAATCAGTATGGTGCAAGTATTACCCTTTCGCACGGTTTTGATTTTGGAAAAGAAGATACTGCTGCATGGACTATCACGCCCACCTTCAAGGCTAATTATGGCACACAGGATTTTATTCATGAGCATACCCGAAAAAAAGTAAAGAAAAAAAATCAGGCCGCCAATGTTAAAAATAGTATAGTAACCAATGTTATTAGTGGTAGTAATGCCTTTTCTATTTTAGATTATGAGTTCTCTGCTCCGATAAGTTTTGAAACAAAAAACTGGGCTTTTTCCTTTACACCAACTTATGCTTTACCGGTAAACCCTATTACTACCAAAACTCAGACTATACTGTATCAAAATGGTATAAAACTTCCTCAAAATCAACAACCTAAGCCTGAGATTGAAAAAGAAAACCTTAGTAACACTTTCTTTTTTGAACTGGAAGTAACCTGGAAAATCCCTACTACCAAAAAGAATAAAAAATAAAATAAATTATAGTTGAAAAAGAAAACCTATAACACTGGAAAACAATCGTTATTTTATTTAAGCTTTGGGTTGTGAACTAGTCTATTTTTTCTTTTTTAGAATTTAAGTAGTCCGTAAAATTATATTTTAATTATTTTGAGAGATTATAGGTGAAGTGTTTCATTTATTATTTAAATCCAGATTACGCATTAGCGTTCGTTATAAAGGTTACAAATACAATAAAGACGGCTGTTTGTGCAGAATTTTTGTGCTACAACTTTGTTAGATCATTTGCTTTAGCACCCATAAAAATTGAGGGGCTGTTCTAAAAGAACAACCCCTCAATGAATAAATTAGTTAACTGAATTTACTCTCCTTCCAGTTTTACCGGATAACGATAGGATTCTGTATATCCAGGATAAATACCATCTAGATAGATAGTTCCCTTTGCTGAAGCAATTGCCGCTTTAAAATCGTCTACTGTTTTTACAGCAGTTCCATTTACAGCTGTTATTACAAAGCCTTCCTGCATTCTGGAATTCTTAAGTGCACCCTCTTTTATCTTCTTCACCAATATACCACCTTCTATTTCATTTGCGGTAGCAATTTTCTTGTCAACATTTACTAAGTCGGCACCTAGTTTATCCATCACACTCTCGTTCTTAACCACTTCGGTACTACCTACTTTATTCTTCAGTACAAGGTTCGAAGTTATTTCTTTACCATCTCTGGTATAGGTAATTGTAATTTTATCACCTGGTTTATATCTTGCTACCTGCTCTTGAAGTTCTGGACCAGTAGCTACTTTTATACCATTTAGTTTAGTAATAAAGTCACCCTTCTTTACACCTGCAGCTTTTGCTGCACCTCCTTCAGGTACATCCATTACGTATACGCCTTCACCATCTTTAATATCTTGTTTCTTCTTTTCTTCATCACTCATACTTTCCTGTGGATATTGTATTCCTATATAGGCTCTTTGTACGGTACCATATTTCTTAATATCATTAATCACTTTTTTCACAATATTCACGGGTATAGCATAAGAGTAGCCAATATATCCACCGTTTTGAGAAGCAATTGCAGAGTTTATGCCAATCAGTTCACCATTCGTATTAATCAATGCACCACCGCTATTTCCTGGGTTTACAGCAGCATCAGTTTGTATAAAAGATTCAATAGGTGCTTTTACAGTAGGTTCTGCTCCATTGCGGTTTCCGCTACCAATTACCCCAATACTTCTTGCCTTAGCACTTACTATACCTGCAGTTACGGTTACATCTAGGTTCAAAGGATAGCCGATAGCCAATACCCACTGACCTAATTTACACTCATCACTATTACCATATACTAGGTAGGGTAAACCACTTTCTTCTATCTTTATCAAAGCCAGATCACTATTAGGATCTGTACCAATTACTGTAGCCTTGTAAGTCTTCTTATTCGTAAGGGTTACAGTCAATTCGTCAGCCCCTTCTACTACGTGATTATTCGTAACTATATACCCATCATCACTGATAATTACGCCACTACCACTGGCTCTTTGCTCTGGAATCATTTGTACTCTTGGTACATTAAAGAAATCCCCAAAAATGTCTCCACCAAACATATCACCAAAAGGATTACTCTGACGAGGAGCATTATTAGTTACTTGTTTTGCTTTAGTTTTTGTTTTAATGTGAACTACCGCAGGTGTTGCTGTAGTTGCAGGAGCCGTAAAATCAACTGGACCGGCATTATTGCCATAAAATCCTGCATAGTTTACTGGAAGCTTACCATTATCGGCAGAACCGGTATACTTGTGTTTCATTACTTCTCCATAACCCCAAACACTCAGAATGGCGGTTGTGGCACTGATAGCTACAATGGCTAAAATGTTTTTGAGTTTCATACTGTCTCTAATTTTTTTTAATTGAATAATATGGTTAACAAAATTCGTACCTAAGTACAACACAAAGAAAGAAAACTGACATTTTTTCAGCTTACTGATATTAGCTTTTAACAAAGAATTGCAATCCATTTAAAACTTCTTTAAGAACTCTCACCGCTAATCTATATAATAATCAGTTCATCACATTTTATCCTTAACAAAACAGTTGTAAAAATTTTATTTTGGATGCTTCCTGAGGTGCATAGCAACTATTCCTATCTAATGCAACCTTATTTATGTTGTACAAATTAAACTTCGTTAGGCAATATAACAAATAGGAATTTTTGTAAGGAGAAAAAGATTTTATTATTCCAGAACATATAAAAAATAAATGAACAATCAATTGTTTAACTATAAACCAATGTAAACAGAAAGTCCGAATCAAATTTTTGGTTGAGAACTATACTACTTTACCAATTCACTAAAATTATCCCCTTTTTTCTTTGTAATTTAATATTATTATAATGGTATTTGTATGCCAAAAATTTAGCAATACCCTATTTTTGAAATTGATTTTTATGTTACAATATATAATTGGCTTTCTAAACACAAATAAAAGATGAAAAAATATTTTACCTTTCTACTACTATCAGCTTTTTTTATTAATAACCTTTCAGCTCAAAAACGCCCAGATCATATTGTAATTCTTATGTTGGAAAACCATGGTTATAGTCAAATTATTGGAAGTTCAAATGCGCCATTTATTAATAGCCTTACGTTAGATCCTTATGCAGCATCAATGACTAATTCGTTTAGTTTGTTTCATCCCAGTCAGCCAAATTATATTATGTTGTTTTCAGGGTCTAATCAAGGAGTTGTTAACGATAATGTACCTGCTAGTTTACCATTTACAGCGGCTAATCTTGGGGCCTCATTGGTACAGAAAGGTTTTACTTTTACTGGATATTCCGAATCCTTGCCTTCTGTGGGGTATACAGGTGCAACTTCTGGTAATTATGCCCGTAAACATAGTCCTTGGATTAACTGGCAAGGAACCAGTACAAATGGCATTGCCACTACCGCTAATCAACCTTACAGTGCTTTTCCTACCAATTATAGTACTTTACCTACTGTATCTTTTGTAATACCAAATCTTGCCGATGATATGCATGATAGCGGTACATCAGGTGTTGCAATTAAATCGGGAGATACCTGGGTTCAAAATAATTTAAATAACTATATACAATGGTGCAAAACTAATAACAGTTTGCTGATACTTACTTTCGACGAAGACGATGATACTCCTTTAAACCAGATAACTACCATCATTATAGGACAGGATATAAAAGGAGGAAGTTACAACCAGCCTATAACGCATTACAATATATTAAGAACAGTAGAGGATTTATATGGTTTACCTTATGCTGGAACCAGTAAAGATTCTTCTTTTATTAGAAATATCTGGAAAACGGTTACTCCAGTAACATTTACTCGTTTTGAAGTAAAAAAAGGAATTAATAACAATATACTGGAATGGAATACGTCAAGCGAAGAAAATGCAGCTTATTTTTCAGTAGAATCTAGCATTGATGGCAAAGAGTTTACTTCAGTTGGAAATGTTATGGTAAAAGGAAATAACAGTGCCTATAAGTTTATACACAATAACCAATTGGTACAATACTATAGATTAAGGATCGTAAATAATACAGGAGATTACAACTATAGTAAAGTTTTAAAATTATATACGAATGCGAATTATACTCTTTTTAATATTTCTCCCAATCCTGCAAATAATAATACTGTCTTTTATTTTAACCAACCAACTACCAATGGTATTATTACCGTTTTTACAATGCAAGGACAAATTGTTTCAACTTATAAAATTTCAAATGGATCTACGAAATATTCATTAAATACTGAAGGCCTGAAAAATGGTAATTATTTACGCACCTATCCCGATAAATACAGTAAATGAGTATAAATAACATCATATATTGGGTAGTAGTGATATATATTTGTTACAAATTAGTAATAAATATGAATAAAATAGATGAGTATTTCTATTCCATCTTTGTTTTAGTTCTCTGTTTTATACCACCATCAGTTGCACTTATTTTATTCGACCATTCATTTATAAAACAGTCTGATATATTAATGGAATTAGGTATTTGGAAGTATGCAGTGGTTATTATTATATATTCATCTGTATTATTGTTAGTAGCATTTATTGATTTGCCATTAATTCATCCTAAAGTACTTGAATTTACGGGGGTTGAATTAACGGGAAAGCCAAGTGAATGGAAAATTGCTGGTATGCACTTTTTTATTAATGCAGCTATCGCTTTTATAATAACTTATTTTCATAGAAAATCTTTATTTATTGATTTCATTAAATGGTCAGCAATAGTTTCATTTATAAATATTGCAATACTATTAATAGAATATATGTTATTAGAGAAATTAAGTAAAAATAACAACTAAAAAAAGCATCTTTACTGTATTTATCGGGATAGGTGCGATTATTTATTGCATGTAAAAACATCCGATGGTGAACTTTCTCAAAAACTATTTATTACTAAATAAAGGTTTCATTTTTGCATAACGATAAACCGCAATATCCTTTTTTGTTTTTTCATTTTAGGGCGAGCATTTATTAATAAATATTATTACTGGCAAACTACTTATGTTATAAATTATAACTTATGAGACAATTATTCATCATCCGTCATGCTAAGAGTAGTTGGGAAAATATGTTGCAGAAAGACTTCGACAGAACACTTAACGAGCGAGGTATGCGCGATGCTCCTGCTATGGCAAAGCGTCTTGTTGATAAAGGAATCAGCATAGATAAATTTGTTTCTAGTACTGCCGTGCGAGCTTTTACTACTGCTAAATTCTTTGCAAAAGCATACCATCAAAAGGAGAGCGAAATAATTGCAGTTCACGGACTATATCATGCAGGAGAAGACGTGTTTTATAAAACGATTAAGGCTTTGGATAATAAAATAAATAGTGTGGCCTTATTTTCCCATAATCCCGGAATCACCTACTTCGTAAATAAGCTGACTAATTCCCGTATAGACGAGATGCCTACCTGTGGCATTTTTGCTATTCAGGCACCCATAGAAAAATGGGAAGACTTTGAAGAAGGTAACAATAAGTTCTGGTTCTTTGATTATCCAAAAAATGTTTAAATGTTTAACGTTTAAAACGTTTAACGGAATACATAAGCAATCGTGTTTATTTTGATACTTATAACACTATCGAGTTTAATGCTTGCTCCAGTAATTGATTGTTTTCAGGTGCATTATGGATTGGTAGATTATACGGGAAAGACTCTGCTTCTTTTATGGAGTTGGTAAGATTAAAATCGTTCTGATCTATATGTAATGCCCATTTTCTGGAGTGTAATAATGAAGCAAGATATTCCTGTTCAGTCTGTGCTGGCGTAGGAACCAAAATCAATTTCTTTTGTAGTCCAATCATTTCCATTAAAGAAGTATATCCACCTCTACATATTATATACTTACTCTTTAAAACAAGCTCGTTTAGTTCATTTCCTGGAAGGTGAGAGAGATACAATAAATTGTCGGTCCCTACTCTTTTAAACATGGCATTAGGTAAACCTCTTACTAATGCTATTTTATACGGACTATCTTTTACTTGTTTTAATATCTTTTCTTCCAAGATGGTTCTCTGAGGCTCTGGACCCGAAAGAATTATACAGGCATCATATTCTGTTTCAACATTAGAACGTTTTGGATTACCAAACCTAAATAACCAACCAATATATCGGTAAGCTGTTTTAGGAAAAACAGGAGGGTTTGACAATCTCCCTGCAAGGTTTTCCGGAAAAGGATTATCGGGTATCCAGCATTGATTAAACCGTTTAATTAATCGATAATGAAGCCTTCTAACAATGGACTCAGAGAATGTATTATTGGTAATTATATTCAATTGATGTGTAATCAAGACAGAATTAATATCCTTATGATAAAACCCATACCGGTTATCGCTGATAATCAGATCTACCTTGTTATGCTTTACAAACTCAGTAAGCCATTTATGTTCTGCATTAATGGCTTTAATGAACTTAGGTATCTGTACAAACAGTTTACATCTTGTTCCATGTTTACTTTTTCCATAGTTGATGTTGTAACCCAGTAAAGAGACAAAGGTTGCTGCAGGAAACTCCTGATGCAACAACCGTTTTTGCGAGCCCTCAGTAGCAATAATTACTTGAAAACCCCTTGCATATAATAGCCTGATTATGGGGATGCAACGGGTAGCATGACCTAGTCCCCAATCAAGCGGAGCAATTAAAACAGTATAAATTTTAACGTCTTTCAAATACAATAACTGAAATTATTATGAAACTATTGCCTTTAATTTGTGGAATGAAACAGAAGACAAAATTAATATTAGCAATAGTTATTGCAATTTCTGTGGCAAATGTAAGTTGTGGCTTATTTGGTAAATCAAATTATCAGAAACATTGTATGTGTCCAGTGTATAGGTCGGACAGAAGACGCTAACATCTAATTTAAATCCTCTCGTTTAAAGTCTTCCTATATTCTCCCAAAAATAAATTTGGAAATATTATATGTACATACATATATTTGCATTATGAAGTTGGAAGCAGCACTTAAAAGCAGTAAATTTAAAAGTAATATTCACAAGGCTGGATTGAATATATTATATACTGCATGGTGGTTAAAATCTTCTACTACAAAAGAATTGAAAGAGTTCGGTATTACTCATGAGCAATACAACGTTTTACGTATACTAAAAGGTAAGCATCCCGAACAAATGTGTGTAAAGGATATTGCTTCGAGGATGATTGAGAAAAACTCAAACGTACCAAGGATTATAGACCGTTTGGTGATTAAGAAATTAGTAAAAAGAGCTACTTCAGAAATAGATAAAAGAGAGACCGTAATGAACATTACTGCAGCAGGTATTTCCATATTGGATTCCTGTACTGTAGTAATGGATAAAACAATGGATAGCTTAATTGATTTAACAGAAGAAGAAGCAATAGTAATCAGTGAATTATTAGAGAAAATAAGAACAAAGGAATCGTAATCCTTTTTTTTGATATAATACATGTATATACACATAATAAAAATATAATAATGAAAACTTTACTTTACACAGCTGCATCAAGAGGACATGTAAATCATGGCTGGTTAGATGCTCATCACAGTTTTAGCTTTGGAAATTATTATGATCCTTCCAGGGTACATTTTGGAATGCTAAGAGTTTTAAACGATGATATCGTTCAAGGCGGAATGGGTTTTGGTATGCATCCTCATGATAATATGGAGATTATTACTATCCCTTTAACGGGGGCTTTGGAGCACAAAGATTCCACCGGAGGACATGGGGTTATTAAACAATACGATGTTCAGGTAATGAGTGCTGGTACTGGCTTATACCACTCAGAATTTAACCATAGTAAAACAGACTTTGTAAACCTGTTGCAGATATGGGTATTTCCAAAAGAGAAGAACATAACACCGAGATACGACCAAAAGACTTTCCTTCCTACTGAAAGAGAAAATAAATTACAAACAGTAGTAGCTCCCGACAATCAGGAAGCACTTTATGTACATCAGGACACCTGGTTCAGTCTTGGTAAATTTGAATCAGGAAAGACTACAGACTATACCATCAACAAAAAAGGAAATGGCGTATATCTTTTTGTGATTGAAGGTAGCATAACTGTTGGGGAACAACAGCTTGGCAAAAGAGATGCCTTAGGTATTTACGACACGGATGCGATAACTATTACCATCACTTCCGATGCGGAGTTTCTGTTAATAGACGTTCCAATGAATTAGTTATTTAATCACCATTTATAAACATTACAATTATGTCAGTTTACAAAATCGACGCTGCACACAGCGAAATCAATTTTAAGGTAAAACACCTTATGATCACTACCGTTTCTGGTAGCTTTACTTCTTTTGAAGGAACATTAGAGAGCGAGAAAGAAGACTTTTCTGATGCTAAAATCAGCTTTAGTGCTGATGTGAATTCCATCTCAACTAACAACGAGCAAAGAGATGGTCACCTTAAGTCTGAAGACTTCTTTGCTGCTGAAGCTTTTCCTACTTTAACCTTCAGCTCTACTTCTTTTGCTCCTAAAGGCGGAGATGAGTATGCACTTACCGGAGATCTTACTATTAAAGGAGTAACTAAATCGGTAGTATTAAACGTAGAATTAGGCGGAACCGCTACAGATCCTTGGGGTCAGGTAAAGGCAGGTTTTGAATTGAATGGCAAAATTAACCGTAAAGATTTCGGCTTAAGCTGGGATGCAGTTACAGAAGCAGGAAACATCATGGTAAGTGAAGAAGTGAAATTAATAATGAGTGTTCAATTAATTAAACAAGCATAATTTACGGAGTAATCAATAGTATTATTATTATCTGTAAATAATTTCAATGTATTAAAAGAGGGGCTGTACTTTAGCCCCTCTTTTTAAATATAATAATTATGAATATTGCAATTGTATCTGGTAGTCCAAGAAAGGAAAGCGTTACACACCGTATTGCATTACACCTTCAACAAAAGTTGTCTGAAACAGGCCACTCTATCAGTATTGTAGATGTAAGAGAACATGATTTGCCTTTGTTGCAATCCGTATTTTCTTCAGTAGAAAAGACTCCTGAAAAATATAAAGCACTGGCAGAACAAATGTTTGCTGCAGATGCTTTTATCCTGGTTACACCTGAATATAATGCGGGTTATTCTCCTGCATTACAAAATCTATTCGATCATTTCCCTAAACAAGCACACAAAACTTTTGGTATAGTTACCGGTTCTGTTGGCGGATTAGGCGGAATGAGAAGTACTCAGCAATTGTTTTTATTAATAGCAGGGTTGTTTGGTATTGCATCTCCTAATATGCTGGTAACACCTTTTATGGATAAGAAGTTTGATGCTGAAGGAACTCTTATTGATCCTACTTTCGCTGGCGCTGTAGATAACTTTATCAAGGAGTTTGTATGGCTTGCAGAAAGGGTTTCTAAAAATTAATATTTGTCAGGATTCATTTCTGATATACTATACCCGTTTCCGGTAACTTTACACAAATAGATATTATGAAATATATCGAGGAGGCAAACAGGTATATTGATAATGCCAAAGAAATATTAAGAGAAAAGGCACATAAGGAAGATGGCTATTATCAGGATATGAAATATGTAAAGATGGCAGGGCATACTGCATATACCGGAATACTGATGGCTTTAGATGGCTATTTTAGAGGAGCGAGAAAAACAAGAAAAAGTGTAGAATGGTATCAGGCGGCTTTAGCAAAAGAAGATAAAAAGATAGTAACGGTTTTCAATAGCGCTTATCATACACTTCATTTAGTAATGGGATATGATGGTGAACAGAATTCTAAGATAGTATCCGCAGGACTGGAAGAAGCAGAAAAGATTATTCATTGGGTAGAAATGAAACAGGAAAAAGCTACTGCTTAATACACAATACTCTTTATACATTATTAAAAGACTTCGAATATAAATTCGAGGTCTTTTTTTAAAACCAGATTTTGCAATAGGAATCGATATGATAGCTACAAATGCAATAAAGACAAGTGTTTGAGTAGATTTTTTGTTAGCAAGCATAATGAATTATGGTAATAACAAAAAATCAAGCAAATACTGGTGTTTGAAGCATTTGGAGTTTGTAATAGATTCTCTACTGCAAATTCTGGGTTTATCCATCTACCGGCTTCAAGGGTGTATCAAGTATTAGCTGATAAAAGTCAAGATTAAGCCAGCTGCCAAACTTAAAACCAACCGCAGGTAAGGTGCCACAATGTTTAAACCCAAAGGAACTATGTAGCTTTTTACTAACCTCATTTGCCGCATCAATTCCTGCAACCAGAGTATGATAATCCTGCGCCCTTGCAGCATCAATAATTTCTTGTAATATAATCTTACCATACCCCTTACCCTGATGCGCAGTATGTACATATAAAGAGTGCTCAACAGTATATTTATAGGCAGGTCTTTCTCTAAACATTCCATAAGTCCCAAATGCCAGCAAAGTATTTTGTTCATCTACTAATCCAATGATTGGATAATTACCTTTTTGTTTAGTAGCAAACCAGTCTTCCATCATCTTTTCGGTTCTTGGATAGTAGTCATACAAAGCGGTTGTATTCAATATAGCCTCGTTAAAGATGGCTAATATCTGACTGGAGTAAGAAGTATCGCAAGTAATAATCTTCATAGTATTTGTATTTATGCTGTATGCTATTTCCTTTCTCCTACCGCCTGATTTTCTATCCTCAAACTCATCACTACCACAATAAAGCTGAAGAATAAGGAAGTATAAAACAGGTACAGATATGGCACATCTATCATGCAATAAAATATTACCAGCCCAATCTTTAATATGGCTATAGGTAAATGTTTCAGGGTAATGTTCTTATTTGTTTTATGGTAATATAAACCAATCGTCATGAAGATAGTGGGTAACCCTAAAGCAGAAATTAGCAGTAACTTATGTTGCAGAAGTATACCCTCCTTTCCAAAGAATTTAGCAAACCCGAGGGTTATATTAAATAAATGTGGAGAATCGTTCCAGACCCTTCTTGCAAAATCGATATACTCGCCTGGTAGAAAAAATAAACGTTGAAATACCCCTATTCCAAATGGCAACAACATCAGCAATACCAGTAAGGATAGTCCCGTAATAACAATCTTCAATAGTCCTTTATATTGTTTAGTCCATATCCAGTACACCAGCATTGCAGGCAACCATCCAGCCAATGCATAGCGGCTAAGAACACATAGCGAAATTGCTACTCCTAAGAAGATAAAACTATCGGTAAACAATGCCAGTGCCAGTAAACTATAATAAAATATAATGATGCCCTCTTCCGTATAAGGTATAATGCCAGAGGCTTCAGAAGAGAGTATCCACCAAAGCGTGATGAACATAAACAGCGAGGCTATCAACGTTAGTATCTGATGCTTCATTGGGCGTAGCAATGCAAAGAATAGTATTACCGATGAGAAGATGGCAGTAACGGTTATCCATCTTAAATCGAAGTTATGGAAGACCGCTATACAATAAGGCATCCACATGGCAGGGAAATAAACAGGTTGTATACCATGCCAGATCTCTGGAATAATATCATATACATGGCCTCCTTTACCAGCCAGAAAACGCTGACACATAATCTTCATGATAGGTAGCATATCTGCATCATGATAATCCATGGGAGCATCTTCCATCCATTGTACAGAAAAACGTATAGCAACAATTCCAAGCACTACAATTATGGCTTTCTTGTACCAGTATAATGGCCTGGTATGATTAATATGTTGAGGATGAAAACTAATCGTTTGAAACTCGGGCAATAGCAAAAAGGTTATAGCAATAGTAATTCCCGCTAATGCATAGAGTATGGTAGCAAAACTTATTAAAGATGGAAAGTTAAGCATATACGTTGCACTCAATGTTTCGCATGCCAATGCAAAAACCATCAACCTCTTTGGAGTTATAAATTTACTGAGTGCCATAATAATCCGGTTTGAATATCTGCTGCAAATAAAACAAATATTAAGAGTTGAGTCAGTTGTAATATTTTCGCGGGCAGAACATAGTAATCATCATGACGGCAGATCAACTGGTATATACGGTTTTCTTAATAGTTTTAAGTGGTGCGCTAATATTGGATCTGGGCTTTATGAGTCGCAGCAATAAGGTAGTTACCGTGCGCACTGCATTATTGCAAACGCTTTTCTGGGTGGCCCTTGCATTAGGATTCTTTGTATTTATGTGGATGGAAGAAGGCAGCAAAACCGGACTCGAATACCTGAGTGGTTACCTGATGGAATGGAGCCTGAGTATCGACAATATATTCGTATTTGTTTTAATCATCAATGCCTTTAAAGTAAAAGAAAAATACTACGGACGTGTACTGATTGTAGGTATTATGATGGCCATTATCTTCAGGGTATTATTCATTACCCTCGGAGTAGCAGCAGTAGAAAAGTTCCATGAATTATTGTATGTCTTTGGAGCCTTCCTTATTTATACCGGCTTTAAAATGTTCTTTGCCCATGAAGAAAAAGAAATGGACCCAAGCCACAATAAAGTATATAAGTTTCTTAAACGCTTTTTGCCAATAGTGCCCCACGATGGCGATGGTCGTTTTATCATTCGTCCAAACCGTAAACCGCAGTATACCATGCTGTTTGTGGTAGTGGTATTATTGTCGACTATCGATATCGTGTTTGCTTTAGACTCTATCCCAGCGGTAATGGGTATTTCGCAGAACAAGCTGGTTATTTATACCTCCAACATCTTTGCTGTATTGGGATTAAGAAGTTTATTCTTCCTGTTGAAAGGGGCTGTAAATCAGTTCAAGTATTTGCAACATGGAATAGCGGTAGTACTGGTATTCATTGGCGTTAAGATGCTGGGAGAGCACTATGTAAACTTATGGTTTAGCAATACTATGCAGGTAGTATTATCGCTCTTAGTGATTCTTTTATGTATCGGCACTTCCATTGTAATATCGCTGTTGAGTACTAAGAAACGAATTAAGCATTAATAGTTGAATGGTTCAATAAAACAATTAATTATATAGGGTTTGTTTCTTTAATAATCATAAAATAGACAAGGAAATTCAGGAGTTATCAAAACAACATATATTTGCCCTGATGATGTCACTAACGACTATAAAGAATGTATTGCAGGAATTAAAGCCTGAACTGGAAGCTAAATACCATGTTAGCGCTCTGGGATTATTTGGTTCTGTAGTTAGAGATGACTATACAGATATTAGCGATATAGACATTATTGTTGACTTTAGCAAACCCATTGGAATTGATTTTATTGACTTAGCAGATTTATTAGAAAAGCATCTTGACAAGCCAGTTGACTTAGTTTCTAAAAGGGGCATTAAAGAAAAATATTACGCAACAATTGAATCAGCGATAGTGTATGTCTAACCGCAACCCCCAATTACTTATAGAAGACATCCTGGACAGCAGCAATAAAATTCTACAATACAGTACTGGCATGACTTATGAAGAGTTTATTGCCGATAGCAAAACGGTTGATGCAGTAATTAGAAATTTTGAAATAATAGGAGAAGCTGCAAACAGACTTCCAGATGATTTTAAAGAAATTCATCCCAATATTGACTGGCACAAAATAAGAGGTTTCAGAAATAGAATAGTACACGATTATATGGGTATAGATTACACCATAGTATGGGAAATAAGAAACAACTTTTTGGCTTCACTGGTCGATAAGCTAAATACTATAAAGGAATAAACCTTTCTACATAATATCAATCTCCAGCCTCAGTCTTTCTTTCAGCTCATATAATAACGGATACTTCTCCGCTATGCGCTCAAAACGCTGACGGCTACCAAGATACATAGGGTGCACCTCTGTTTCTACCTGTCCTTCCAGCACTTTTACACTATACTTTATCGCCCTGTTATTGAATTGTTTAATGAGGTTATCGGCGAAGTACATTTTCTCTCCATCTATAAAACGCTGATGCAGAATGGTCTTTACCATTACCTGAAAGTTCATCTCATCTATTATCTCCAGTTCTGCATCTCTGAATGCAGCAGCACAGGATATTTTAGCAGGTATAGCGGCAAGATGATCAGCATATTCTTTCCAGCAGGCCGTAAGACTTTCCATATCCAGTGGTTTCGATTCTTGTACTACTTCAATATTATATCGGTTGCCCACCTTCTCTTGCAAGGCTTCCAGCAATCCCATCTTTGGCTTTGGAGTAGGTACTCTATTTGTAGTGGCTGGCGCAACAGGAGTA
>Ga0214192_1001201_pt1 | contig 14788 bp, 14 predicted proteins | sample TroBogEpilimnion_44_FD_153030 | JGI IMG/M metagenome (GOLD analysis project Ga0214192, IMG submission 153030) | Freshwater microbial communities from Trout Bog Lake, WI - 29JUL2008 epilimnion | ecosystem: Environmental > Aquatic > Freshwater > Lake > Epilimnion/Euphotic zone | place: Trout Bog... | reverse complement strand
ATAGAGTATGAGTAGAAGCAAATACAACATGAGTGAGAGGAAGGTGACTATGAGTGAAGACAAATAGAGTATGAGAAGAAACAAATACAACATGAGTGAGAGGAAGGTGACTATGAGTGAGGACAAATAGAGTATGAGTAGAAACAAATACAACATGAGTGAGAGGAAGGTGACTATGAGTTAGGACAAGTAGAGTATGAGTAGAAACAAATACAACATGAGTGAGAGGAAGGTGACTATGAGTGAGGACAAATAGAGTATGAGCAGAAGCAAATACAACATGAGTGAGAGGAAGGTGACTATGAGTGAGGACAAATAGCATATTAGTCGCGGATTGGTGGATTAACGGAAAATGGTTTTAATTGCTAGTTGCAAATCTAAGATTTGCTATCACCATGACGTAGTCGGAGACGTACGCCAAACAACAGCCAATACAAACTACGACCAAAGGGGTTCAAGGTTAATACAAGCATCGTTCAGAAATGGGCGGTGCTTTTTTTTGTTATTACCCGATACACAAATTGGAAACTAGGATTGCTTCGCTTCGCTGGCAAAGATGGGCGTTTTGTATTTTGTATTAAGTGCCGTATGTCAATGTCATTAAGTTAAGGGTTATTACGGCCTTTCAGGCCTTTTGAGTCTTGTAATCGCCTATGCCATGGGCTTCACCCATTGCTAATATCTTACGCCAATTCATGGCTTTTTTTAAGTACAGTTGCCTTAACTTAATGACCTTGTCAGTAGGTACTAACTATTGGTAGAGAGGAGTATTTTTTTGTATTTAAAGCCCCATAGGTGGCGAGATTGAAGTAAGGGAAGTGAAAGGGGAAATTACGTTGAGCTTATTCTTTATTGGGGCTTTTTTATGTTGTGTATTGAGTGATTGAAAATTTTCGGGACTCTACACCGCAATTTTCCATTGTGTGGGTTTAATGTTGAAATTGTTGAGGAGAAAATGAGACTTTTCGGAGAAGTACACGCTGTGGAGAATAAAATACATCAGACTAAAAAAAAATATTGCTACCATAAGGTCGTTCCTATGGAACTAATTCAAAATCGTGGAGGTATAACCTTTTGGTAGAAAGAGATTCCATTTTATAAAACGTGGATGTATTTTGTATTGCAAAACCGATAGAAGGGAAAATCCTTTTGCTGCGCTAACCCCCATCCCATAAAGGAGTGTAATGCAGCGCAGCAAAAGATTGGAATGATAGCGGGGGCCAACGGCCTGCCCAAAATCAAAATAAAAAATAAAAAATAAAAAGTAAAAAGGCAAAAGTGACTGTAGAATTCTGAAATAAGTTTGTAACACTTACATTTGCGGCTCTTATATAAGGTATGATAAAAATTAAATTTCCGGACGGTGCAGAAAGAGAATATGCAGAAGGCGTATCGGCACTGGACGTAGCGAAAAGCATTAGCGAAGGATTGGCCCGTAAAGTACTGGTGGCCGAAGTAGATGGAGAGGTATGGGATGGAAACAGGCCTATACATAAAGATGCAGCTCTGAAACTGATAACCTGGGAGGATAATACAGGGAAAGCTACCTTCTGGCATTCGTCTGCACATCTGATGGCTGAGGCGGTAGAACAAATGTTTCCTGGCGTTAAATTCTGGGTAGGTCCTGCGGTGGAAAAAGGATTCTATTACGATATGGATCTGGGTGATAAAAAACTTACCGAAGACGACCTGGCTACGCTGGAAAAGAAGATGAACGAACTGGCAAAGGCTAATAGCGTTTTTGTTAGAAAAGAAGTGCCTAAGGCTGAAGCAGTATCTTATTTTTTGGAAAAAGGTGATGAGTACAAACTAGACTTATTGAGCAACCTGAATGATGGAGAGATTACTTTCTATACGCAGGGTGCATTTACCGATTTGTGTCGTGGACCACATATTCCGCACACAGGAATGATAAAGGCTATTAAGCTGATGAGCATTGCTGGTGCATACTGGAAAGGCGATGAAAAAAACAAACAACTTACCCGTATATATGGTGTTACTTTTCCAAGTCAGAAAGAACTGGATGAGTACCTCTTAATGCTTGAAGAAGCCAAGAAAAGAGATCACCGTAAGCTTGGAAAAGAACTGGGTATTTATACCATGGATGATGATATAGGTCCGGGTCTTATTTTGTGGATGCCTAACGGTACTATCATTATTGAAGAGCTGGAGAAACTGGCTAAGGAATCGGAAGAAGCAGCTGGCTACAAAAGAGTGGTTACGCCACATATAGCTAAGGAAAATCTGTATATTACCAGTGGTCACTTACCTTACTATGCCGACAGTATGTTTCCACCAATGGAACTGGATGGTGAGAAGTACTATCTGAAAGCAATGAACTGTCCGCATCACCACAAAATATTTGCTGCAGAACCTAAGAGTTATCGCGATCTTCCTTATCGTATCGCTGAGTATGGTACTTGTTACCGTTACGAGCAAAGCGGTGAGTTGTTTGGACTAATGAGGGTAAGATGTCTGCACATGAATGATGCGCATATTTACTGTAATAAAGAACAGTTTGCGCAGGAGTTTAAGGCGGTGAATGAAATGTACATTAAGTACTTTAAAATATTTGGAGTAGATAAATATGTAATGCGCCTTAGCTTACACTCTCCGGAGAAACTGGGTCAGAAATATGTAAACGAGCCAGCTCTCTGGAAAGAAACTGAAGACATGGTTCGTAAGGTATTGATAGAAACAGGTACTCCATTTGTAGAAGTACAGGATGAGGCTGCTTTCTATGGTCCAAAGATTGATGTACAGATCTGGAGTGCTATTGGTAGAGAGTTTACACTGGCTACCAATCAGGTGGATTTTAATAGTGGTAATAAATTCAAACTGGAGTTTACCAATCAGGCAAATGAAGGAGAAGTGCCATTAATTATTCACCGTGCCCCTTTGGGTACACATGAGCGTTTTATTGGATTCCTACTGGAACACTATGCGGGTAAATTCCCTACATGGTTATGTCCGGTTCAAGTAAAAATATTACCTATCAGCGATAAGTTTATTCCATTTACACAGGAACTTAAACAACAATTAAGAGCAGCAGGTGTAAGAGTGGAAATAGATGAAAGAAGCGAGAAAATAGGTAAAAAGATTCGTGAAGCTGAGCTGAGCCGTACTCCTTATATGCTGGTAATAGGAGAGAAGGAAGTAAATGAAAGTGTACTTTCAGTTCGTCGTCAGGGTAAAGGAGATGCGGGAACCATCAGTATTGATGAGTTTATTAAAAATATTTCGGAGGAGATAAGAAACAGGCAATAGGCAAAGAGGCAAGGAGGAGAGGCACAAAGGCAACGAGGCACAAAGGCACAAAGAGATACAAATACAAGGCAAAGAGGAAATACAGCTGAATGCCAAACGCATAATGCTGAACACTAATACTGAATACGTAAGTATTTGAGGTTTTAAATGTGGCTTTGGAGTGTTAAAATTGGATTTTGAGCTTATTTATTGTATAAACTATTACTTTTACAAAAATTATTTAATTAGCAAAAGCGATTATTCACCAAACAACAATTAATGGCTACACCGTTTAGACCAGGAGGAGGAAGATTTAATCCCCGATTTAAAGTTCAAGAACCTGAACACAGAATTAACGAACGTATCAAAGCAAATGAGGTAAGACTTGTAGGCGATAATGTTACCGTTGGTATCTATCCTATTCAGGAAGCGTTAAGAATAGCGCAAGATCTTGAGCTGGATTTAGTAGAAATTTCTCCTACCGCAGAACCACCGGTTTGTAAGGCTATTGATTATAAGAAGTTTCTTTACGAAAAGAAAAAGAAAGAGAAAGAAACTAAAGCTAACGCTAAACAAAGTGAGGTTAAGGAAGTTAGGTTTACCCCTAATACCGATGACCATGACTTTGATTTCAAAACAAAACATGCTGAAGGATTCCTTAAAGACGGTAACAAAGTGAAAGCTTTTGTACAGTTCAAAGGACGTGCTATCATGTTTAAAGAAAGAGGCGAATTAGTGTTGTTGAAATTTGCTGAAAGACTTGCTGAGGTTGGTCAACCTGAAATGTTACCGAAACTGGAAGGTAAAAGAATGTTTCTGATGATGACGCCAAAAACCAGCAAGAAGAAGAAAGAGGGAGAGTAATACCAATTAGCTAATTAGCTAATGTTCTAATGAATAAATAATAAAATATTTTTTATTTTGACTTTAGAATTTAGGTAATATAAAACACTTCTTATCTCTTTTTACTTTTTATTTTTTACTTTTTACTTTATAACATGAATATTATTCGTAACGACTGGACTATACCAGAAATCGAAACTATTTATAACACTCCTTTACTGGAGTTGATTTTTAAAGCTGCTAACGTTCACCATCAATATAATAATACAGCTGAAGTTCAGGTTTGTACTTTATTGAGTATTAAAACAGGTGGTTGCAGCGAAGATTGTGGCTATTGCCCACAAGCTGCAAGATACCAGACTGATGTAGAAGTTCAGCCTTTGATGAAGACTGAAACCGTGTTGGAGTATGCTCAGAAAGCAAAAGATGCAGGTAGTACACGTTTTTGTATGGGTGCTGCATGGCGCGAAGTAAGAGATAACAGAGACTTTGACCGTGTACTAGAAATGGTGAAAGGGGTAAACAGTATGGGCATGGAAGTTTGCTGTACTCTGGGTATGCTTACTGGAGAACAAGCTAAAAAACTGGCTGATGCTGGTTTGTATGCATACAACCATAATCTGGATACTAGTAAAGAACATTATTCCGATGTAATATCTACCCGTACTTACGACGAAAGATTAGCAACACTGGACAATGTGCGTAAGGCAGGTGTAAGTGTTTGTTGTGGTGGTATTATTGGTCTTGGCGAACAACATGAAGATAGAATAAAGATGTTACATACTTTGGCAACACTACCAGAACATCCTGAGAGTGTGCCAATTAATGCACTGGTACCTGTAAAAGGCACACCAATGCAGTTTAATGAAAAGGTAGACATCTGGGATATGGTAAGAATGATTGCTACTGCAAGAATTCTGATGCCTAAAGCCATGGTAAGATTGAGCGCAGGAAGAACGGATATGACGATTCCTGAACAGGCTATGTGTTTCCTTGCTGGCGCTAATTCTATTTTTGCTGGTGACAAGCTTTTAACTACGCCTAATCCATCATTTGAAGATGATAATGCCATGTTCCAACTGCTTGGTTTAACGCCATTAGAAGCGTTTAAAGGACATGAAGATCATCATCATCATCATGAGCATGGACACTGCCATAATTAAAGTAAAAAATTAATAGCCAATACAATTTTAGACTAATTGAAATTTTATATAAAAGGAGCGACTACTAAATTGGTCGCTTCTTTTGTTTTAATCCCTTTATTTTTGGGTTTAGTTAATCATATTTTGTAGAAGCCAATGCATCATTTTTTAATTATAGAGAAACAACCAGTAATTGCAGCAGGCGTGACTTCGTTTATTTCTGCGAAGTTTCCTACTGCAAATATTACCGCAGTAGCACCAGAAGATCTAGTTGCTCAATTTCTTTATCATAAATACATTTGTTATATATTTAGTACAAGCGCTCATTTGTCGGAAAACGATAAAATAATCAGGGGTATATTTATGCATCAGTCCGATGCAAAAATTATTATCTTTTCTAATGAAACCAATACCACTTTTGCAAGACATTATCTTAGAGCTGGTGCAAAAGGTTACCTTTCAAAGAGTGTTACAAAAGAAGAGTTTTTAAGTTGTATAATCACTGTCCTCGAAAATAGTATTTATTTAAGTCATGATATTAAAAATGCATTGGCAGATAATTATCAGGAAAACAAAACAACCATCAAACTTGATAAACTATCTAAAAGGGAACTGGAAATTGCTACTATGCTGGCAAAGGGCATCAGCAGCAATGAGATATGTACAATAACGAAGTTACATTCATCCAGTGTTGGCACTTATAAGGCAAGAATATTTGAAAAACTGAATGTCAAAAACATCATTGAGCTCAGGCATCTTGCACAAATAAACAACATAGTATTAGGGTAATTGCCCAAGAAATTTCTACAATGTATTCCAAACAACTAAAATTATTTCTGGATAAAAAGGAACAATTATATAATCAACTTTCTTTTGTTGAACTCGATCCTATCTCAATTCCACATAGCTTTAGCCAACAGCAAGACATAGAAATAGCCGGTTTTTTTGCAGCTTTGTTCTCCTGGGGAAATAGAACTATAATCATGAATAAGTCGAGGGAATTAATGGAGCGAATGGATAGTGCTCCTTTTCCATTTTGTACACAACATACTGCTAAAGATTTAAAAAGAATTGCAGGCTTCAAACACAGAACTTTTAATGAAGTTGATATCCAGTATTTCATTCGGTTTCTGAAACATCATTATAGTATTCATGATTCATTGGAGACTGCATTTTCTCAATGGATTAAACCTACAGATTCAACAATTGAAAATGCATTGATTGGTTTTCGCAACTACTTTTTCTCTTTACCGGATAGTCCGGACAGAACTAAAAAACATGTCTCAACTCCGCTTAATGGGTCGCATTGTAAAAGACTGAATATGTACCTGAGATGGATGGTTAGGAAAGATAATAATGGTGTAGACTTTGGCATATGGAATACCATTAAACCTGCTCAGTTAATTATCCCTATTGATGTTCATGTAGCCAGAGTTGCAGAAGCCTTAGGAATGCTGAATGGGCATAAAATAAACTGGGAAACGGCGGTGTATTTAACCAAACTATTGAAAGCATTTGATAAGAATGATCCTGTAAAATACGACTATGCTTTATTTGGATTGGGCGTAATGGAGAAGTTTGGTAATACAAATACATAGCCGCAGAGAAAGGAGTACGCAGAGTAAAGTGTTCTATTAAACCAATTGAAAATAATAAAACTCTTTATCTCTTTTCTCTGCGGTTAATATATTATATCTCGCTCAGCTTAAACACTTCCTTCTGTCTTATTCCTCTTTCTGTATACTGAAGACTGCAACATTCATTCTTTGGGTCGTGCTCGAAAAAGAGAATAAAGTCATTGTCGGCAGCTTCCTTTAAAAAGGTTTTCTTTTCCATTAAAGTAATCAAAGGAAACATATCATAAGCCATTACATATGGGATAGGCAAATGTCCAACTGATGGCAATAAATCAGCTACGTAAACAATTGTTTTTCCTTTGTATTGTATAGCAGGCATCATCATAGCATTGGTATGGCCATTTACTATATAAAAAGATAATTCCGGAATAATAGTAGAGGGTACATGTTGCACTTCTCCTTTGCTATTTACCCCATCTTTTACACCTTCTACAAACTTTAATCTACCACTTTCCTGTATCGGTAATATGTTCTCTTTCAGGAAAGATGCTTTCTCTCTATCGTTAGGAAATACAGCCCAGTTCCAGTGTTGTTCATTGCTCCAGTAGGTTGCATTTTTAAATGCAGGTACAAGTTGTTCTTCTATTCGCTCTACACTTCCTCCACAATGGTCAAAATGAAGGTGGGTATGAATTACATCGGTAATATCGTCTTTGCTGAATCCTATTGCATTCAGCGATTTCTCCAGCTTGTCTTGACCATGAAGATAGTAATGCCCCATAAATTTAGCATCCTGTTTGTCGCCAATACCGGTATCTATTAATATGAGTTTATCGTCTTTCTGAATCAATAATAAACGCATTGCCCATGGACAAAGATTATTCTCGTCCGAAGGGTTCAGTTTATTCCACATACTCTTAGGCACTACACCATACATAGCACCACCATCCAGCTTAAACATTTCTGTATTAATAGTATATAGTTTCATAGCTAAGCAATTTGTTTATCCTGTTGTTTTTGAGTAAAAAACAGGAATACTAATCCTATAAAAAAGAACGCTACAAGGGCAATAATAGAGTTACGCATATTGCCTGTAAGTTGTTGTATAAATCCAAAGCTGAACATGCCAATTACTATGGCAATCTTTTCGGTTACATCATAGAAACTAAAGAACGAAGCAGTATCTTTTGTTGAGGGCATTATTTTGGCATAGGTAGATCTGCTTAATGATTGTATACCACCCATTACCAGTCCTACTATTGATGCAATTGCATAAAACTGTATTTCTGTAGTTGTGTAATAAGCTGCAATACATACTCCAATCCAGATGACTACCACAAACATCAACACTTTAAAATTACCAAAGAGGTCTGAGAGTTTAGCCATTAAATAGGCTCCTGCTATAGCAACTATTTGAATGAGTAAAATGCAGATAATTAATTTACTGGTATCCAGTTTTAAAACCTGACTTCCAAATAGGGTAGCAGCAAGCATAACCGTCTGTACACCCATACTATAAAAGAAAAAAGCAGTAAGATATTTCTTTAATAAAGGAAGTTGTTTTACATGTTCCCACACTTTTTTTAACTCATGAAAGCCATTTACTAATAAGCTATGCTGAAGGTCGTTTCCTATAGGCGTTCCTTTGGGTAAACGGGCAAATGTAATCTGTGCAAAGCCTATCCACCATAATCCAACCAGCATAAAGGAAATTTGTGCTGCCAATCCGCCCGACATGCCGAATGGTTTTGCCATTACAAATACAAAGCAGATAAGTTGTAGTAATACACTTCCTATATAGCCATATGCAAAACCTTTTGCGCTCACACTATCCTGATCTTTTTCTGCTGCTATTTCTGGAAGGTATGCATTGTAGAATACCAGACTGCCACAGTAGCCTATTGCTGCCAGTATACAACAAATTATCCCTAAGCTAAGGTGAGAAGCATCAAATTTAAATAAAGTAATACAGGCTATTCCCCCCAGGTAGCAGAAGAATTTCATGAAGTTTTTTTTATTGCCTTTATAATCTGCAATGGATGATAAGATAGGAGAGATGATGGCAATAACCAAATAGGCAAAAGCGATAGCGTAATTATACAATGCAGCACTCTCTATTTTAAAGCCTAAAAAGCTTACTTCATGACTAACTACACCATTTATAGTGTTGGTAGTTATTGCATCATAATAAGCAGGAAAAATGGTAGATGTTACTACTAGGTTATATGCACTATTAGCCCAGTCGTACATTGCCCATCCATTAATTACTTTTTTGGATGCAGTAGTAGTAACCTCCATGTATTTTTATTTAATAATACCCTTACTTACAAGCACTAATACTATTATGCCCATTGCAATACGGTAATAGCCAAATACTTTGAAACCATGTTTTTGCAGGTAAGTAATAAAGAATTTAACGGCTATTAAAGCTACAATAAATGCAACTACACTACCTATGCCAAGTTTAGTAAGATTGTCCATAGTCAACACTTCCGGACTCTTCTTATATACATCCAGAAAACTCTTTGCTGAAGCAGCAATCATGGTAGGAACAGCAAGGAAGAAAGAAAACTCCGCTGCTACTCTTCTGGTTAAACTTTGAGTCATTCCACCTACAATAGTTGCGGCACTTCTACTTAATCCTGGAAAAACAATACTCAAAACCTGAAAACAACCTATAATAAAAGATTGCTGGAAAGTTATTTTATTTTCAGTATTAATCTGTGGATTCTTGAATAAGTTGTCAACGAATAACAATATGACTCCACCAGCTATCATCACTATTGCTATAAAGTTTAAACTAGCTAAACTCGCATCAATATGTTTCTTAAGAAAGAACCCCCCAATAATAGCAGGAATAACAGCAATAACAAGTTTGAAATAGAAATCCAACTTTTTAAAATCAAAGAATTTCTTATAATAAATTACAACAACTGCTGCAATAGCAGCTAACTGAACCACAATCTCGAACATATCAGTAAATGTATCGGGTGTTACACCAATCAAAGGATTGGTAATCTTCATGTGTGCAGTACTGGAGATTGGCAAAAATTCGGTAATTCCTTCTACAATTGAAAGAATGATTGTCTGTAAGTAGTCCATTTTGGATGTTGTTTGGTAGTATAAAAAAAGCGGTGATTTTTTCACCGCTTCAAAGAAAAGAAATTATTTTAATTAGTTAGCAGATTTAGCTTTTTTAAATATTGCAAAAATCTCTATTACAAGTCCTGCTAGTATTAGTATTGGTGCAACGGTAATTCTAGTAGTGCTGTATACAACGTTGTCGTCAAAAACTTTTGGGTCAGCATTCTTTCCACCACTCATCAGAAAAAAGCCCAGTGCAATTATTACTCCACCTATAGCCATCCAGATAAAGTTATCTTTAGTAAAAAGAACTGGCATTTCTTTACTTTTTGTTTCTACTTTTTTAGCAATACTCATGTGTATATGTTTTAAAAACTGCTGCAATATAAAGAAAGAAATTTCATACTACAGGTTAAATTGTTATGAAATTGACTAATATAGTTCGTCCAGTTTCATTTTTAAATATTTTCTAACGCTTCGATGTGTACTTATCAAGGAGATACTTACCCCTATAAAAATCATTCCTGAGAATAATAAGGTGAAGTTTTTAATATTATGAAGTGTTGCAAGCTCTGGAAATTGACCTTCAGCCCATTTTACCAGACTAAACAATAAGAGAATAGCAATGATAGAACTTATAAAACCATTAAGCAGTGCTTTTAAATCCATTGGTTTGGTGATAAACCAACGGGTGGCACCAACCATCTGCATTGTTTTTATCAGGAATCTATTACTAAACATTGCTAATCTTATAGTATTATCTATGCTTACTATTACTATTAAGGTAAGAATAATTGCTAGTACAATGAAGATCAGACCTACTTTGCTTGCATTCTCATCGAGTTTTGAAACCAGACTTAACTGATATTGAACTTCTGTAATTTGATTGCCAAAAAGTCTCATAATATGCTCTCTAATAGCTTGTAAACTGTCTTTATTTACATATTCAGCCTTTGCCTTAAAGTCAATACTCTCTGGCAATGGGTTCTGATCAAGGGTTTTTGCCCAGTCTTCCGTATTATCTTTATTCCAGATTGCTTTAGCTGATTCTTTGTTGATGTATGTAACCGTTTTAGCGTAAGGCTGTGTAGCAATATAAGATTGAATCTGATTAATGGTATCTTTATTCATGGTACGTAGGTAGGCACTGATGGGTACATCCTCTTTAAATACTTTACTTACTTCGCGGAAGTTCAAAAATATCCATCCCATTATCCCCATCATAAATAATACCAACGCCACCCCTATTACGCTATAGATGTAACTTGGTTTGGCTCTTTTTAATGATGCTTTTCCTATTACTGACATGATTATTATTTATTTTTATGGATTCAACTTCCTCATTAACGAAAAACTACTCCTTTATATTCTACAAAGTACCCAAATCTTACGCAAATGAAATGTTAGAACTTTTTGAAATCCAAAGTAGTAGGCATAATTTAGAATAGAAACAATGGTTTCTTTACTTTCTACATGCCTTTTTTGATTTTATTAAGGTGTCTCAAAGTATCCTCTTGTAAATTGTGTGTAAATGTCATTATCCAAAGTTTTCTGCTTTTTATCCATAAAGCAAGATGGAAAGAAATAGAAGTAGTATGTAAATATTGAATTTAAAACGGATTGGTCTTTGGGAAGGTGCTAGACAAGAATGTTCGGTCTGCTATTAACCAAAGCTCAATACTGTTCCCAATGGCAAATATAAGAACGATGTTCAAAGATGTTACGTCAGTCCCAAACAGGGCTACAAAGAAAGAACTGAAGTGGAGGTTTTCTCGTCGCCTCTGCTATTGCAAATACTCCTGTTGTAGGCAGTTTGTTGGTCGGCTATTTAAATAAATAGATTAAATTAACTTGAAAAGTTCTATTATACTCTGAACCAAAAATGTCTGGTCTTTGATTAATTTGGGACAATCCAAACACATAACGTGTTTCCAAACCAAGCTTTTTAGATATGTAATAACAAATACCACCTGCAATTGAAATGTCGAACTTATTGTATTTGTCTAAAACAGAGCCCTCATTTGTATTATCTTTAATTTTTGCAGCAACTAAATAATTCAATTCTGTTCCAAATTGAAAATAGAATTTATTTGTTGTTCTTAATTCGATTAATATTGGTAGAGTCAAATAGGATAAATTTATGGTATTTTTACCACTTGGTATTAATTCGGTATTATATCCTTTTATGGAATATAGACACTCTAAGTTTAGAAAGTATTCTTTTACAAGTTTAATCTTAGAAATGACTCCTGTGTTAAATTTAGTATTTGAAGTAAAGTCATTGTGTGAAGAATTGAATATAATTGAATTGTTAACTCCAGCTTTATAACCCCAATTAATTTGTCCAAAAGAATGTGTTAAAACACAAGAATAGATAACTACTAAAATGAATACTTTTTTCATAATAATAAATTTAAATATAATGGTTGTCTAAAATTTCAACTAAGATATTGCTATAATTTTTTATGTAAATAACCTTATGCTTTTCAATCTGTTTTTGAACTATTCTATTACCGTTGAATGAAAAAATGGTTCACTAAATTGCCTACAACGAACGGGTATCGAGAATGTGGCTGCCAAGGTTGTTCCTTCCGCCGATGACTAAAGCCCAATTGAAATATCGCTGTTGTGTAAAGAACTAAAAGCCAAATATAGTACGTCAAGCTGGAACTAAAGCCAAATTATTATTCTACTGCCGAGTTTGTTCCGTCCGCCCCTTCTATCGTGAATACTGATGTTAGTGGCGGTGTTTCGTCAATTTTTTGTTTTGTCTAATTGAATGTTGCTTAAGCACGATTTAAAAAAATCAATCATTTTGTAAGACTTTGTCTTGTTGTTATAAGACGAGCCATCTTGATACCATTTAAACCCTTTGTCCACTTTGTCTAAAAAACAAGTATTATTTGAGAACTCTTTTTTTAAGTTCTTTCCAGTTAAGCTCAATATTTTTCCGTCAGCTCCTCGACTAAAAAAGTAGGCATTACCAGATTTACCACTTGAACGAGAATACATAACCAATGTGTCAAGCTGTAAAACTCTATAAAAGTATCCATCATAATAGCGATGAAAAATGCTATCGTCATCTTGATAACCCCAAATTTTGTCTGGCGGTAAAACAATCTTCTTTTTATTTTTCAACCTTACAACCACGGAGTCTTTAAAGATTGCTGCCCTAACTCGTTTTATATCGAAAGTATCATTGCTTGGTTTACCGATGTCTTTGCTTTTATAAATCAATTTGATTTTTATTGGACTTTGTCCATAAGAAAAGCTATAAGTCAAACTGCAAATAATTACAATGGTGTAAATAAAAACATTTTTCATTTTTAATTTCATTTTAAACGATGGCATTTGCATAGCCACTAACGAATAAGTGTTTGGGAAGGTGCTTGACAAGAATGTTCCGTCTGCCGATAGACAAATGCTTAATTCTTATTCCATTGCTTAATTCTTGCTCTACTGTCCCATAGTGTTAGGTCTGCCGAAACTACTGCTAAAAGAAAGCACTATTGCTGAATTTCTTCCGTCTGCAAGCACTTTCCTAAACACATTTGTTAGGCGTAGGCAATTTTGTTTTACCTACATATTTTTTAAAAAAGTTCTTTCCATTTTAACTTTGTTAAACCAAATGGTAATACAACAACTGCTATAAACCATAAAATTGGTCCACCATAAGTGCCCAGGTCTCCTTTAATATGTCCTGGAGTTACTTGTAAAAACAGAAATGATAAGTCTGCTAATCCAATAATAAAAAAGCCTATGAAATAAGCAAGCCAAGGTTTGCTATTTTTCCATAACATTATTCCCAATAAAATACCAAGCATTCCATAACCAGCTACATCTAAACAAAAGTTTAGGATAAAGTTAGCTGTTACTTTTAATGTCATTGGGTCAGTTGCAAATTGGAATTTATCTACTGGCATTTTTTCGCCACCAATTAATGCACTCCATAATCCTTTGTTTGGGTCTGTTATATATTGGCTAACACCAATATAGCCTACATAAATATGTAGTATTCCCCAAATTACATAAGCTATTGAGCCTATTTTAATTGCTGTGTTTAGTCTGTTTTGACCTTCAATTTTGTTGTTGTCCATTTTTTAAATCTTTAAATTTGTTAATGGTGCAAAATTTAAATAAAGAAATTGAAACTTTTTTTACCTATGTTAAAAAATCATTTTTTGGCTCTAATTCTACTTAAAGTTACTTGTGAAATTCCTAAATAACTTGCAGTGTCTCCCAAACTTATCCTCTGCAATAAATGCTGGTTTTCATTCATAAACTCTTTATAAAGTTCTGTTGCATCTGCGTCAAACATTTCTTTAATACGCTTTAAATTTACGACAGCAGCCATAGTAAACAATTTTCTCGAAAAGGTTTCAAATGAATGATGTTTTCTACACAATTCATAAAAATCAGCATAATCAATTGTGCTGGTTAAAGTGTCTTCCAAAGCAATTGTAATGAATTGTGATGGTGTTTGATTAACAAAACTGTCAAGCACCGTAAAGAAATTGGTGTTTGTAAAAAACCGAAGAATAAAAACTCTGTCTTTATGATGATAGTAATGCTTTACCAAACCTTTGTCAATAAAGAATAGATTTTTACAAATTTGTCTTTCTTTATTTATGACTTGTCCTTTTTTAAAAGCCTTTGATTTAAGTCTGGGCAAAAGGTCGTCTTCAGCTTCTTTTGAGAGCTGCGAAACTTTGTTTACATATTTTATAAAATCTGACATCTCTTATTTGTCGTATTTTCTTAGTGTCTCCGTTTGCTTACGCCTAACTTTTATAAAAGTATCCGCAATGCCCCCTAAAAAAAGCCCCAATTTTAAACCTGTCAATGGGGCATTGCGGTATACTTTTGCGTTGACCGACGTTTGGGATGCATCTATGG
>Ga0214192_1001200_pt1 | contig 14789 bp, 16 predicted proteins | sample TroBogEpilimnion_44_FD_153030 | JGI IMG/M metagenome (GOLD analysis project Ga0214192, IMG submission 153030) | Freshwater microbial communities from Trout Bog Lake, WI - 29JUL2008 epilimnion | ecosystem: Environmental > Aquatic > Freshwater > Lake > Epilimnion/Euphotic zone | place: Trout Bog... | reverse complement strand
CTGTTAAATTGCGTATTCCGGCGCAAATCGGGAATGATTCCGATTTTATTCGGACAGTGTTCCGGGAGTTATTAGGACGGTATTCGGGTGCCGTCGGAACGGTGTCCGAAATGGGCTGGAATGACCCAGTCGGTGGAGGTTGACGCTAAAACTTGCCAGAGCTGGCTCCTTTTAAGAAAGGGGTAGCGTGCGAGCCAGTGGGTATAGGATTTGTCGGTGTTGAGGGCGAGGTGTTGTAGAGCACAAGTCTCTCGGAGTAAACGGATTGCGTTCTTAATGTGCATGGTTGGATATACGAACGGGCGGTTAGTGTAGTAGGCTTGAAAACAGGCTTAACCGGGTTTTCTCAGAGTTGACTTTGGACGGTTTTGGAGTACAACTAACTCAAGGTGAGAGGTTTGCGCGGGAGAATCAAGAATTTGGATCAAAGGACCACTCGTCGAATAATCACAAGTTAGGCAGCATTGAGCGTTTATGTCATTTGAGGGATTCAAGCATCGCTGGCCTGAGAATGTCGCGGGTAAGTTTTACGTCGGCAATCTGTGCTTGGATTGCTATTTGTGCAGAGGGCTTGCGCCTGGAGTTTTTGCACACAACGATGAGCAAGGCTATTCATACGTTAAGAAGCAGCCAGAGACGGCAGATGAGTTAGCACGCTGTCGAGAGGCTTTGGCCGGTTGTTGCACTGAAAGTATTTATGATGATGGAGATTCCTTTGATTGGAAGACACCTGCTGCCTAAAAAGTCGCCGGAGCCAACCGCCGTCCTGTCCACCGTAGCTTTTGCGAAGGCGGATGGCGCGGTCAGTTCCGCTGTCGCGGTTCACGTCGCGAGTCCGCGGTGGCTCAGTTTTCTACGTTAGGCGTCTCCACCCGTATCCCATGAACAAAAGCCTATCCATGAAGCTCTTTTTCGCACTCATGCTCGTGCTGTCCTTTGTGTCTGCTGGCTACGCCTACATTGGCTGCGTCGGATACTATGCACACAACCATTACGGCCAACGTTCCGCTCTACTCAAAACAACGGAACCTCCGCTTGGCGCTCATTTGAACGACGCGCTCACGCCTGCAGAACTTGCGAATACCGACGAACACTTAGCAATCGCATACAGGGCATCCGTTTCTGACGGAGAACGATTGGGCGCGGTCTCTGATATCTTTCGGCTTCAATCCATCGGGGTTTCAGGCTTGCTCTTTTTATCGAGCATCTTCGGCCTCCGTCTCTCAACAAAGAAGTATGTGCATGGAGCAACCAACCATTCGCCGGAACCAACCGCCGTTGGCGCGGTCAGTTCCGCTGTCGCGGTTCGCGCCGCGAGTCGGCGTGGCTCAGCTTTTTTCGTTAGGCGGCAGCGAGCGTCATGAAAGCCATTCGGATATTTTTGCTATTATTTATCAGTTTTTGGCTGCTCATTATGGTCGGCTGTCCTGGGATGTATGACAGTCGCCGGACGGCAGTTGCCTTTAATCACTACTACGATGCTCCGAATGACAAAACAAAGCAGCAGTTGGATGAGGCTCACAGGCTTGATAGGCGAGACATTCTTGTTTATGAGGGCATCATGGCTGCGATTCTCGCTGCCGCAGTTTGTGGATTTATTCGTGTTGGAAGAAAGAATGAAAACCAAGCCGTCTAACCCCTATTAAGCCCGGACGGTCAATAGGCAAAAAGCATCTGGTCCGGAAATGTTATACTTTTCCTTCGGTCGTCCGCAGAACGGGAACTCCGGCTTGATTTCGCTTGGCAGCTCGGACGCAGGGCATCCGGCTAAGCACCTATTTGGACTCAATCGAGCCCGGCAAAGTTCTACCCTCACTCCCGAGCCTCGCCTGACTTTCCAGTCTCGTGATCGAACGCCACGAAACGGTCCAGAAACACACAGCAGTAAACCCCGTGGCTACCAGTCGAACATGCATTCGGCAAAGACAGTCAGGTCGTGCTGGTAGGGAGCGACAAGATTGAGGAAGAACTCGAAGTCATTGTTTTTGATGTTGGTGTGGACCCGTTTTTTGCCTAGCCGGTCCATCAGGCAGACATACATCTGGCGCGCATGCAGGTCGATTCCGCAATTGAATTCAGTCGTGGAGGTGTGATACTTCATAACAGATCATTCGATGGGTGTCACAAGACACCGGGTCAAGAATGTTCGTAACGGGAGGAGTGATCGTAACACTCCCCACCCGTTCACCCATGATGATAACTCAAACCAACAAGGGCTTAAATGGGAGTATCGCGTCGCCGGAACCGACGCCGATTGCGCCTTCAGTTCCGCATTCGCGGATGGCACTTTTGGCGGCGCGGCCCAGCTTTTTTCGTTAGCCCGATTCGCACGCGCCGTGGACATAGAACGCAAAAATTTCATCAAGGGAGTGCTTCTCGGCACGGTGCTGGGCGTGCTTCTTCAGTTGGGCGGCTATCTTCTTACTCGCGGTGCTCGCACAGAGTTCGGGTGGGTCATGTTCGTCGCCGTGCCTTTCGTGTCTGGATTCGCGGTCGCCGCGGTTGTTCGCCGTCCGAAGCGCATTCTCGCGTGCTGTATCACAGGCGGCATCATTACTTTCACCGTGATGCTTTTCACCGGTTGGGAGGGCATCATTTGTTGTGCGATGTCGTTGCCATTGGTTGCTGTCGGTGTCGCCATCGGTGCTCTCATTGGCTATCAGGTTCGTGGGCGCGTGATTGACAAGCTGCCCGCCCCCGGCAAGACAACGATGGTTTTGCTTCTCATTTGCCCATTTCTCATCGCCGCAGCAGACCGCATCGAGCGACCATTCCGATCCGTCCAGCAGCATGAGGTGTTCACCACCGAGACGACCATCGTGGCATCGCCAGAGCGCACATGGGATTTGGTCGCGCAGATGCGCAAGCTCGACGGCCTGCGTCCGTTCTTGTTGCGAGCGGGTTTGCCGACACCGACACGATGCGAGTTGGACCGCGCAGGAGTCGGCGGACACAGAGTTTGTTATTTCGATAGCGGCATCATCGCTCAAGAGGTCACAGATTGGCAGCGTCCCTTGTTTATGGGGTTGCGCGTTACCGAGAGCACGTTGTCGGGGAGGCACTGGCTTACGTTCATTGATGCGAGTTACGAGTTGTCCGCGGAGGGAGCACAGACCAGAGTGGTGCGACACACGACGATTGGGACGCGGCTTTATCCGCGTTGGTATTGGCGTCCACTGGAGCGTTGGGGCGTCACATCAGAGCACGAGTTTGTGTTCTCAAATTTACACAGATGGACAGAGACACCATGAATCGGGCCATCCATGCGCTGCAGCGAACCCGGCCATATCAGTCTGGTTGCAATCAAAGAGTCCCGTTCGCCGGGTCGCTGAGTTTGGGTCATTAGCCGTGAAGAAGCCGCTCGTCATCGCAATCGTGTCCGTTCTGCTTTTGGCAGTCATCGGTGCGGTCGCGTTTACGCGGTCTACGTCAATTCAGTCGAGTGCTCGCCGAGCTTGGAAGAAGAAGAGCATTGTTGATATTGCTGCGCGCGTTGCCGATCCATCGTGGCCGACGAACGAGTTTGCCCGCCTCAAACCCCACAGCATAAATGATGTGACTGATGATACCAGTTGGCTGTCGGAGCATATCATTCTGACCCGTAAGGGTGAGTGGCTGGCGTATGCCAATAGCTGCCGGAAGCAGGACGGGCGAATTCCTGATATCTTTCTGGCGCGAGGATCGGATGGTCGCTGGTATTATTCCACGTATCATTTTTGCGTTGGCATGGTTGTTCTACGCATGGAGGAGGAGCCGGAGGATTTGGCCACGTTCGCCAAGACTTACTTCTTGCAGAGGTTTGATGGGCAGTCCGACGATTGCCTCCAGAAGACATGGCCACCGATTTCCCGATGAACGATTCAACGGCTAACAAACCGGATGCAGTGAACCCCGCGATTGCGTCGCAGTTTCAATCAGGGCATCACTGGCGCCGGGTCGCTGATCCGGGACGTTCCTGCGGACCGAGGCAACGGCGTGGGAGAACGCGCCACTGAATTCGGACACTCGCCTAAAGGCCATGGGAAAGCGTCGCATCGCTCCGACAACTGTCCGAATATCCCGGAAGACTGTCCGAAATGGATTGGAACAGGTGTCCGAATTCGTCGGAATCCGCATTAAACTTATCCATTGAAAACAACCCCCACCTTTCAGTTGAAAATCATCCGTTCCTGGGATAAAGATTCGACATGAAGCAATTGCGAATGTTTGTTCTGCTGGTCTCCTTCGTTTCCGTGTCCCTGTTACTCCAGGGCTGCGCCGCGGTGTTGGTGGGAGGCGTCATTGCGGGAACCGCTTATGGAACGGTGAAGTATTCCAGGAACACTCTTAGCGTGACGGAACAAGTCACTCTCAACAAGGCATGGGCCTCGGCCAATGCCACTGTAAAAGCGCTTGGTTACAGGGCCACCGCCTCAGGCAAGGATTCAAGCACCGCACGTTTGGATGCCAAGACCGCCAAAGATCAACCCGTGCGAATCGACCTGACTTTCAAGTCTGAAACCTCCACCGAGATCGAGATCACGGTGGGAACTTTCGAAAGCCCGGATAACCGGGCCAAGGAAGACCAGATTTACAATCAGATGAAGTCGCGGTTCTGACCTTCTTCCCGTCAAGTAAATCCCCCGCCCGCCATCGGACGGGGGAATGCTTCGATTCAATTTACAGAATATTTGCCGCCAATTCGGCCAGTTCCGAGCGTTCGCCTTTTTGTAATTCGATGTGCGCGGCAATCGCCTGGCTGCGGAATTTGCTGATGATGAAATTGAACCCGTTTGAGGAGCCGTCCACGTAGGGATTATCAATCTGGTAGGGATCGCCCGTGAAGATGATCTTGGTGCCGTGACCCACGCGCGTGACGATTGTTTTCACTTCCAGCGGGGTCAGGTTCTGGGCCTCATCAATCACCATGTATTGATGCGCGATGCTGCGTCCGCGGATGTAGCTCAGCGCTTCCACCACAATGCTGCCGCTGCGCATGAGGTCGCCACTGCGACGATGCTCGTTGCCCATGTTCAAATCGCTCAACATTTCCAAGGCGTCATGAATCGGCTGCATCCAGGGAGCCAGTTTTTCATCGAGTGATCCGGGAAGAAATCCCAGTTCCTTGCCCATCGAAATGGTTGGACGCGCCACGACCAGCCGGCGGAATTCGCGATCCAGCACGGTGCGTTTCAAACCGGCAGCCATGGCCATCAGGGTCTTGCCCGTTCCGGCTTTGCCCATCAGCGTGACCAGTTTGATGCGGTCATCCAAAAGTGCGTCAAAGGCAAAGTGTTGCTCGCGATTGCGCGGTTTGATGCCCCACACACCCTCGCGGCAATCAATGATGGGTATCAGTTTTTTGCCCGTGGGATCCACCTTGGCCAAAGCGGTGCGCTTGGGGTTCCCCTGCTCCACCAGTGTGCAGTATTCGTTGGGGAAGTATTGTTTGTTGCCGGTGATCTCCAACTCGCCGTTCGCCCGGAAGGCGGCCATTTTGTCGGGAGCCAGCGTCATCTCCAGCATGCCCGTGTACAGATCCTGAATCTGGACGTGATCCGTCTCGTAATCCTCCGCCTGCAAGCCCACCGTGTCCGCCTTGATACGCAGGTTGATGTCCTTGCTGACGATGATGGTGGGTGTCTTGGGGGAACCTTTCTTGACCTGCAAGGCCAGCATCACGATGCGGCTGTCCACGGTGTTGTCGTGAAAAATGCCTTCCGTGTTCTTGGTCGTACGTTCCTTTTTGAAGAAGATGATCTTGATATTCCCGCCGTTTTCCAGGGGAACGCCCTCGCTCAAGCTGCCCTTGGAACGAAGGCCGTCGAGCAGACGGGAGATTTCGCGCGCATTCTGGCCGAGGTCGGAAGATTCCCGTTTGAAACGGTCCACTTCCTCAATGACCTCGATGGGGATCAGGACATTGTTATTTTCAAAATGAAAAATGCTTTGGGGGTCATGGAGCAGGACGTTGGTATCAAGAACGTAGTTTTTTACGATGTTGGGCGACATTTGGGTGTTTGAGTTTGGGGAGTGCTTCGTACCATCTCTTCAACCGGCCATGCTCCGCGGGAAGACCGTAATGCCCGGTGAAGAGAAAATTACCGAGCATCCCGTGAAGATCAAAATCGACGAACCTGGGAACATCGCCGAGGAGAAACGGCTGTTCGAGGAGCATGTCCTCGAATGGCAGCAGGCGGCGGGTCAGTTCAGCTTGCAAGGCTTCGGCGTTTTCGCGCCAGTGATCAATGCAGCCCGCGCCAAATTTACGTTCTTTATGCCTGAGATAAGCCAGTTGCTGTGCCTTGGGGACAAACTCACGATAATGCGCGTCGTTAAGCTTGAACGTCATTTCTTCCACGTCGTTCTCAATGTAACGCCAGAGAATGGATTGCACCCCCTCCAGGCCGGTGGGGAAAAGTCCGGCCTGAAATTTGAAGTCCAGATATTTGCAGATCACCTGACTGTTGGGATCCGTCTCAAACACCACCTCACGTCCGTCCCGCAAAATGGGAACTCCATAATAGCGCTCGCGTGTCGCCTTCCAGACGAGGGTCCGGTCATTGGGCGGAACAGCGATTGATTTGAAGGGGACGCCGCAGTAGTCGAGGATCAGTTTGGGGACGAAACAATAGGGACTCCAGGGGAACTGAAATAATTCAAGCATGGTGTAACACCTCCGGGCCGCGTGATAAGGCGCGTTGCGACTGTTCTGAAGCGAACATGTTAACTGGCACGAATTGAATTTAGAACTCACCCTGCGCGGCTGACAAGAGCAAACCTCATCGGAGATGAGTGAATTTTATGTTCACACGCGAGTTGTAACCGGTTCGTAACTTTCAACAGCCCCAGCGAAGGGGAATTTAACTTACGACCTCACAGTGTTTTGGATTCGGCAAAAAACAAAAAGCCGTTCCGGAAAAACCCAGTTGACCCCATTTGCCTTGATTGATAGGGTGAAAGACCCGTTACCACGGGTTTTTTATGCGACATACAATCTCAGTGCTGGTGGAAAACAAATTCGGCGTGCTCACACGCATCGCCGGGCTTTTCAGCGGACGCGGCTATAACATCGACACACTCAACGTCGCCCCCACGGCCGACGCCAACACTTCGCGCATGACCATCATCACCCGCGGTGATGACAGCACGCTCAACCAGATCATCAAGCAATTGGAAAAATTGCCGGACGTCCTCGAAGTAGAGGATTACCGCGACAACCAGTTCATCGACCGCGAGCTCGTATTGATCAAGGTCGCCGTGGATTCCAAGTCCCGCGCCGAGGTCATGCAGATGACCGATATTTTCCGGGCCAAAATCGTGGATGTGCAGCCCAAAACCCTGACCATCGAAATCACCGGCAACGAAAGCAAGATCGAGAAATTCCTCGTGCTCATGAAAACCTTCGGCGTGGTGCAACTGACCCGCACCGGCAAAGTGGCGCTTCCCAGAAATTAAGGGTGCCGTCTTTCGATTCTTTCATTTAACCAACATCAACCAGTAATAAAATCCATGCCTGCCAAAGTATATACGGACAAGGACGCTGATTTGAGCGTTCTGAAAAACAAAACCCTCGCTGTGCTCGGTTTCGGCTCCCAGGGCCATGCCCATGCGCTGAACCTAAAAGAGAGCGGCCTCAACGTCATCATCGGCCTCTACGAGGGCAGCAAATCCATCGCCGTGGCGCGCGAACACGGCTTCAAGGTCGTTTCCACCGCGGAAGCCGTTCAGCAGGCGGACGTCATTTTCGTCGCCTTGCCCGACACCAAGCAGGCTTCCGTTTATGAAAAGGACATCGCCCCGAACCTGAAGAAGGGCAAAACCCTCCTTTTCTCACATGGTTTCTCCATCCATTTCAAAACCATCGTCCCGCCCAAAGACGTGGACATCATCCTGGTCGCCCCGAAAGGCCCCGGTCATATCGTCCGCCGTCAGTATACTGAGGGCAAAGGCGTTCCTGCCTTGATCGCAGTGTTCCAGAACCCAAGCAAGAAGGCGAAGAAAGTCGCGCTGGCCTGGGCCAAGGGCATCGGCGGCGCCCGCGCGGGTGTCATCGAAACCACCTTCAAGGAAGAAACCGAAACCGATCTGTTCGGCGAACAAACCGTTCTCTGCGGAGGCGCCAGTGCGCTGGTGCAGGCAGGATTTGAAGTGCTCGTCGAAGCTGGTTACCAGCCTGAGATGGCTTACTTTGAATGTCTGCATGAACTCAAACTGATCGTCGATCTCATGAACGAGGCCGGCATCAGCGGCATGCGCTTCTCCATCTCCGAAACCGCCAAGTGGGGCGACGTCAGCGTCGGACCCAAGATCATTGATGCCAGCGTGAAGAAACGCATGAAAGCGGCGTTGAAGGACATCCAGACCGGCAAGTTTGCCAAGGGCTGGGTTTCCGAATTCAAGGGCGGCTACAAGAAATACAATGCCCTGCTCAAGGAAGGCGAAAAACATCCCATCGAAAAGACCGGCGAACGTCTTCGCGGAATGATGCCCTGGATGAAGAAGCGCTCCACCAAGGGCGCCCAGGCTGCTTACTAAGATTCGGCTTCATTTCTTTAAACGAAAACGGCGATCCGCAAGGGTCGCCGATTTTTTTTATCCAAATGGAATATGATCTTTGCTTAACGAACAATTTCTTTAAGCATCGGTACTCCGCAACCTGCAGCCAAATCCATGGCCAAACATTCAGCCAAACCGTTTTCGGCTAAAGGAAAAAGCAATTCATCACCAGAGGAACCAATGGTGACCAAACACAACTCGACATGTCTAATTTCGCCTACCGAATAGCCGGAGCGATTAACTGCACGCTCAAATACGAGAATATTAAGAAGTGGGTCAATGCAGATACTCTGCTTTTGAAACTTTATAACACATGATCCTGAAGTCACCTCAATGGATGCATGCTTAAATTTCTCCTTATTTGCATTCGAAACACCGAAAACGATGAGCACAACAAGAACTCCGGGTGGAATTACCGCATAAAGTGGAAATCCATATTTGAGGGCAAATGCTAACAGGAAAACCAAAAGAGCGGACAGCACACAGTAATAAAATACAATCATCCACTTTCTGGGAAAGTTATCAAAATAAAAGACAGTTCCGTTGGCTGATTTTGCTGATTGATAAAAAGCTATTTTTCCCCAGAGAAAATCCGGATGTTTCCCTTCGTAATCATTCTTAGTTATCAGTCGCATAGTCACCTTAGATCAATCTGCCTTGGCCCATGTGGTTTTTTACTCAATACCCTTGCCCCACTCTTGATCAGTTTTTGCAACAACGTGGTCAGTGTCATTTCACTTATCGATCGCACTTTCACCTCTCACCAGTCTCACTAACTTTTCGATGTCATCTTTGCCAAGCCTTTTGTTTCCTATCGTTCTAAGTAGCATAGGAAGGGCTTCTTCACGCGAAATAATGTCCGCCACATCCACAGGAGTGGCATCGTTTGCCCTTGCAGCCAAATCGAAAAATCTGGCTTCTTCCTGCGAACCTGAAATTAAGCCGATCACACGGGCCATTTTTCTTTGCTTCTCACCACCCAAAGGAGGACGCAAAACTCCATGCTCGATCTTGCTGAAATTGGAAGACAGCATTTCTGATCCCTTAGCCGCATCGCGGGCGGTGATTCCTTGTTTGATTCGCGCAGCTTTGACAAATGCACCAAATTCCTGACACGCATTCTCCTTTGTTTTCATGGCAATATATTGTAACTTATTACAACTTTTGTCAAATTCAACCTTTTCCTGTGCCGCAAAAGCAACATTCCCGGCGAGCCCACCTTTTTGCCACGTTGACTTCATTGCCGCCTGATTTTACACTGTTTTGATGTCAGATGCGGACAAAACCTTGGCGAAGGGGAAGTTCATGGATTTCCTTGCAGGCAAGAATCTGCGCATCACCGCCCAGCGTCAGGCCATTGTCGACACCGTTTTCAGCACCGAGGAACATTTCACCGCTGATCAATTGCTTGAATGGTCCCGCTTGCGCGACAAATCGGTCTCCCGCGCCACGGTTTACCGCACGCTTCCGCTCCTGACCGAGAGCGGCCTGGTTCGCGAAATGGATTTCGGCAAGGATTACAAATTTTACGATCCCAACTACGCCAGTCATCCGAACCACAGCCACATCATTTGCAATGACTGCGAGAAGATTGTGGAATTCGAGAGTGACCAGATCGAAAAAATCGAGGGCGAAATCACTCGTAGCCTTGGTTTCTCGATCACCGCCCAGCGACTTCAGATCACCGGCAGCTGCGAGGAATTGAAACGTCTCGGGAACTGCCAGAAAAAACGCGCCTGCAAGTAAGGCGCCTTTCCTCCTTCGACACCACCCCGCTTCCGATTTCAGAAGCCTTTCTGTGGCATGCTTTTAGCTCTGCTTATGGGTAATGCATCTTGGTTCCATTCAACCGGTCGTCACCAAACGCGATCCATCCTTATGATCACGCCCTTGATCTATCTGGTTTTGGCGTTCATTCCGGCGGGCATCATCTCGCTGGTGATGGATGTTTGGTATCGCTTTCAAGGCCCTTTGGGCACGGCTCCCTTCTCGGATCGCCTGTTGCGTCCCCCGGGTGAATCCTGCCGTCAAAAGGTCGAGGACCTCAACAATGGCCTCACAGAACTGGATGTCTGGATCCTTGGTTTTCCGTCCACTTTTCTGCTGTGCGTGATGTCTTGTAATTTGACACAACCACCCACCTGGCCGATCTCGATGCCATGGGCGGCCACCTTTGCCCTGGCCATTTCGGCTTCGCTCACACTTTTTTCGCGTCGCTGGATTTTGCTGAAGGAACGGGATGAATGGCGCCTGAATTTCAGCGGACAACGCGCTGTCGGTGAAATGCTCAACCAATTGCAAGTGGATGGATGCCGGGTGTTCCATGATTTTCAGCTCGGGAACGATCAACACCTCGGGCATATCGTGGTGGCACCGAGCGGAGTCTATGCCGTTGAAACCCGCACGCGCCCCAAGCGGACCCGCACGCCCCATCAACAGGCCCATGAAGTGATTTACGATGGCAAATCACTGGAATATCCGCTCTTGAAGGACACCACCTTTCTGGAGGAAACCCGCACCCATGGACGGGGACTCACGGAGTTTCTGAAGGCCAACCTGGATTTTGCCGCACCCGTTCAACCTGTTCTCGCACTGCCCGGTTGGTATGTGATTCAACGCGGCGAAGGCGACGTCACCGTCCTGAATCCCAAATCGATTCGCGAGCGGGTGATCACCCACAACACTCCTGTTCTCACCAGCGAACAAATCCAGAAAATCGCGCGCATCCTCGAACAAAAATCGCGCATGCTGGAATTTTAAGATTCGGGCAGTTGAAGTGCGACTCCTTAATTTTTTGTTTCGGCAGGCGGAGTATAAACCATTGTGTTGGAACCCACCTCCGGTTTCACCGTGAATTCCACCCAGTGCGCCTGATGAACCGCGAAGGTCAAATCGAGGGTTTTTGTTTCAGGCGAAATGTTGCTATAGTCGAAACGCATGGAACGACCACTTCCATTGGCACGTCCACCTTCAACCAGATTACCGTCATCTTGACGCGCCTCAAACACATCGACATAGAAATCGTTGGGTAAACCGTCAACATCCAACCACACCTCTGTCGAATCGGGTTGACCTGCGTAACACATTGTGGATATGCCGTTGCTCTTCGTTTTTGTGGGGAGACTTGGTCTGAAAACAAACTTGTCCAGCCGGATGTTCACTCCGTGTAAATTCGTCGACCCGTAAATCGCGTTGGTTTCATTTATCATACCCACGGGAACACCCTTGAAAGTCACCAATTCATCCGGAGAAAAGCCCCTGTTACGTTTGATTTCGCACCGCAATTTCCAGGCACCCTCATCAGGCCACAATCCGGGACGCAAATTGAAGGTAAAGATTGCATCCTTTGACAAAGAATCGAGCCACGTGTAATAAAAGCTTTCCGGGCGCAACTGATTGCCGGTTGCATCCAGTAGTTCCATGTCTGACACTGTCCAAAATTCGTTGGTGTTGGATTTAGACTCCAGTCGAAAGATTCCGCTAAAGTTGTTTGACGGACCAATCCCCCCGGCATCTTTGAGAATATACTCAATCATCCCCCCCTGCCGCTTAGATCCGGGTCCCACCCATATCCCGTAACCGAGTCTTGCCTGGAATTTTTCAAACGTCATTTCGACATCGCCGACTCGGCGCGTGACAGGCAATGTCTCCGCTTTCCAATTGGGATATTGTTGGCAAGCGGGGTTGCGTATTTTCAGTCTGCCACAAATTTCCTGCCTCCCCTCAGCGTTGTTTTCATAGAAAACAATCTCCAAGGTTCTTTCTCGACGGGGAAAAGCACTAAACTGAAGAGGCATCGTTCCACCGTAGGGCGCAAGAATAAAGCTCTGCCTGTCGCCACCTATATCTCCATTGGTTTGGGAAAGATAAGCTTGAAGCATGTGTCTGCCGCCGGTGAAGCTGGGTGGGCTCAACCAGACAACCAACTTAGGCTGTGAAGTGAGGGTGGATCCTTTCAGGACGGCATACTGACCGAATATTTTTTGAACGAAGGTTTGTACCGGTATGGGTCTGCGCGCCACCCACTTGGCAAGGGGTGAACCGATCATATGGTTCGTCCCGTAAGTGACACCTGCAAGCGATAACTTAACATTCCCCGGCAACACAACCGATCCCTGATTGCTTTGATCCTCTTTTATCCATCGCACTGCAAGGCTCGCTACGATGAACATGAGGATGCAAAATCCAACCACGAAAAGAATCGTTCCCTTGAATGAATGTTGCTTTTCAGTTGGGTGCACAATTGGAACTCTTCGCAAGCCCTCAACGCACGTCAAGAATCATCTCATAAATTGCCTCAACAACCTCGGGAACTCGCACCCCTCGCAGACCGCGTTGGAGTGATGACAAAAGCTTTTCACGATTTGTATCAATCCCTGCTGTGCCGCTGCGCCGGGGATTTTCTTCATCACACTTCCGCCGAGTAATCGTTGTCGGGCCAGTCGCAAGAGGCTGTTATCCTCGGAGGGACCCCAGGCGAGGAAACGATGTTCCGCCACGTCCTGGAAATGTTGGTTCCCGCTTTCCCGCGCGCGGGTCCAGAGCCAGGGGAGAATCACATTCACTGCCAGATCCGTGATGCGGGGTGGTCCGATGAGAGGTTGAGCCCGAGTTTGCCGAGCGCTGCGGAAAGTGTAATGCCACGACCAGAATTCGTCATGTTTCACCGCCAGGATTTCATGCAGGGACTTCTCAAGATCGGCATCCTCAATCGATGCGGCCAGCCAGTGCTCGAGGCGACCAATAAAATCCGCTGTTTTCAACCAGTGCGCCGCCAGGGCCAGCCGGCGCTGGGGATGATTGGCCGGTCGCAGATTGTTCATGCGCCATGCGATTCGCGGGAGGGTGATGCCTTCTAACCCATCCCTTTCACGCCACCAGTGATCCCAAACATTTCGCAGATAACTCCCGGCCGACCCCTTCAACAACCCGGGATCTTCCACGAGCAATCCTCCCAACCCGAGCAATTGCGACTGGCACACTAGTGTGTCCCCGGTGTGATGCAGCCATTGCGCGCGCGACTCTGCCAGGGTCTGCATGGGCCACTGGTTTTGTTTGTAACCGAGCGCCCGAAAAATCCCCTCCCAGAGCGCCTGCTCCCATCCAGCCTGACGCGCCCGCGCGCGAAACTGTTGCACCCGTAACAACCAGCGTCCATGAGCCGCCTCGCGCAGGACGTCCATGAGTTGATCCCGTGAAAGCGTGGACAACGGTGCCGAGCATTTTCCGCGGAGATGTTCCGGCAGCACATTCGCCGATTCGCCGGAAAGGAGTTCATTCAGTTCCCACAAGGGCGAATCCAGTTTACCACGGATTGCAGCCACCGGTTTTCCCGTTCCAATGGTTTTCCGTCCATCCCAGACGATATGGAGCACCACATTCTTATAGGCGGGATTGTTTCCATGACCGTGGGTCACCCAATCGCCAGGCTGCGGATCAATCTCCACATCGCCGGAAACCGGCGCTTGATCGCCCACGCGGATGACGGCTTCGCGAAAGTCGGGCCCGGCCTCCACATTCAGAAAACCGGGATGCAGGACGTGCAGTCGTTGTCCATCCTGCGTGACTAATTGATCGCGTAGCAGGCGTTGATGCTGCCAGACCGCCTGAAGCAAGGCTTCGGGCGGTGGAAAATCGCTTCCCTCCTGCAACGCGGCGCGGCTGAGCGCGGGCACGAGCGGTTGAAAATGCATCTGACGGGAAAATCTCAACACCTTGCCACGATTGAAAACCGGTTTGGGACAAAGTCAAGCCCGCGAAATCGGTTTTTGGCGGCAATTTACCAGCCATTTTCCACTGGCTAAATTCGGGAAATTGGGTCAGATTGCAATCAGCCATGAGCGATCTCCAATTTATTGAGCAAACCTTGGCCACGGCTGCTCGCAAACGCCGTAAAGAGCGGGCCTTTCGCGGCTTCTGCATCGGCTTCCTCGTCGGTTCATTGGTCTGGCTTCTGGCGCTGGCCATTTACAAACTCGCTCCCATCCCGGAAAAATTGGTTTTGATCAGCGAACTGGTTGCGGCAGCTTGCCCGATGATCGGCGCGATCATCGGCGGATGGCGTCGCAATTCCATGCGCGAAACCGCATGCTGGCTCGATTCCCAGTTCAAGCTCAAGGAACGTATCGCGAGTGCCATGGAAATAGCCAGCGGCACCTATCGCGAGGAATGGAAGGATCTGGTGCTCACGGACGCCGCGCGGCATGCCAAGGGCTTGGAAATGGACAAGGCGATTCCCCTGCGTGTTCCCA